>Ga0074045_10000849_pt1 | contig 29897 bp, 20 predicted proteins | sample BogForMeECP23OM2_FD_94442 | JGI IMG/M metagenome (GOLD analysis project Ga0074045, IMG submission 94442) | Bog forest soil microbial communities from Calvert Island, British Columbia, Canada - Bog Forest MetaG ECP23OM2 | ecosystem: Environmental > Terrestrial > Soil > Wetlands ...
GCCACCGTCAGGGGCCGCAATTCGTCGACGATTATCTGCGCGCGCTCGTCGCCGACGTCGAGCTTGCCCTTGACCACCACCGGATCATTGCCCGCCACCACCGCCTCATACTTCTGGTAGGCCTCGGGCCAGACGATACATTCGGTCGCGCCTTCGCGATCTTCAAGCGAGAAGGTCGCGTAGCGCTTGCCCGCCTTGTTGTTCTTGAGCTTCACCGCCTGGATCACGCCGGCCAGTTGCACTTTGCTGCCGTCGCGGGCGTTGGGCAGATCAGCGGTGGTCAGCTTGCCGATCCGGCGCAACTCGCGATCGTAGTTGTCGAGCGGATGGGCCGTGATGTAAAAGCCGAGCGTCTCCTTCTCGAAATTGAGCAGCTCGCGCTGCGGCCATTCGGGCACCGGCTCGCGCAGCGCCAAGGCCGGCGGCTCGTTACTCTTGCCGAAGAGGCTGATCTGGTTCTTGACCGCGTCGCTCTCGGCGCGTTGCGCGAGTTTCAGGCCGTCTTCCGCCTGCGCCATCAGCGCCGCGCGCGCTATCCCGGTGGAATCGAAAGCCCCGCATTTGATCAGGGCTTCGAGCACGCGCCGGTTGAGCAGTTGCGTGCCGACCCGCAGGCAGAAATCGGCCAGCGTGCGGAATTCGCCCTCGCGTTCGCGCACCGCGATAATCTCTTCCCCCGACTTCGCGCCGACCCCGCGAATCGCCCCGAGTCCGAAGCGAATCGCGTCGCCGCTGACCGTGAACTTGACCCGGCTTTGATTCACGTCCGGCGGCAGCACCCGAATCCGCATCTCACGCAACGCGGCGATATTCTTGTAGGTCTTCTCGGTGTCATCCATGTCAAGCGACATCAGCGCCGCCATGAATTCGCGGGGAAAGTGCGCCTTCAGATACGCGGTCGTGTACGAGGTCAGCGCATAGGCCGCAGCGTGCGAACGGTTGAAGCCGTACGACGCGAAGGTCGCGATCTTTTCGAAAATCGTGACCGCCAGCGTCTTGTCGACCCCGTTCTTCACCGCGCCCGAGATGAAACGCTCGCGCTCCTTCTGCATCACCGCGATCGACTTCTTGCCCATCGCGGCCCGCAGGATATCGGCCTGTTCGAGCGTGTACCCGGCCAGCGCCTGCGCCGCGCGCATCACCTGTTCCTGGTAGATGATCACGCCGTACGTGTCGCGCAGGACCGGCTCGAGCAGCGGATGGTCGTACTCGACCGGCTCCTTGCCGTGTTTGCGCCGGATGAACGGATCGACCATCCCGGCGTCGAGCGTGCCCGGCCGGAACAGCGAAATCGCGGCGATGACGTCCTCGAAGCAGGAGGGCTTGAGATCGGAAAGAAACCGGCGCATCCCCGAGCCTTCCATCTGGAACACGCCGACCGTGTCGCCGCGCGCGAGCAGCTTGTAGCTTTCGGGATCGTCGAGACTGAGCCGGCTCAGATCGGGGCGCGACGCGGGGTCGATCAGGTCGAGCGTGTCCTTGATCAGGGTCAGGTTTTTGAGCGCGAGGAAGTCGAACTTGATAAGCCCGATCTCCTCGACCCCCTTCATCGAGTACTGCGTAATCGAGACGGCGTTTTCGCTGCGCTCTTTATCGACGTAGAGCGGCACCAGATCGCTCAGCGGAGCGTCCGCGATCACCACGCCCGCGGCGTGCCGCGACGCGTGGCGCAACAGCCCTTCGAGCTTGAAGGCGTAGCCGAACAACTCTTGGTATTTCTCGCGTTCGGCCGCGAGCCGCGGCTCCATCTCGAGCGCGTCCTGCAACGGAAAATCACGGCCCTGTTTGGGCGCCGGGTAGAGCTTGACGATCCGGTCGGTCTCGGCGAAGGAGAGCCCCAACACGCGGCCGACGTCCCGAATCGCCTGTTTGCCCTTGATCGTGCCGAAAGTGATGATCTGCGCGACCCGGTCGTCGCCATACTTCTCGCGCACATAGTCGAGCACTTCGTCGCGACGCTCATAGCAAAAGTCGACGTCGATATCAGGCATCGAGCGGCGGCCCGGATTGAGCCAGCGCTCGAAGAGCAGCTTGTGCTCGACGGGGTCGACCTCCGTGATCCCCATCGCATACGAGACCAGGCTGCCGACCACCGAGCCGCGGCCCGGGCCGACCGGAATACCAATACTCCGCGCGTAGTTGATAAAGTCGGCGACGATCAGCATGTAGCCGGAAAAGCCCATCTCGCGAATGACCGGCAGTTCGCGATCGATCCGCTCGACATAGGGCGCCTCGTCGAACTCGCCGCGGCGCGCGTGCTGCTCGGCGAGCCGCGTCGCCAGCCCTTCGCGGACCTGCCGCTCGAGCATCGCGTCGAGTTCCTCGCTGGTCAGCTCGGCGGCTTGCGCGCCCTTGGCCCCCTGATGGAAGAGCGGAAAATGAAACTTGCCGGTCTCGAATTCAAAATCGACGCGGTTCGCGATCTCGACCGTATTGCGGATCTCTTCCGAATCGGCGCCGAACGCGGCAATCATCTCCTCCGGCGTTTTGACGTAAAGCTCATCGGTGTCGAAGCGCCAGCGGGTGTCGTCGGCCATCGTCTTGCCGGTCTGGATACACAGCAGGACTTCGTGCGCTTTGGCGTCTTCGCGATGGAGGTAGTGGCAATCGTTGGTCGCGACCAGCGGGATCCCGGCGGTCTTGCCGATCTCGCGCAGCGCTTCATTGAGCGGTCCGTGCAGGGCGTTGTCCTGCAGCTCCAGATAAAAGCGGCCGGGAAAGGTGCGCGCATACCATTCGGCGGCCTCGCGCGCGCGGTCGAGCCGTCCACCGCGCAAGGCCCGGGCGACTTCGCCGCTCAGGCATCCGGAGAGCACGATCAGCCCCTCGGAGTTTTCGGCGAGAATCTCCTTGTCGATCCGCGGCTTGTAGTAGAGCCCTTCCTTATAGGCCGCAGTCAGCAGACGACAAAGATTACGATAGCCCTGCCGCGACTGCGCGAGCAGGATGAGATGGAAATTGCTGCCGCCTTCGACGTCGTCGCCGCGCTGGGTCTGGGTGCGATCGGTGCGCTTGCCCGGCGCAAGATAGGCCTCGCAGCCGATAATCGGTTTGACGCCGTTCTGCCGCGCCTTGGAATAAAATTCGACCGCGCCGAACATGTTGCCATGATCGGTCATCGCGATCGCGGGCATCCCCGAACTCTTGACGTGCTCGAAGAGCGGCGCGATTTTGTTCGCGCCGTCGAGCAGACTGTACTGCGTATGTACGTGCAGATGTACGAAACTCATCTTGACTCCACCGGCCTCCGCCGCCGCCTCGGGCGGGTGAGGGCGTGGGCGGAGACGCCCACGCCCTCACCCGCCCATATCCCCACCGGCGCCGCCGCGCGGCGTATGACGGACTTTCGCGGGCGGCGGCGCATACGGGCATTGTAGCGCCGCGGCGGGGCGGGCACACGCCCCGCTCGCCCGCGGCGCGTCCGAAGGCTGTTGAAAAGCGACAGCTTTTCAACAGGGGACGGGATCGCGCGGCCCGGCTGGAGCCGGGCCGCGCGATCCCGCACAATCGGATCATGCAACGAACTCCGCGCGAAATCTTCCCGGCGCTCGCGATCCTCGAAGATGGCGCCTTTTCCGCGCTGTTGGGACTTAAGGTCACGACGGCCGAAGAGGGCAAGGTCACGGTCGTGATGCCGTTTCATCCGCGACTGCTCAACAACGGGCCGCTCGACGTGCCGATTCATGGCGGGGCGATCGCGAGCCTCGCCGATTTCGCGGCCTGCGCGGCGGTCTGGACGATGCCGCGGACGGAGCGTAGTGCGACAATCTCCATGACGGTGAACTACACCGCACCCGGCGTCCAGAGCGATCTCGTCGCGCACGCCGTGGTCCGGCGCTACGGCAAGCGCGTCGCCAGTCTAACGGTGGAGATTCGCGATAGAGGCGACAATCTGGTGGCTGACGCGCTCATCACTTACAAAGTGGCCTAAGCACAACATCGCAGACTCAGGATTTTTGACGCCGCTCCAGGGGGCGGCCGAGTCCGCGAGGCGCGGCCAAAAACGAGACTCGCCTGCTCGTTCCGCTTCGCTCCACTAGTGTGAGGTTTGCGGTCGCTACCCAAAAAGGTCGAAAATAGGGCTTCGGCGGAGATGAATAGATGAGCGCAACGATCCTGCTGCCGACCACCGTGGTCGGCAGCTATCCGCAGCCGGATTGGCTAATCGATCGCACCAGCCTCAAGCAACGGGTGCCCGCCCGAGTCCGCGCAACCGACCTCTGGCGCATCGCGGAGCCATGGCTGGAACAGGCGCAGGACGACGCAACCCTCCTTGCGATCCGTGAGATGGAGCGGGCGGGTGTCGATATCATTTCGGACGGCGAGATGCGGCGAGAGAGTTACTCGAATCGTTTCGCCAACGCCCTCGGCGGGGTCGACCGCGAGCGGCTCGGCGCGGGACTCAATCGCCGGGGTGGGCCCGATATAGTGCCGCTGGTGTCGGGTCCGATTCGACGCGTCGAACCGGTCGAGGTCCGCGACCTGACCTTTCTGCGCGCCAACACCGAGCGCATGGTGAAAGTTACTCTGCCCGGACCGTTTACGATGACGCGGCAGGCCGAGAACGCTTACTACGCGGACGAGGAAGCGCTCGCGATGGCGTATGCGGCGGCGGTCAACGACGAAATCAAGGATCTCTTCGCCGCCGGCGCCGACGTCGTCCAGCTCGACGAGCCGTATATGGACTCATTTCCCGAACAGGCGCGCCGTTACGCCGTCAAAGCGATCAATCGCGCACTCGAGGGCGTGAGCGGAACCACCGTGGTCCATATCTGTTTCGGTTACGGACATTACGTGAAGAAAAAGAGCGCGCCGTATGCCTTCTTGCGCGAACTTGAGGATTGCACGGCCGACCAGATCTCCATCGAGGCGGCGCAGCCCAAGCTCGATCTGTCGATCCTCAAGGAGCTGCCATCGAAGACGATCATGGTGGGCGTCCTGAATTTGGGCGACGAGACGATCGAGACCCCGGAACTGATCGCGCAACGATTGCGCGCGGCGCTCGCGGTGATTCCGGCGGAGCGGCTGGTGGCCGCGCCGGATTGCGGGATGAAGTACCTCCCGCGTGAGGTCGCCTGGGCTAAACTCAAGGCGATGGTCGACGGTGCGCAGATCGTTCGCAAGGAGTTGCGCGGCTGACTATCGATCCTCACGGACGCGTGCTGCGCGCCACCCCGGCTTGACTGCTCGACACGCATGAATCTGGTCGGGATTTCCGCTTATTATCACGACAGCGCGGCCGCGCTGATTCGCGACGGTGAGATAATCGCCGCCGCCCAGGAGGAGCGTTTCTCGCGCAAGAAACACGACGCGCGCTTCCCGCGCCATGCGCTCGCCTACTGTCTGCGCGAAGCCGGCGTGCGGCTCGATCAGGTCGACGAAATCGTCTTTTACGACAAACCCCTGCTCAAGTTCGGGCGCCTGCTCGAAACTTACCTCGCTTACGCGCCACGCGGCCGTCGCTCGTTCGTGGCGGCGATGCCCGTATGGCTCAAGGAGAAGCTCTATCTAAAGACGCTGCTGCGGCGCGAGCTGGCGGACCTGGCGGGCGCCAAGGTCCGTGACGTCCCGCCCTTGCGCTTCGCCCAGCATCATCAATCGCACGCGGCTTCGGCCTTTTTCCCGAGCCCGTTCGCGCGGGCCGGCGTGCTCTGCCTCGACGGTGTCGGTGAATGGGCGACGACCTCGGTATGGCTGGGCGAGAGCAATCGGCTCGAACCGCAATGGGAAATCGAATTCCCGCATTCGCTGGGCCTGCTCTATTCCGCCTTTACCTATTACACCGGCTTCAAAGTCAATTCCGGCGAGTACAAGGTGATGGGGCTCGCGCCGTATGGCGAGCCACGCTACGTCGACCTGATCCTCGGTAATCTCATCGATCTGAAGGACGACGGCACCTTCCGCCTGAACATGGATTACTTCAACTTTGCGACCGGGCTCACGATGACCAACGGGGCTTTTGCGCGTCTGTTCGGCGCACCTCCGCGCGCGCCGGAAGCCCCCCTCACGCAACATGAGATGGACTTGGCGCGCTCGATTCAGGACGTGACCGAGGAGGTCGTCCTGCGGCTGGCCCGCACGGTCCGGCGTGAACTCGGGGTCGATAACCTTTGCATGGCCGGAGGCGTCGCGCTCAACTGTGTCGCCAACGGGCGCGTCTTGCGGGAAAGCGGCGTGCGCGATCTTTGGATTCAGCCGGCCGCGGGTGACGCCGGCGGCGCGCTCGGCGCCGCGCTCGCTGCGTGGCACGGATATCACGCCCAGCCGCGCACGGCGTCGGGCGACAAAATGCAGGGCTCTTACCTCGGGCCGAGCTTCAGTGACGAGGAGATTCGCGCGGCGCTTGACGCTGTGGGCGCCCACTACGAATGGCTGCCGGAGGAGGAACTGCTCGAGCGCGTCGCCGGACTGCTGGCGGCGGAGAACGTCGTCGGATGGTTTCAGGGGCGCATGGAGTTCGGCCCGCGCGCGCTCGGTAATCGCTCGATAATCGGCGACGCGCGCAGCCCCCGGATGCAATCGGTGATGAATCTGAAGATCAAGTATCGCGAATCTTTCCGGCCGTTCGCTCCCGCCGTGCTCGCCGAGCGGGTCACCGACTACTTCGAGCTCGATCGTCCCAGCCCCTATATGCTGATTGTCACTCCCGTCCGCCCGGAACTACGACTCGCCACTAGTGCTCGTGAGGCGAAGCTCTTTGGGATCGAGAAGCTTAACGTGCCGCGATCAACTATTCCGGCCGTGACGCATGTCGATTACTCGGCGCGGATCCAGACGATCCACGCGGAGACCAATCCACGCTTCCACGGGCTGCTCAAGCGTTTCGAGGCGCTCACCGGCGTCGCGGTTCTGGTTAATACTTCGTTTAATGTTCGTGGCGAGCCTATAGTGTGCTCGCCCGCGGACGCGTATCTTTGTTTCCGGCGCACCGAGATGGATTGCCTGGTAGTGGGAAATTTTATTCTGACGAAGGCCGGGCAGCCCCCGATGACTATCGATCAATCCTGGATGAAGGAGTTCGAGCTCGATTGAAGGCCCGGGCCACTGTCGCCGAGTTGCGCAACTTCGGGCTGCTCGTCGGCGCGATCTTCGCGGGCCTCTTCGGTCTGCTCGTGCCGTGGATACATCATGCGCGCGTCCCGATCTGGCCTTGGGCGCTCGGTTTGACGCTCGTCACCTGTGGGATTTTTGCGCCTGCGCTGCTACGCTATCCTTATCTGCTTTGGGATCGCGTGGGCCAGGCGCTGGGCTGGGTAAATTCGCGGATCGTGCTGAATTTGCTGTTCTTTCTGATCTTTTTGCCGGCGGCGGTACTCGCACGATTTGTGCGATGGGATCCAATGAAACGCCGGTTCGCCCCGGACCAGACCAGCTATCGAGTTCCCTCCGTACCGGTCTCATCGAGCAGCATGGAGAAACCGTACTGATGCTCGAAGCGTTGGCCGATTTGTGGGGCTTCATGCGCGAGCACAAGAAGCTTTGGCTAGCCCCCTTTGTCGTAGTGCTGCTGCTCGTCGGTATATTGGTGATTTTGTCGGAGTACTCGGCGGTGGCGCCATTTATTTACACACTATTCTGACGAACATTTGTCATAATCGTAGCCGCGCGGCGCAATGATTGCGACTGGCGGCAACCTTGGAGGACTAAAGCGGTATCATGGCTGAAGTAGATTTTGACGTTGCGGTGCTGGGCGGAGGGCCCGGCGGTTCGGCGGCGGCCTCTTATCTGGCCAAGGCTGGATTGAAGTGTGTGATTTTCGAGCGCGAGCTGTTCCCACGCCCTCACGTTGGTGAGTCACTAGTGCCGGCCTCGAACCGGGTGCTGAACGACCTCGGCCTGGTCAAGGAGATGGACGAGCTTAAATTTCCGCGCAAATTCGGCGCGGTCTGGACGTCGGCGTCGTACGCCCCCGTCTATAATGTCGACTGGGAGGGCCTCGGTGATGGCGCCAAGTCGGCCGGCACAGTCGAGGCGTCGGCGGACATCCGTTTCGAAGAGCGCGCGCAACCGGGCGTTGATCTCAACTACACCTGGCACGTCGATCGCGGTCTGTTCGATAACATGCTGCTGCAAAACGCGGGCAAGCTGGGCGCCGTGGTCCACGAGGGGATGCGCGTCCAGTCGGTGGATTTCGCCGATCCGGCGATGCCCAAAGTACGCCTTTCGATGGGCCGCCAGGAGATTAGCGTCCGCACCCGGATGGTGATCGACGCGTCAGGCCGGCATACCCTTCTGGGCAACCAGTTACGTCTCAAGCAGACCGATCAGGTCTTCGACCAGTACGCCATCCATACCTGGTTTGATAATTACGATCGCCTAGCCGTGTCGAAGAAGGAGCTGTTTGGCGACTACATCTTCATTCATTTCCTGCCCGTCAATAACACCTGGATTTGGCAAATTCCGATCACCGATAAGATCACCAGTATCGGCGTCGTGACGCAAAAGAAAAACTTCCAGAAGACCCGCCAGTCACGCGAGCAGTTCTTCTGGGATTGTATCGACACGCGCAAGGAGCTGGGCGATGCGCTCCGCGCCGCCAAACAGCTTCGTCCGCTCAAGGATGAAGGCGACTACAGCTACAGCATGAAGCAGATTTGCGGTGACGGCTATGTGCTGGTGGGTGACGCCGCGCGCTTCGTCGATCCGATCTTCTCCAGCGGCGTGAGTATCGCGCTCAACAGCGCCAAGCTGGCCTCACAGGATATCGTCAAGGCGGCGGAGACCGGCGGCTTTGATAAGATGGCGTTCAGCAACTTCGAATCGATGATGCGACGCGGCACGCGCAACTGGTACGACTTCATCAACCTCTACTACCGGCTCAACGTGCTCTTCACGTTCTTCATCCAGGACCGCCGTTACCGGATTGACGTCCTGAAGCTGCTGCAAGGCGACATGTACGACGAGGAGCGGCCGAAGGTGCTGTCCGAGATGGCGCGCGTGGTCAACGACGTCGAGAAACGGCCCGGTCATCCGTGGCACAATCTGCTCAATGATCTAACGGCCGACGCCTATCGTCCGGAAGCCTAGAACCAAACATCCTCACGGGGAGCAGGCTGCTGGAGCATCGCTTCAGCAGCCTTCTTTTTTCGGGAGACCTAATCACCGGCCCCTTCCGTCCTTGAACGCGCCTCGCGGACTCGTTTTCCTGGACGCAGCTCGCAGACTCGCTTGCTCGTTCCGCTTCGCTTCACTGGCGCGCTCGCTTCGCGTACGGCTCCGCTGGTGAAAAAGGAAGGGGGGCAGAAGGAAAACCATTTCAATCACTGATCCGGTTCCCCTCTCCGCGTAGGAGAGGGACTAGGGGAGAGGTCTCTTTTCTTTCTTCCCTCATCAAAAGCAAACGGCGGCGGGTGCGAGCACCCACCGCCGTCCGGCTAGCAACGACGAGTTGTGATTAGAGCAGGTCGAAGTTGTACTGGAACTGCGCCGTCAACAGGCTCTGGCCCTTGAACAAGCCAAGGCCCTGCAGCCGGTTACCGCCCATCACCTCGATGGCCTGCAGCTTCATGAAGTACTTCTTCGTCCACGGTGGATTCAGCACCAATGTCGGGAACAACGCGAACGTCGTCCCCTGCGGCTGATAGATCATCGTCCAGGTCGGCTCGATGTCTTCCCAGAAGAAACCGGTCCCGATGCTCGCCAGCGAATAGATCTGGTTTTTGCTGGTCTTCTGCGAGTCGAGCGCTGTAACCGGCGTCACCTTGTTGTCGTCCATCGTGATGTTGTCGTACAACTCGAAGAACGCCGTCAGGTTGCCCGTGCTCGTCAGCCACGGTGCGTAGGCCTGGTCGATATCGAGGGCCCCCATCCACTTCACCGTGTCTGAGTAGCGAATTCCGCTGAACGACAGCACATTCATGTTGTAGAAGGGCTGATGGTTCGTGTAGAGCGCCTCGGCCCGTCCAACGATCGGCAGGTACTCGCCGAGCGAAGCCGGCACCGGCAGCGGCCGGTCAGCCGTAATCCCGGCCTCCTGGATATCCATGAAGTCAATTCGGCCCAGATTGGTGTAAGCCGGATCGCCAGGAGCGTCAAAGCGCGCCGTCGGGAAACCGCCGTCCATGTTGTCGTTGTAGTAAATCGCCGTCAATTCGGTCGCTCCGACCAGGGTGTGCAGGCGTGCGCCGTCATTCCAGTTATCGGGCTGCATCCCGGGGATATGATACGGACCGAAATCCCACAATGCGTAGTTGCCCGCCGCGCCGTAGTGCAGATTCTGGTGCGACAGCGTCAGGTTACAGCCGCCAGGACCGGCCGCCGCCCGCCGGTAAGCCGGGGGGAGCGGGTTGTAGATATGCCCGCCGAGCAACTCACCACCGCCGCCGGGAAATATTTCGCAATCCCAGAAGGTGTGCGCCAATGGCGGGCCGACGATTGAGCCGCTGGCCCAGCAATTGGAGGTGGAGCCGACGTTGCTCGCGATCTGCCCGCTCGGGTTACAGTGCATGTAACCGATCGGTTTCCACGACTCGAGCTCGCCGGTAGCCAGATTGGTTTGCGAGGTGAAGTTCGCCGCGAACGGCCCCCACGGGCCCGGGCCGGTGCTGATAGCCATCTGCGGGTTGAGCTTGTTGTCATAACCTATATCGAACCGCTGGGACGGATCGCCGTGGTTCGCATAGGTGGCGTAGCGACCGTCCTTGTATTCACTACCCGGGCCGGTGTTGCGCCCGTCGAAGAAGCTGTCTTCCCACCATTGCGGCTGGAAGCCCGGCTCGATCACCAGTTCGAGAAAATTCGACTGGAGCGGTCCAACTTCGGGCAGGTTCAGAATCGGATGAATCATCCACTGGGCGTTGCGCGACTGCTCGAGATTCGCGAAACCGAAGTTCCAGGTAAGATCCTGCGGATTGATCACGTCGCCCACACGGAACGCCAGCGATTGTCCCCACACCACGATCTGGTTGCCGACAAACGTCGTCAGCGGACCCGTCTTGTTTTCCCACCAGAAATCGCGCACCTGGTAGTTGTTGTTAAAGTCGTTGGTGAAGTGCCCAAGACTCGGCGCTGACTCACGTTGGACTTTACAGGCGTCGCTCGAGGCCGAACCAGTTGCGCCGCAGAGCGGGCTCAGGAAGGCGTTATTGATCGCCGCGTTATTGACATTATTGGATGAGTTGAAGGCGTAGGGCGGCTCGTAGACGAACCACTCACGCGCGAAGAACGTGTTGTTCTCGTTCAGCCGGTAGTTCTCGTCGACCTGCAGCAGCGTCCGCGATACCGCCAGCGCGTTCGAGCTGTGCGTCCACTCGTGGGTGTTGTGCGGATTCTGCCACATGCCGAAGGTCTGGTTCAGGTAGCCTGACACATGCAGGCCCGACAGCCAGCTCTCTTCCGACGCTTGCGTCTGCGGCAGCAGCTTACTTGATGAATTGGTTACGTTCAGACCGTCCGCCGGCTGCGGTGACAGATCGCCTGCGGTACCCATTGCGGCGGTCAACACCATTCCCAATATTGACGCCACCCAAATGGCCAGAAATTTCCCGATCGGCTTCGCCGAGCAGGCCGAAAATTGCGACCCCATGGTTTCCTCCCCATCGCGCTGGATGGTGACGCTCACCGGTTGTCCCTGACCGGCCCCGCCACCCATTCGATTCCGGCTTCATGGCGACTCCGGAATCCTGGCGAATACTTGATTGATCCGGCATGCCCCGGATGGCTCAGTCCGACTCCGCGCGGACTTATGAATCCTCCTTTCCCGCCTGCGCGCGCCGCCCCGTGCGGCGAGCATTTGCGGTCGGTTTAGCTAACCTGCGGGAAGAACGCAATACCCCTGTAACAATTAGTGGAAGACGAGGTTGGAGGAAAATTCACAATGATGGATTCGCCTGCGTAGAGAGGGATATGGCTGATAGCGTTAGTAGCTATTAGGAATGCTGTGCGAGTCGGAATTAGATGCGCAAGAGACCTTACCCCTCGGCCCCTTCCCTATGCGGAGGGGGGAACAGGATAGTAAACTAAAAAATACTTTTTCCTTCTGGCACGCCTTCCTTTTTCACTAGCGGAGCCGCAGGCGAAGCGAGCGCGCCAGTGAAGCGAAGCGGAACGAGCAAGCGAGTCTGCGAGCTGCGTCCAGGAAAACGAGTCCGCGAGGCGCGTTCAAGGACGGTAGGGGCCGGGGGTTAGGTCTCCGCGCGTATAAAGAAGAACGGCGGCGAAACCTTGAGGTTCCGCCGCCGTCTTACGTATGAACGCCCATGGCCGCGGCGCCGACGGGCTCCAGCTTCCCTGACCGTCCGCTGGCGGAGGAAATGCCCCGTTAGGACCTCACAGTCTGCGGTTGCGAGGTCTTCCGCAGGTAATGTTGGGACACCCTGCGGCGGTGCGGATCGGCTTCGGCAACCGCGGTCTGGGCGAACTCGATTCAAACCCTTCCGCCACTACCTCAGCCATCCCGGTCCTCATCGCGGCGCGACACGTGTTTGTTGCATGCACCGCGATGTTTTCTCCGGCACACGGCGGGTATGCGCCGTGTACCGGATCAGCAATCTCCTACAGCAGGTCGAAGTTGTACTGGAGCTGCGCGGTCAACAGGCTCTGGCCCTTGAACAAGCCCAGCCCCTGCAACCGGTTGCCGCCCATCACCTCAATGGCCTGGAACTTCACGAAGTACTTCTTGGTCCACGGTGGATTCAGCACCAGTGTCGGGAACAACGCGAACGTCGTCCCCTGCGGCTGATAGATCATCGTCCAGGTCGGCTCGACGTCTTCCCAGAAGAAACCCGTCCCTATGCTCGCCAGCGAATAGATCTGGTTCTTGGTGAGCTTGTCCGAATCCAGCGCAGTAACCGGGGTCACCTTGTTGTCGTCCATCGTGATGTTGTCGAACAGCTCGAAGAACGCCGTCAGGTTGCCCGTACTCGTCAACCACGGTGCGTAGGCCTGGTCGATATCGAGCGCCGCCATCCACTTCACCGTGTCCGAGTAGCGAATCCCGCTGAACGACAGCACGTTAGCGTTGTAGAAGGGCTGATGGTTCGTGTAGATCGCCTCGGCCCGTCCGACGATCGGCAGGTACTCGCCGAGTGACGCCGGCACCGGCAGTGGCCGGTCAGCCGTGATCCCGGCCTCCTGGATATCCATGAAGTCGAGTCGCCCCAGATTCGTATAAGCCGGGGCACCGGGGCCGTCGAAGCGCGCCGTCGGGAAACCGCCGTCCATGTTGTCGTTGTAGTAGAGCGCCGTCAGTTCGGTCGATCCGACCAAGGTGTGCAGACGTGCGCCGTCGTTCCAGTTCGAGGGCTGCATCCCGGGGATATGATATGGACCGAAGTCCCACAAGGCGTAATTGCCCGCCGCACCATACGGTAGATTGTTATGTGACAGCGTGTAATTGCAGCCCGCACCCTGCGATCGACGCAGACCAGGAGGCATCGGATCATAACGACCGCCGCCCAGCAACTGGCCACCACCCAGGCACTCCCAGAAACTGTGCACCAGCGGCGAGGCGACGATCGAGCCGCTGACCCAGCAGTTGGTCGAGGAGCCGACGTTGCTCGCGATCTGACCGCTCGGGTTGCAATGCATATAGCCAAGCGGCTCAGCCGGATTTTGCAGGCCAGTGGCAAAATTGGTCTTCGACCACCAACCCGCGGCAAACGGTCCCCACGGCCCGGGTCCGGTGCTGACCGCCATACTCGGGTCGAGCTTATTGTCATAAGCGATATCGAAACGCTGGGAAGCAGGGTTGCCATGTTCCGCGTAAGTAGCGTAGCGTCCGTCCTTCGTTTCTGCGCCCGGTCCGTAGTTTGCTCCGGATGAGTTGCTGTCTTCCCACCATTGCGGCTGAAAGCCCGGCTGCACCACCAGCTCGAGAAAGTTCGACTGGAGCGGTCCAACTTCCGGCAGGTTCAGAATCGGATGGATCATCCACTGCGCGTTGCGCGACTGCTCGAGGTTGGCGAACCCGAAGCTCCAGGCGAGGTCCTGCGGATTGATCACGTCGCCCACCCGAAACGCCAGCGACTGCCCCCACACCACGATCTGGTTGCCGACAAAGGTGGTCAGCGGACCCCACTTGTTCTCCCACCAGACATCGCGCACCTGGTAGTTGTTGTAGAAGTCGTTCATGAAATGGCCAAAGCTCGGCGCGACCTCACGACCCGTCTTACAGGCGTTGCTCGAGGGCGTGCCGGTCACGCCGCAGTAAGGGCTAAGGAACGCGTTGTTGATGCTCGCGTTCGCCGTATTGTTCGAACTGGCCCAGGCATAGGGCGGCTCGTAGACAAACCACTCGCGCGCGAAGAACGTGTTGTTCTCGTTCAGCCGGTAGTTCTCGTCGACCTGCAGCAGCGTCCGCGACACTGCGAGTGCATTCGAACTGTGGCTCCACTCGTGAGTGTTGTGCGGGTTCTGCCACATGCCGAAGGTCTGGCTAACGTAGCCTGATACATGCAGGCCTGAGAGCCAGCTCTCTTCCGCCGCCTGCGTCTGCGGCAGCAGCTTACTTGATGAATTGGTTACGTTCAGACTGTCCGCAGGCTGCGGTGATAGATCGCCCGCGGTGCTAGTCGCGACGGTCAGTGCGATGCCAAGCATGGCCGCCACTACGACAGAAAAAAACCTTCGAGTTCCCCCGAACATGTCAGAATGCTGACAGATTCCGAACCTCATACTTTCCTCCCAAATGAGCTGAAGACCATTCGCCAGCCGTCCCCTGGCTGACATTTACTTCACTGCTCTTGCTCTCCCTTGCGGGAGCATTCGAGGACAGGTCCCTTATGTACTGCTGTAATTTTTGCTGCGGCCGCAGACCAAACTTAAGCCGGGCGCTGTGCGTCACCTCCCCACAGCCGATCGTAATCGACTGTTAAACATCGCGATCACGTTGGTTCATAGTCCAGCCGGGCAAGAAACGCAACCCCCGTCAAGCAGATTAATGTAAAAAAGATTAGAGGGGACAAACGTCTCCCGTAAGCGCTCTGCTATGCAGAGACGGGAACAGGATCAGTCCAATCAAGGCAGAAAGAAACGGGAGACCGTTAATAGATGAAAGGGATCAGGCGGTACCTGGTCTTTGCGCAGTAGGCGCGATATTCGAGATCCTGCGCCAGTAACTGCTCTTCGAGATCGATACGCAGGATCATAACGGGCACGGTCAACGCCAGCATCAGCAGATTGCGTGGAGTGGGATAGGCCATCACGAGACCGATCGTCAGGACAACCCATCCCGAGTAGATCGGATGGCGCACGAGGGCGAACGGGCCGGTGCTCACGATTCCGCGATTCGCCGGCAAGAGCCCGAATCGCCGCCCGAGGTAGATGCGCGAACCCTCGCTCACAATTACGCCGAAACATTCGATCGCCAAGCCGGCGAACGCGAGCATCCCCGTCGCCTCGGACTGCGCTTTGATAAAGGCTGGCGCGACCATCATCGCGGTGGTCGCGAGGATTGAGCGGAAGTTTACCATCGAGGCCACAGGTGGAACGCGGATCAGCGACAACACCCCCATCAGGGCGGCACCCACCATCCAGACCAGATCGGCGAGACCGCCATAATGGCGCATCCGGTGAAAGATATCGGCGTAGCTGTGATAATTGCGGGCGTGGGCCCACAGCGCCGCGAAAAAGATGAACGCGATGCCTACATTGCAGGCGGTTTGCCGCAAGACCGCTGCATTGAATCCGCCGGTCTGCGGACGCGGGGCCGCGGCGGATTGAACGGGGCATTCGGCCGTTTGGGCGATCGTTTCCATCAAACCTCAATTAGCGCACGCTATGACAGAAAGTGTAGCGTTGAGACACGTGTAAGGCAAATATCTAACGTGAAGACGTCCTGAATGTTGCAAATTTTACTCTCCCGGACGAATTTGTTGCATTTCATGCTAATTCCGGCGGCTCCGAGGGTAGGTTGTGGCGCTGGGACTCGCGCAATGGGATCATGACGCCAAGGCGGCGACGCCAGCGCCCCTCCCGCTGCCAGCGCAACATAGAATGAATCGAGCGCGCGGTTCTATATCAGGAGCGAGACCAAAGGAGCTCATCCACCGGCGGATACGGGCGAAGACGAAGCGGGGACGGGCGCGATCAGCGTCCCGCCCCCACCAAGGATTAAAGCTGCTTCAGACAGGCCTTGATCTCGTCGAAATTCGGGACGACGCGAGCGTCCTCGGAGACCGACGCGTAGCGGATTTTGCCTTCGCGATCGATCACGTAGGCCGAGCGCTTGCACACGCCCTTGAAGCCCATCAGGTCATCGTAGAGCGTCTCGTAATCGCGGGCCACGGTCTTGTTGTAGTCGGAGAGCAGCGGGAACTGGTAGCCCTCCTTCTGCGCCCAGGCATCGAGGGCGAAGGGGCTATCGGTCGAGATGCCGAAAACCTTGCAGTCGAGGCCCTCGTAATCCTTGAGCGCGTCGCGCATGCTGCAGAATTCCTTCGTGCAGACCCCGGTGAAAGCCAGCGGCACAAAGAGCAACAGAACCTTGTTGCCGCGCAGTTCCGCGAGCTTGACGTCCGCCATTTTGTTCGACTTCAGGGCGAAGTCCGGCGCCTGCGATCCAACTTGCAGAGCCATATCGTGTGTCTCCTTTACCTACCTTGATGATTTAGAAGGAAATGCGACCCTCACCCTACCTTACTTGGAGCGAGGGAGGTAATCCGTCCGCTTCCAGCATATTCAATTGAATCGGGCCTTTGGAACAGGCAGGCCGGGAATTGCCGCGCGCGTGCGGAAAATTGTGCCCAGCTTCGTGCTGTCATCCGTGTTGTCGGCGGTAACGATGTAGAGATCGGACAAATCCTGCCCTCCGAAGGTCAGGCTGGTGACCATCTTGGCCGGCACCTTGAGCCGCCAATCGAGCGTCGCGTCAGGCTTGAAGCGCACGACCTCGCCGTAATTCACAATCGCGACCACCACGCCGCCCTCCGCGTCGATCGCCAGTCCGTCGGGCCAGCCTTGAGGCATGCGGGCGAAGACCCGGCGGTCCTTGACGGTGCGATCCGGCTGAACGTCGTAAACCCAAACGGCCTTGGTGGTCGAATCGGCATGATAAAGGTATTTGCGATTCGGGCTGAAACCCATGCCGTTGGTCGTCTCGACGCCCTGGAAGAGCTTGGTGACTTTGCCGTCGGGGTCGACACGAAAGAGGCTGCCGGGAATCCGCTTCGCGCCCTCTTCGAGCGCATTATGCTCGAGCGAGCCGACAAAAATCGACCCGTAATCGTCGGGCTGCAGATCATTGAGGCCGTTGAGCTTCCGGCCTTCCCATTCGACAAACAGATCGCGGCTGGTGCGAGCCGCCTCGTTCCAATAGATGAGGCCGCGACCCGTGCAAACGATGCCGCCGCTTTCGTTAAGCGCGATTCCACCGACCCCGCGGCGCTTGGGGATCAGGGTCTCGATCTTGCCGTCGGGACTCCGGCGATAGACTCCGCCGTTCGGCACGTCGCTGAAATAGAGCCGGTTACGCTCGTCGCAGCGCGGACCTTCGAGCAAGCCAAAGCCACTAGCTAAAGTTTCGAGCTCCGCCATGATGGGATGCCCTCCTGATGGGCGTTTAGCATGATTGGGCGGCGTCGAGCGAGGGCGGCGTGCAGAGCGCGCGATTACAACCCCTCATTATGCGTCGGGTCGTCGCGCCGGCCACCAAGCCCAATTTTAGCATGCAGCACGTACATCAGCGTCGGCTGGAATACCCGGGTCAACAGTGCGATAGAAAGAGCGCCGCCAATCACCACGATCGCGAGCGGGCGCTGGGTTTGCGCGCCGATCCGGTGCGAAAGCGCCGCCGGCAACAGCCCGAGACCGTCGACCAGCGCCGTCATCATCACCGCGCGAAAGCGCCGATCAGCACCCATCACGATCGAATCGAAGGTCGAGTACCCCTCTTCCCACAACTGATGGATATAAAAGTTCAGCAGGATGCCGTCCATGATCGCGATCGCGAAAATCGAGATGAACCCGACCCCCGCCGAGACACTGAAAGGCGTCCCGGTGACGACCAGCGCCAGGACACCGCCGAGACAGGCGACCGGCACCTGTGCCATCAGGATCAGCGTGTTCACGGCCGAGCCCGTCGCCGCGAACAGGATGCCCATGATCAGCACAAGGGCGAGCGGCACCACTACCATGAGGCGGCGGTTGGCGGCTTGCAGTTCACCATACTCGCCCGCCCATTCGAGATGGACCCCTTCGGGCAGCGGGACGCCGTCGGCCACGCGCTGCTTGGCTTCGGCCACCGCGCCCTGCAGGTCCCGCCCGGTTACCGAGAAGCGCACGGGAACGTAACGCTGCAGGTCGCCGCGATAGATAAACGACGCGCCCTCCGAGGCCTCGACCCGGGCAATCTGCCCGAGCGGCACGTTGCCGCCGGTCGGTACATTGACGCGAATGTTGCGCATCTGCTCGATGGTCTGGCGATACTCCGGCTTCCAGCGCACGACCAGGCCGAAACTGCGATCGCCCTCCAGCACCTGGGTGACCGTTTGTCCGCCGATCGCGGCCTGGACGATAGCGGCGACGTCGCCCGCATTGAGCCCATAGCGCGACGCGGCGGCGCGGTCCGGCTCGACCACGATGTTAGGTTGGCCGAGCGAACGGAACATGAAGACGTCGGTGACGCCACGCACCTGCCTGAGAATCTCGGTAATGCGATTGGCAATCGCTTCGTCAGTCTCGAGATCAGTGCCGAAAACTTTGACCGCGTTCGATCCCGCCTTCACGCCCGAGAGCGCTTCGTCGATGTTGTCTTCTATATTCTGCGAGTAGGAAAAGCTCACTCCAGGGAATCGCGTCCGCAGCGTGGCATCGATTTCGTTGACCAGGCGCTCCTTGGTCATGCCCTTGGGCCACTGATCAGCGGGCTTCAGGTCGACCGGGAATTCGATGCTGAAGAAGCTGGTGGTCTCGGTGCCGTCGTCCGGCCGGCCCAGTTGCGAAACCACGCTGGCGACCTCCGGAAACGACAGAAACACCCCGCGCATCTGACTCACCAGCTTGGCGCCCTGGGGCAGGTTGATCGTCGTCGGCATGATCGCGTGCGCCCAGATATTGCCCTCCTCCAGTTTCGGCAGGAACTCACCGCCCAGGCGCGGGAAGAGGGAGAGCCCCCCGGCCACGATCAGCGCGATCACCGTCAGGGTAAGCCGCGGCCAGCGCAGCACGCGTATGAAGAGGTTGTGATAAAAGCGGGAGAAACCCTCCCAGATAAAGTTGTGGGTCTCCGCCATGCCCTTACGCAGCACCAACGAGCTCAACGCCGGGGAGAGCGTCACCGCCAGCAAGATCGCGGTGACCAAGGCGTAGGCATAGGTGTGTGACATCGGCGAGAAGATCGCGCCCTCGACGCCGCGCATCGTGAACAAGGGCAGAAACGCGACCAGGAAAATGATCGTCGAATAGAACATCGGTCCGCCGACTTCCTGCGAGGCGCGCGAAATACAATGCTCGGTATCTTCGGTGGCCAACTCGGCGGCTGTCAGATGCCGAAAGATGTTTTCCACCACGATAATCGTCGAATCGATGATGATGCCGAAATCGACCGCTCCCAGCGACAACAGGTTGGCCGGCGTGTCGGTGAGATGGAGCAGGATAAACGCTCCGAACATCGCCAGTGGTATATTCACCGCGGCAATAAGCGCCGTGCGCAGATTACCCAGAAAAAAGAGCAGCACCAGGAAGACCAGCACCATTCCCAACAACAGGTTCTCGAGCACGGTGTGGAGCGTCGTGTAGACCAGCCCCGTGCGGTCGTAATACGGAACTATTTTGTAGCCCTTCGGCAGAATCCCCTGCGTATTGAGCTGATCAACCTTGGCCTCGACCCCGGCGAGCGTCTTGAGGGTATTGCCGCCCTTGCGCATCAGCACGATGCCCGACACAACCTCGTCCTGATAGTTCATGCCAACGATACCGAGACGCGGCGACCAGCCCACGTCGACGTCGCCGACGTTGCTGATTTTGATCGGGGTGGCCTTGTTGGTCGTCAGCACGATGTTGCGAATATCGTCGAGTGAATGGATTAGCCCCAGTCCACGCACATCAAAGGCCTGTTCCCCGACGTTGAGGTAACTGCCCCCCGAGTTGGTATTCGAGTTTTGAATCGCGCCGATAACCTGCGCGAGCGGAATATTGTAATGAACCAGTTTCGGCGGGTCCAGCTCGACGTGATACTCCTTGGTAAGCCCGCCGAACCCGGAAACGTCGAGCACCCCGGGCACGGTCTTGAGCTGCTTCTCGCAGATCCAGTCCTCGACTTCTTTCTCCTTGATCAGATCATGATCGGAACCTTGCACCGTATACCGGTAGATCTCACCGATCGGATTTTCCGGCGAAAGACCTGGCTGGATACCCTGTGGCAGGCTGACAAAAGTAAGTTGGTCGATAGTCTGCGTGCGGTCGAATTCATAGTCGCTGTCCCAGGCGAAATACAGGCGGATGTCGGATAATCCATAGAGCGAAATCGATTCCATCGATTCGAGATGCAGCATCCCGCTCATGCCGTATTCGGTCGGCACCGTGACCAGCCGCTCGACCTCTTCGGCGCTGAGACCGGTCGGCAACGTCAGGATCTCGGTCATTGGCTGAACCGGATCCGGATAGGCTTCGATATCCAGTTGGGCGAACGAGTACAGGCCTGCCAGCAGGAGCAGGACGGCCGCGCTTATGACTACCACCCGCGCGCGGAGCGCAAGCGCCATCAACCACTGAATCATAACTATCTCGCAACCGTTGCGGCGCCGGCCCGTATCGCCGACTCAGGAACTCTCCCCGTGGGCTTCATGCCAGAGCTGGTCGACCTGCATGGTGCCATCGGTGACGACCTGATCGCCCGGCGTGAGTCCCGTGATCACGCGGGCGTATCCCGGCTGAGTCCATGAACCGATGCCCACCTTGCGCCGCTCGAAGCGGTCCGCGCCCACATCGACAAAGGCGAAGTAGCTATCGGTCTCGAACACCAGCGCGTCCAGCGGCACGATCACGGTGGTCCCGCGCAGGACGGCAATCTTCACTTGCGCCAGCATCTGCGGCTTGAGTTTCAAACCGGGGTTATTCACCTGGCAGCGAATCTGGAGCGTATGCGTATTCGGATCGACGCCGGGGCTGATTCGTTCGACCATGCCGTGAAACACGTCGTCCGGATAAGCGGTGGTGACAGCTTCGAGCGGCTGGCCGACACGCACGCGCGCCAAATCGTCTTCGTAAATGTCGCCCGTGATCCAGACATCATCGAGAGTACCGACGCCGTAGAGCACGTCGCCGGGATTTACGGCCGAGCCGCGCAGCGCCTGATTTTGTACGACGGTGCCGCTGATCGGCGCGCGCATGACGAAAGTGGGCGCGGCCGTTTTGATCGTCGCGATCTGATCCCGCCCGATACCGAGCAGCTCGAGCTTGCGCACCGCCGCCTCGACCATCGAGCGCGCGAATTGAACGTTGTCGGCGCCCCCGCTCGCCAATGCGGGCACGCTCGCCTTGGCCTGGAGGTATTCGGCCTCGGCGGTCATGAAGTCCGGGCTGTAGAGGGTCAGGATAGGTTGTCCGCGTTGCACGGTATCCCACTGCGAGACCCGCACTTCCTCGATCCGTCCGGTAACTCGGGAAATGATGTTCGCGACCCGGCGATCGTCAAAAGTGATCTGGCCCGTCGTCTCCAGCAAGCCGGGCAACTCGGTCGCTTGCACCGTGGTCAGGGTCATACCGGAGATTCCGCCATGCGGCAGTTGGAGCAGTTCAGGACCTTGTCCTTGATGCACCAGCGTCACGGGGGCCGCCGCCGCCTGCTCCTCGCCGGAGCCGGCCTGCGGCGAACTATCGCAGCCAATACCGAGCATGACAAACAACGCGGCGAGTCCCACCAGTGGCGCGATCACATGCGCGCGTCCGGTCAACCAGCGGCTCATCGCAAAGTCCCTCCGGCCGCCTGTTCGAGCGCGACTTTTTGCGCGAGCAGTTGGTTCACGGCCTGCAGAAACGTCGAGCGTGCGTCGCTTTGCTGGCGGAAGGTACTGATCAGGGTGGTAAAATCGGCCTTGCCACCCTGGTAGGCGACCAACTCGACCTCAAACGCCTGATGAGCCAGCGGAATGAGCGTGTCGCGATAGAGGATCGCGGTCTCGCGCGAGCGCAGAACCTGCCGATACAGACTGGTCACCTGGCCGGCGGTCTGCGTGCGGATCGATTCGAGGTCTTCCCGCGCGGCGTCGAGGTCTTTGCGCGCCCGGGCGATGTCCTCGTTCTTCGCCCAAAAAAAGAGCGGCAGATTAAAGCTGATTGAGAAGTTCCAATCCTCGGTGTGATTGGGCGACGGCGCGAAACTGCCGATTAGCCAGTGGTCGAAACCGAAACCCAGGGTGTAATCGGGTGCGTATTCGAGTTGCGCCAGGGTCACCGCCGTATCCTCGTTTTTTTCGCTGAGCGCGGCCTCCAGGATCTCCTGCCGGCTGCTCACCGCGCGTTCGATCACCTGATCCAGGGTCGCTTCGAAACTCCCGAGGTCGAACTTGCGCTCAACCTGCAGCGGCTCGTCGGGCCGCCGATCGAGCAGAATATTGAGCGCGGTCTTGTCGTTGGCGATAGTCACCGACTGCTGACGCGCGGTCTCGCGGTCCGCCTCCAGCGCGAACTTGGCGTTGATCAAGTCGCCCTGGGTCGCAAGGTTGGCAGTATAAGCGATCTGCGTGACCTTCAGCACGCGTTCGAGGTTGGCGACGTTTTCCGCAATCAGATCATCGAGCGCCAAATCAAGCTGCGTTTGATAGTACGCGGTCTTGGCTTGCGCGCCGATATCCCGGACCGCGGCCACGTAGGTGAGCCGCGCGATTTCCGCGGTCCGCCGCGCCGTTTGGCCTTGCAGCACACCCTTGCCGGGAAACTGCAGCGCCTGCGAGATCGTCTCATTGTGCAGGCCCGAATCGTAGAGAAAGCCACGCCAGCTATCCTGATTGGAGAACAAAAACTGCGGATCGGCGGGCGTGTAATTCTGGATTATCTGATGTTGCGCCGATTCCCAGCGCAATCGCGCACCGCGAATCTGCGGATTCACCTCAATCACTACCGCCATCACTTCGTTCAACCCCAGCGGTGAATCACCAATTGCCAGTGCGACCGAGGCGCCAACCGCCACCAGCGTGGCCGCGAGCAGCACCCGCGTCAATGCTTTGGCCATCCGCATCGCCAATCCATCCGTCCCTAATTGATCCGCGCTCGTGCCAGCAGGACGCAGGCAATCCTTCAGAGTTGCGTTTGCCTGTTGCCGCAGAGCGGTCGCGCCGTTACGCAACGGTTAAATCAAGTTAAAACGGCGCATCGTCACTTTGCGACGACACGCCGTTCAACCAGTTCCGACTGTCAATTCTCGTTACGGGCTGTCCGAGCCCTGCTCCGTGAAGTTCGTCTCGGTATCGGTCGCCGAACGATGCGGACCCGCTTCCGCGGGCGCCGCCGCTGTCGCCGGCTGACCGCTGTAGCGCCGCTCTAGGTCGCGCACGTAAAGCACGGTCTGCCAGCGTTCGGTCGAGGACATCGCGTCATCGTAAGACGGCATCCAGACGCCGCCGTTGCGGATGTATCCGTAGATATAACCGTCGGGCAAATTTTTGCTCACTCCGGTCAGCAAATTGGCCGGCTTATGCTGCAGCAGATGGACCACCGTGCCGTTGCCCTCGCCCGTCATGCCGTGACAAGGCGAGCAATTGGTCTCGAAGCGCTCCTTGCCTTTGGCGAGATTATCGGGCGTCGCCGACAGCGGATTGCGCATCCGGACGGTCATCACTTCCAGCTTCATCGGCGGCAGCGCCGGCTGGTCTGGCATCCCGTCGGGCTGGCCGTAATGAACATTGTAGTGAGTTCCGTCGACCGGCAGGACGCCGTCGGGCATCTCGCGCGGCGGCTCGGTGAAGGTCGACACCTGCGGCCCGCGGTACATGTCGATGCTCCACGGAAAAGCGTGCGCCGCCGTGACCATCAGCGCGACCATGCCGCTCGACGCCAGCGCACCAAAAACCACTCTCGTGAACTTCGGCAGCTTCATCAGTCTCCGATCCATCCAGCCAGTTTCCCACCCATCGGGTAGCCGCCAGCGTAGTCGTCCCCGCGCTTCCGATCAAATCGCCGAGGCCCGTCCGCACCGGCTATTTCGTGACGTCGATCTCGCCGACCATCCCGTCTTTTTCATGAGGAACGCAGGTGTACTTGTAGACGCCGGGAACGGTGAACGCCTGTTCGAACGTGGCGCCTGGCGACATGAAGCCCGAATCGAAGGGCTTGGCGCCCGGAGGCAACACGACGTCCTTGGGCGATTGCACCATCGAGGGATCCGCGTCAACTGAATGCAGCGTTGCCGCATTGTTCGTCCATTGGACGCTTTGGCCAACTTTAATCGTCACTTTTTCCGGTATGAACTTCGGCGGTGTGTCGCTCATCTTGACCGTCGCGCCCGGAGCCGCCAGCGCGAGTTGCGCACCGAGCAGCGAGATTCCCACCAACGCGACCAGCGCGGCACTTTTCCGCCCGCCTGCGCATGCCTGTATCCCAGTTAAGAACCTGTTCGAACGCTCAGCCGGATTTCTTTTCACGGTCCCCTCAGCATGAGAAAAAGTTATACGCACAAGAGCCGTATGTTAGCTCGACTGCTGGAGAAAGCCAACGGGAACACCCGCCGCTTGATTGAATTTCGGCTGGTTGGGACCGGAGACGAGTCGTCTCCGATCCCTTGCGATGAGCTTCCGGTCAGGCGGCCGCGCTTTGCGCTTCGCGGCTGGTGAACTCGAGGCCCTGCGGCCCCGCGTCGACCACCACGTGCGAGTTATCGCGGACCTCGCCGAGCAGCAGCTTGCGCCCGAGCGCGGTCTCCAACTCACGCTGGATTAGCCGGCGGAGCGGCCGTGCGCCGTATACCGGATCGTAGCCATGCTCGGCCAGATAGTCGCGGGCCTTGCCGGTCAGCTCGAGTTCGATCTTCCGCTCCGCCAGCCGCTGGCCGAGCCGCACCAACTGCACGTCGACGATCCGGCGCAACTGCTCCAGTGTCAGTGGATGGAAGACGACAATCTCGTCGATCCGGTTGAGGAACTCGGGGCGGAAGCTTTGGCGCAGAATGTCGAGCGCCTGCTCCTTCATCCGCTCGTAGTCCTTGCCCTTGTAGGAGAGGATCTGCTGACTCGCGATATTCGAGGTCATGATCACGACGGCGTTCTTGAAATCCACCGTGCGGCCGTGGCCGTCGGTAAGGCGCCCGTCGTCGAGCAACTGCAGCAGGATATTGAAAACGTCAGCGTGCGCCTTTTCGATCTCGTCGAACAGAATCACGGAGTAGGGCCGCCGCCGCACCGCTTCGGTCAGTTGACCGCCCTCGTCGTAACCGACATAGCCGGGAGGCGCGCCCACCAGCCGCGACACGGTGTGTTTCTCCATGTATTCCGACATGTCGATCCGCACCATCGCAGCTTCGTCATCGAACAGGAATTCGGCGAGCGCGCGCGCCAGTTCGGTCTTGCCCACCCCGGTCGGGCCCAGAAAGATGAACGAGCCGATCGGCCGGTTCGGATCGCCGAGTCCGGCCCGGGCGCGAATCACCGCGTCGGCGACGGCCGAGACCGCCTCGTCCTGACCAATCACGCGTTTATGCAGATGGTCCTCCAGATGCGCGAGTTTCTGCACTTCGCCTTCGAGCAGGCGCGAGACGGGCACGCCCGTCCAGCGCGCGACGACCTCGGCGATATCTTCCTCGTCGACCTCTTCCTTGATCAGCCGCGCGGCGCCGCCATGGCCCACGCGCTTTTCGGCCTCCGCCAACTGCTTCTCGAGACCGGCCAGCGTGCCATATTGCAGCTCGGCGACTTTGTTCAGATCATATTCGCGCTTGGCCTTTTCGATCGCGAGCCGGGTCTGCTCGATCGCGCTCTTGAAGGTGGCGAGTTCTTCGAGCCCGCCCTTTTCGCTCTGCCACTGGGCCTGCAGCGCTGCTTTGCGCTCGTTGACCTCCGCCAATTCTTTTTCGAGTTTCTCCAGCCGATCGCGGGACGCCGCATCCGTCTCGCGCTTGAGCGCCTGCCGCTCGATCTCGAGCTGCATCACCCGGCGATTCACTTCGTCGAGCTCGACCGGCATCGATTCCTTCTCGGTCCGCAGTTTGGCCGCCGCTTCGTCAACCAGATCGATCGCCTTGTCGGGCAGGAAGCGATCGGTGATGTAGCGCTTCGACAGCATCGCGGCGGTGACCAGCGCGGCATCCTTGATCCGGATGCCGTGATGAACCTCGTAGCGCTCCTTGAGGCCGCGCAGGATCGAGATGGTGTCCTCGACGCTCGGCTCCTCGACCAGGACCGGCTGGAAGCGCCGCTCCAGCGCCGCGTCCTTCTCGATATGCTTGCGATACTCATCCAGCGTGGTCGCGCCAATACAATGCAGTTCACCGCGCGCCAGCATCGGCTTGAGCAGATTCGACGCGTCCATCGCGCCTTCCGCCGCGCCCGCGCCAACGACCGTGTGCAGCTCGTCGATAAACAGAATGATCTCGCCCTCGCCGGCCTGCACCTCTTTCAGGACCGCCTTCAGGCGCTCCTCGAACTCGCCGCGGAACTTCGCGCCGGCTACCAGCGCACCCATGTCGAGCGAGATAACCCGGCGATTCTTGAGCCCCTCCGGGACGTCGCCGGCAACGATCCGCTGGGCCAGGCCCTCGACGATCGCGGTCTTGCCGACGCCCGGCTCGCCGATCAGCACGGGATTATTCTTGGTGCGCCGCGACAGCACCTGGATAACCCGGCGAATCTGCTCGTCGCGCCCGATTACCGGGTCGAGCTTGCCCGCCGTGGCGAGCTGCGTGAGATCGCGCCCGTAACGCTCCAGCGCCTGGTAGGTCGCCTCGGGATTCGACGAGGTTACCCGCTGGCTGCCGCGCACCTTCTTGAGCACGGCCATCAGCTTGTCATGCGTGAGTCCGGCCTCGCGCAAAAGCCTGGCGACGGCGCCCGGCTCGTCAAGCATCGCGATCAGCACGTGCTCGACCGAGACGTATTCGTCCGTCAGTTTGCCGGCTTCCTGCTCCGCCCGCGCCAGAATTCGATTGAGCCGCTGGGTGACATAGGTCTGGCCCGCGTCGGCGCCACCGCCGCTCACGCTCGGCACCTTGCGCAATTCGTCGGCGAGCTTCTGCCGCACCGTCGCGACATCAGCGCCCGCAAGCTTGAGAATCGAGGCGGCCAGTCCCTGGTCGTCCTCGAACATGGCGACGGCCAGATGCTCCGCGTCGACCGCCTGATGATGGGCACTGACGGCGGCGCTTTGCGCCCGTCCCAGCGCTTCCTGGAGTTTTTCGGTGAAACGATTAGCGTTCATGCTTAGCCCTTATGCAGCCCTTTGCTTTCAAAGCTAACCACGATCCGGGAGCCGACAACAAACCGGCGTTTCGCCAAGCTCACTCCGCTGACTTCAGATTCTTGAAGCCGCTCCGCGCGACGCGGCTTTAGTCCAGCCGCCCCGGCACCAATTCTAAAACGCAACTCGCAGACTCGTTTGCTCGTTTGGCTTCGCTCCGCTGGCGCTCGCCCGCCCCCTGTGCGGTGCCTCCGGCGCGGTCGTCTTTATTCTGAAATCCGCGAGCTCGGCCACCCGCCCGTGCGCCGCCGCCTGCGGCGGGCTGGCGTACTGCACGATATACCGGCGTCCGAGCCGCGTGATCGACCCGTCGCGCACCATCGCGATCAACAGCTTGCTGACCATCGGCCGCGACCCGCCAATCATCTCGGCCAGACCCTCCTGGCCCAGTTCGAGCGGCAGCATCACGCCGCGCGCCTCGGGCACCCCGAAGCGCTGCGCCAGCTCCGCGAAGACCGCCTCCAGCCGCCCCCGCAAAGACATCCCGAGGAACCGTGCGCAGCGATGGAGCGCGGCGGCCCCAAGCGAATTCACGAGTTCCCCGAGCGCGATCAACGCGCCCGGATCGAGTCCACGCAAGACCCGCATAAGATGCTCGCGCGTGACAATTGCGATCGTTGCGCCGGTCAGGGCCACGGCCTCGAACAACTGCGATCGGCCGCCCCGCGGGTCGGTGAAGTCCCCATACCCGAGGATATCGCCCGGACCCGCCAGCGTGATCAGCACGCGCTCGCGCGGCCGGCCGGCGCAGTAGATTTTGACCATCCCGCCGAGCACGACAAAAATCACGTCGGCGGGCGAGCCCGGGGTGAAGAGCCGTGCGCCCTTCGGATAGCGCACCAAGGTATGGCGCACCAGGATTGCTTCGCTTACGTCGCGCGCGAGCCCGGCATCCTCAAGCGCCTGCACCAGCCGCTCGCGCCCCCGCATCAGTCCTTGTTGGGTTCCAGGTAGTTCCATCGGAGAAAATTAAAGCAACGATCCACGGGCCGATCCAAAGAAATTTCAGGATTTTTTGCGCGTTAGGCTTTATCCGCTCCTGTTGGGCGGCAGCCCGCCCTGAATCGCGCGCAACGATGGAATTGTTACAATGTTGTAGTAAATTACAACTACTAGTAGATGGAAAGAGCGGCGTCCGGACGCTCAGGCGCCCGCGATCATCAGCTCCGCGATCTTGACCGTGGGCGCGGTCACCGACGACCGCCAGCGCAAGTCGTTGCCGATCATCTCGATCCCCAGGAACATCTCCTTGAGGTTGCCGGCCACCGTGATTTCCTGCACCGGGTAGGTGAGTTCGCCGTTTTCGATCCAGAGGCCACCGGCCCCGCGCGAGTAATCGCCGGTGACGCCGTTGACCCCGAAGCCAATCAGCTCGGTGACGTACAAACCCTGCTTGACCGACCCGATAATCTGCTCCGGTGTATACGCGCCCGGCTGCAGATAAAGATTGGTGGGACTCACGCCGGGCGCGTCGCCCACGCCGCGTGAGGCATTACCGGTCGGCGCGAGCTTGAGCTTGCGCGCCGAATAGGAGTCGAGCAGATAGGTCATCAGCACGCCGTTTTCGACCAGGTTCTTCTGGTTGGTCGCCAGCCCCTCGCCATCGAAGGGCTTCGAGCCCAGCCCGGCGGGCATCCGGCCGTCGTCGCGGATCGTCACGTTGGCCGCGGCGACCTGCGTGTTCAGCCGTCCCGCGAGAAACGACGCGTTACGGTAGAGCGACGGTCCCGAGGCCGCACCGGCAAGCGAGCGGATCAGCGAGGCGGCCATATCCGGATCGAAGACAACCGGCGCGCGCGTGGTCTTAATCTTGCGCGCGCCGAGCCGCCGGAGCGCGCGCGCCGTCGCGGTCTTGCCGACCGCCTCCGGATCTTCCAGGCGATCGAAGTGGCGCCCGGTGGTTGACCAGTAGCCTTGTTGCATCGCGCCGTCGTCGCTCTGGGCGATCGGCGCGGCGCCCAGACTGAACGAGCTTCCCGCATACTCGCCGCTGAAGCCCTGGCTGTTCGCGAACATTATTTGATAGAGGCCCGAACTGAACTCCGCCCCTTCGGAATTCTTGATCCGCGGATCGGCCCCGAGCGCGGCCCGTTCGGCCAGCCGGGCGAGCCGCAACGCCTCCTCGGCGCTCACGATTCCGCGATGAGGGTCACTGAGTTCGAGTTCCGGCAAAGTGTGCGGATGGAGCGCCGGGTCGGGCAGCCCCGACCACGGATCTACCGCGGTCAGCCGCGCCATCTCGACGGTATTCGCGATAAACGCCCGCAGCGAATCCCGCTCGAGCTCCGCCGTCGCCGCGGTCGCCGACGATTGTCCGGTGAAGACCCGCAAGCCGAGCCGCCGCTCGCGCGAACTCTTGAGCTTTTCCACCTCGCCCATGCGCACACCGGCGGCCAGCGACTCGGCACTCACGAGCAACACTTCCGCCGCGCTCGCGCCCGAGACGCGCGCCTGGTCGAGCACCCATGCCGCCAGAGCGGGATCAAACTGCGTCATCGCGATCTCCCGAAAGCGCGGACGCCGCCGTCACAGCGGCGGAGTCCGGCATTGCGAACATCATTGTTATTTGGGCGCTACGA
>Ga0074045_10000850_pt1 | contig 29867 bp, 22 predicted proteins | sample BogForMeECP23OM2_FD_94442 | JGI IMG/M metagenome (GOLD analysis project Ga0074045, IMG submission 94442) | Bog forest soil microbial communities from Calvert Island, British Columbia, Canada - Bog Forest MetaG ECP23OM2 | ecosystem: Environmental > Terrestrial > Soil > Wetlands ...
CTTGAAACTGCTGCGTGAGGCGGGCGATCGGTTCAAACTGTTGGTGATCAGCGAAGTCATGGAGATTTCGCAGATCGAGCCGATGTTGCCTTATGTCGACATCTTCCAGGTGGGCGCGCGCAATATGCAGAATTTCAATCTGCTGCGCGAACTGGGCAAGGTTCGCAAGCCGGTGCTGCTCAAGCGCGGGATCGCGGCTACGATCGAAGAACTTCTGTGCTCTGCCGAATACCTGCTGGCCGGAGGCAACTACGAGATCATTCTGTGCGAGCGCGGCATTCGCACCTTCGAAACCTACACTCGCAACACCATGGACATCTCGGCGATCCCGATCATTCATAAACTTTCGCACTTGCCCATGACCGCCGATCCCTCGCACGGCACCGGGCGCCGCGACAAAGTGGCTCCGATGGCCCTGGCATCGGTTGCGGCCGGAGCCGATGCTATGCTCATCGAGGTTCATCACCAGCCGGATAAAGCACTCTCCGATGGCGCGCAGTCGCTTTACCCGGAGCAGTTTGCGGAACTGATGGACCAGATCCGCGTGGTTGCGACCGCGGTGGGACGCGAGATCGCGTAGGTTCCGTGCAGCTTGCGGCAAGCTGCAGAATCCCTCAAGCTCGGGATGACAAAATCAATTTATGGCTTTTAAGCAAGTCACCATCATCGGAACCGGGTTGATCGGAGGCTCGCTGGGGCTCGCCCTGAAGAAGCGCCGGCTTGCCGGACGAATCCTGGGGTGCGATCGCGCTCCGGTTCTGGAGCGCGCTGAGGAGTGCGGGGCCATCGAAGGTGGGAGTACCCATCCTGCGGACGCGGTGCGCGGCAGCGATCTGGTGGTGCTGGCTACGCCGGTGATTCCGATCCTCGATTTCATCGACCGGCTTGGCCCAGTGCTGCCGCCTAAGACGCTGGTAACCGATGTCGGCAGCACCAAGGCGGAAATCGTCGAGCGCGCCGCGAAATCGTTTGGGCGAAACGCGGGACACCGATTTCTGGCCGGGCATCCCATGGCGGGTAAGGAAAACGCCGGGGTGGAGTTTGCCGATGCCGATCTTTTCGAAGGCGCTGCCTGGCTGTTTACACCGCTCCCCGGCCAAAACGTTTACGCCGGACTTTGCGGAAAATTCATTCAGTGCGCGGAGAATGTGGGCGCCAAAACGGCGGTGGTCGAGGCCTCCGATCATGACCGCTTCTGCGCCTGGATCAGCCATCTGCCGCAGATGATCTCTACCGCACTGGCCGCGGCGCTGGTCGACGAATTCGGCTCCGATGCGCCCGTGCTCGACATTGGCGGACGAGCGCTGCGCGAGATGACCCGCATCTCCGGGAGTCCTTATTCGATGTGGCGCGACATCGCTATTACCAATCGCAAGAATCTTAGCGACGCTTTGCAAAAGTTGGAACAGCGACTGGCGCACATCCGGGAGAATCTGGACTCGCGCGAACTGGCGGCGGAATTCGAGCGCGCACACGAGCTAAGAAAGAATGCACCACGGAGACACGGAGACACGGAGAAAAACAAGAAATGAATTTCTCTGTGCCTCCGTGTCTCTGTGGTGCATTCTTGGTTTGAGTTCTCCAGCGACCCGAAATTCCTATAGAATTCTTCTGCTATGCACAAAGTTGTCGCGAGCGCTGAAGAGGCGATCCAGGATGTGTTCGACGGCGCCACCATCATGGTCGGCGGATTTGGTTTGTGCGGGATGCCGGAGAACCTGATTCGCGCTCTCGCCCGCAAGGGGGTCAAGAACCTCACCACCATCAGCAACAACGTGGGCGTCGATGGCTTGGGCATGGGGCTGCTGCTGGCCAATGGGCAGATCCGGCGGCACATCGGAACGTACGTCGGCGAAAATAAGCTGCTCGAACAGATGGTGCTCAGCGGCACGGTGGAACTCGACCTGGTTCCGCAGGGAACGTTCTCGGAGCGAATTCGCGCCGGGGGGGCTGGAATTCCGGCATTCTTCACTCCCACCGGCGTCGGAACAATGGTCGCCGAAGGCAAAGAAGCGCGCGAGTTCGACGGCCGCACCTATATCATGGAGCGCGCGCTGAAGGCCGATTTCGCCTTCGTCAAGGCGTGGAAGGGCGACAAGTGGGGCAACCTTGTCTACCGCAAGACGGCGCGCAATTTCAATCCCATGATGGCAACTGCGGCCAGGATTACCATCGCCGAGGTCGAGCACCTGGTCGAACCGGGAGAACTTGATCCTGATATGGTTCACACGCCTAGCGTGTATGTGAAGCGAATCTTTCAGGGAGAGTTGTTTGAGAGGCGAATCGAGAAACGGACGGTGACGAAAGCCGCACCAGTATAGCTGGGTGCGCGCGTCGATCGCTGTTGGCCGTTCGCCGGTCGCCAGAACCGCACTGATGGCGAAAAGCGACTAGCGAACGACGAACAGCGTCTCTCCTCATCACCGAACCAGAATCGAAGGAAACGATGTCAACTTTGCCCAAGGCCACAAAAGATACCGACAAACGCGAACGCATCGTGAAACGCATTGCCCGTGAATTGCGTGACGGATTCTACGTCAACCTTGGCATCGGGCTGCCCACGCTGATTGCCAATTGTGTTCCGCCGGGAATGGACGTGATTCTGCAATCGGAGAATGGGATGCTCGGCATCGGGCCGTTTCCGGTTGAAGGGTCGGAGGACGCGGACCTGATCAACGCGGGAAAAGAAACGGTCAGCGAACTCGCGGGCACCGCCTATTTCTCGAGTGCCGATTCTTTCGCGATGATTCGCGGCGGGCACGTTGACCTGAGCGTGCTGGGCGCGATGGAGGTGGATGAAGGTGGCAGTCTGGCGAACTGGATGATTCCGGGCAAAATGGTCAAAGGCATGGGCGGAGCCATGGACCTGGTGGCAGGGGCGCGTCGGGTAATCATCGCCATGGAGCACGCGACCAAAGATGGGCAACCAAAAATCCTGAAGAAATGCACGCTGCCGCTGACGGGCGTCAAGGTGGTGGACACGATCGTCACCGAGATGGCCTACATCCGAGTGACCCCGGAAGGCTTGCTGCTGGAGGAGATTGCTCCCGGGCTGACGGTCGAGGACGTTCAGCGAGCGACCGAGGCAAAGCTGCGGGTTAGTGCTGAGCTGAAGACGATGTAGATTCGAACTTTTTCCCTTCCGCTTGCGTATCATGTTCTGGAGGAGGTGTCCTCATGGTTGCCTTCCTGCTCTGGTGCATTCTGTTTGTGGTGTGCTGGCCCTTGGCTCTGCTGGCATTGATTCTTTATCCGTTCGTGTGGCTGCTCTTGTTGCCTTTCCGGCTAGTTGGCATCGCCGTCCATGGAGTGCTTGCATTGGTCTGGGCCGTGGTGATGTTGCCGGCGCGCTTGCTTAGCGCTCCGTTTCGACTCTCTCGAATCTGATTTTGGGCCGCTATCCCTTGGTTAGATCGCGCGGTGTGGCCAGGTATTTCTGCAGAAATTCCAAACTCCGGAGACCGGCATCGCGCCAGATTTCTTCATCTTCGAATCCGTGGCCGGCCCCGGGATAGATTTTGATTTCGTAGGGAATTCCCTTTTTCTCCAGCAACTTTTGCAACTGGTAGGCTTCCTCGACGGGGATGGTCTGGTCGGCCTCGCCGTGCAGGATTAGCACGGGGCAGAGGCGTCTCATAAAGAGGTGCATTTCTCTGGGCATGCCTCCGAAGAACTCGACTACGGCTTTCACACGAGGGTCGATGGCGGAGTTGGCGAGCGAGAGGTAGGCTCCCAGCGAAAAGCCCAGGAGCGCGAGGCGCTCGCGATCGACTTCCGGCTGGGTTTCGACGAAGCTGATTGCGTCCCAGAGGGTTTTCATCCACAGCGGGAAATTCCGCATGATGGTTGGCTTGTCGGCGGATCCGGTGCCGGTGCGGTCGAAGTAATGGAGAACGTACACCGCGAAGCCCTGGGCCGCCAGCGCGCTGGCGTAGCGTTCCATGCCGGAGACGTTGCCTCCGGCGCCGTGGAGCGCGACTACGGCGGGGAGGGGGGTGACGGAAATCTCGGGTACGTAAGCAGCCAGGCGAATGGGCTTGACGCCGCTCTGGAATGTGAGTTCGGATTGGGAGATGCTGTGCATTGAGAATGCGCCGCAGGGGAACTGCCGGGCATTGCCCGACTGGGCGGACGAATGCGTCCGCCCCTACGTGAGCTCGGACAGTCTCCTTAACGATTCGGTGTAGGGGGCGCGGGCTATGCCGCGTTCGGTGATGATGGCCGCTACATATTTCGCCGGCGTCACGTCGAAGGCGGGGTTCTCGACCTCGACTCCGTCGGGAACCATTTGCTTGCCGGCGATGTGCGTCACTTCTCTCGGGTTGCGCTGTTCGATGGGAATCTTGCTGCCGTCGGGAGTGGCGAGATCGACGGTTGAAATCGGCGCGGCTACGTAGAAGGGGATGCCATGCTCCTTGGCTAAGACGGCTACGGTGTAAGTGCCGATCTTGTTGGCTACGTCTCCGTTGGCGGCTATGCGGTCGGCGCCTACTACGATGGCTCCGATTTTTCCTTGCTGCATCATGACTCCGGCCATGTTGTCCGAGATGACGGTGGTGGGGATGCCATCCTTCATCAATTCCCAGGCGGTCAGGCGCGAGCCTTGGAGAAAGGGGCGCGTCTCGTCGGCGTAGACGTGAATTTTCTTGCCTGCTTCTACGGCCGCGCGGATTACGCCTAGCGCGGTGCCGTATCCGGCGGTAGCCAGGGCTCCGGCATTGCAGTGGGTCAGCACGCCCCCGCTTGCGGGCATGAGTGTGGCGCCGTGGCGTCCCATGGCCCGGTTGGCGGCGATGTCTTCGGCGTGCATGCGCTGGGCTTCTTCGATCAGATCCTGCTTGATTTGCGGGATGGGCCGAATCCGGATTCGCTCGAATTTCTCCGTCATGCGGCGGATCGCCCAGAAGAGGTTGACGGCGGTGGGGCGCGTCTGGCGGATGGTTTCGCAGATCTCGTCGAAATCTTTTTTCAGATCGGCGCCGGTTTCAGCTTTGGAATTCTTTACGCCCAACGCTATGCCCATGGCGGCGGCTACGCCTATGGCAGGAGCTCCGCGAACTACCATGTTGCGGATTACGTCGGCGACCTGCTGGTGCGTGGTGCAGGTTACGTAGACTTCTTCGGTGGGCAGCTTCGTCTGATCGATGAAGACTACGCCGCCGGGGGTCCATTCTAGAGTGTGGATCATGAGTCTGTCGTTGGTCGTTCGCTGTTCGCGGCTAAATGCTAAGTGCTAACTGCTAAGTGCTCTTTCCTGACATCGGTTGCCGTAAAGATTGAGATGAAACTTGCAGGCGCGGCTGCTTTTTCCACGTTGGGACGGCCGTGCGCATCTTCACGCTCGACCAGGCACATGACACCTACCACTTTGAAGCCGAATACCCTTGCGGCTTCGATGGCTTGCACGGTGGAGGAGCCGGTGGTGCATACATCGTCCACGATCACCACGCGCGCGTCTTTTTCGCGGAAGCCTTCGATGCGCTGGCCGGTGCCGTGCTGCTTTTCGGCTTTACGCACGAGGAAGCCGTGCAGGGTTCCGCTGATGACGGCTACGGCCACCACGATGGGGTCGGCACCCATGGTCATTCCGCCGATGGCGTCGGCGTGCCAGCCTTGGCCACGCATTTCATCGAGGAAGACTTCGCCTACCAGTTGCGCGCCACGGGCATCGAGCGTAGTAGTGCGGCAGTCGATGTAATAGTCGCTGGTGCCGCCGGAGGACAACTGAAAGTCGCCCAGGCGAAAGGACTTCTGCGCCAGCATTTCCAGGAGCTCTTGTCTTGCGGTAGACATGAATTTCTACGATAGCAGAAAAGCAGTTGTCAGCCATCAGTTCTCAGTGTTCCAGCGCTTGCCTTTACTGAGAGCTGAGAGCTGAGAACTCTATTGGTTGAGTTTCTCCAGGTGCCGAAAGCCGCTGGTGGCTACGAACATTGCTATGGCTATGGTTCCGTTATAGGCCATGTGGATGAGGACACTGGCGGCGACGGAATTGGTTCTGGCTCGCACCATGGTCAGGACCGTGCCCACTAGAAAAATCACGAGCACCGGGCCCCAGGCGAACATCAGTTGCGCGCCATGCAGCAGGGCGAAAGCGAGCGCGGTTACGAAGACGGCGACTGGCAAACCTAGACGGCGTGCCAGCACGGGATACAGAAAGGCGCGGAAAAAAAGCTCTTCCATCAGAGGCGCCAGGGTCACGCTGAGAATGGCAAGCGCCCAGGCTTCGGCGGGGGTTTTGAAAAAGCTGTCGATGGGCAGCTCTTTGGGAATCGGCAACAGATGAGCCAGGAGTTGCAAAGACAGCGATAGCGCGAACCCGGCCAAGACGTAAACAGCAATGTTGGAGGGCCAATTCCAGTGGATGGCGGCGAGAAAATCGGGGCGGCGGCGCTCGCGCGTGACCAGAACATACATGTAGGCGAGGATCAGAAGATAGGCCAGAGATTGTCCGGCGACGATGACTAGGGGGACTCGGGCGAGTTCGCCGAGACTGCGGTGCGGATACACCCAAACGCGCGCGATGAGCAACACCGTGAAGACACCAACGAAGAGCGCCACGATGGTGATGAAGGTGAGGCGGAGGATATCCCAGCCATCCCAGGCGGGGTCGGGCGGCGGGGGCACGGCTTCGAATCCAGCCCCGACATGACCACCGGCATCTGCCGAGCTTTGCTCGGCTGGACAGCCGGGGGCGGCTGTCCCTACGTGGACGGGCGAGGGCGCCCGTCCCCACACGGGCACGGTTGGATCCTCAGGCTGATCGTCGGGAGGAAGGTTCACAGGAGTTCCCCTGTGCCGGTGGGAGCGAGCACACCTTTTAATGAGCCATTTTTTGACGAGCCGTCAAAGTAGGCGGCCAGTGCCTGGCCGGTGTAGGACTTTTTCACACGGGCTACCTGTTCGGGCGTGCCCTGGGCTACTATGCGGCCGCCTTCTTCTCCGCCTTCAGGGCCGAGATCGACGATCCAATCCGCGTTGCGGATCACATCAAGGTTGTGCTCGATGATGATGACCGTGTTGCCTAAATCGGTGAGACGGTGCAGGACGTCGAGCAACTTGCGCACGTCGTCGAAATGCAATCCCGTCGTCGGCTCATCCAGCAGATAGAGCGTTTTTCCGGTCTGGCGCTTGCTGAGTTCGCGGGCCAGTTTGATGCGTTGGGCTTCGCCTCCAGAAAGAGTGACGGCAGATTGACCGAGGTGAATGTAGCCGAGGCCGACGTCGACCAGGGTTTGCAGCTTTTGCTTGACCTGCGGAATGTTTTCGAGAATCTGGAGCACATCCGACACAGGCATTTCGAGTAGGTCGGCGATGGAGGAACCGTTGTAGTGGACGGACAAGGTTTCGTAATTGTAGCGGCGACCGCCGCAGACTTCGCATTGCACGTAAACGTCGGGCAGGAAATTCATTTCGATGCGGCGCTGGCCTTCGCCCTGGCAGGCTTCGCAGCGTCCGCCGGAAACGTTGAAGGAGAAGCGCCCGGGCTTGTAGCCGCGCTCGCGCGATTCGGGCAGCATGGCATAGAGGTCGCGAACGGCGGCGAAGATTCCGGTATAGGTCGCGGGATTCGAGCGCGGAGTGCGGCCGATGGGCGACTGGTCGATGCGAATGACCTTGTCGATCAGTTCGGCTCCAGTAATGGCTTTGTGGGTGCCAGGTTCCTCGCGGGAACGATAGAGTTGCTTAGCAAGCGCACGGTAGAGGATGTCATTGACCAACGTCGATTTGCCCGAGCCGGAAACGCCGGTGACAACCGTCATCACGCCCAGGGGAAACACTACGTCGAGATTCTTGAGGTTATTCTGGCGCGCGCCCAGAACCGCGATGGCTTTGCCATTCGGGCTGCGGCGCTCGGAAAGCATGGCAATTTGGCGGCGTCCGGAGATGTAGGCTCCAGTAAGGGAGGCGGGCGAGTTCATGATTTCGGCGGGCGTTCCTGCGGCGACTAATTCACCGCCGTGACGGCCGGCTCCGGGGCCGAGATCGATGACATAGTCGGCACGGCGGATAGTTTCTTCATCGTGCTCGACTACGAGAACCGTGTTGCCGAGGTCGCGCAAATTTTCCAGCGCGGCTAGAAGGCGGCCGTTGTCGCGGTGGTGCAGGCCGATGGAGGGTTCGTCTAGTACGTAGAGGACGCCGCGCAGCTTCGATCCGATCTGAGTCGCCAGGCGGATGCGCTGGCCTTCTCCACCGGAGAGTGTGGCGGCGGAGCGACCTAGGGACAGGTAGCCGAGTCCGACGTTGTGCAGAAATTCGAGACGCTCGGTGATTTCGTGGGCGATGCGTCCGGCGATGGTCAGGTCCCTGCCGGTCAACTGGATGCTGCGCGCGGCTTCGAGCGCGCGGGCAATCGGGAGGCTGGTGAAATCGGCAATGGACATGCCGTTTACTTTTACGGCCAGGCTTTCCGGACGCAGACGCATGCCGTGGCACACCGAACATTCCGTGGCCGACATGAAATCCATCAGATATTCGCGGTAGGTATCGGACGTTGACGCTTCGAGATTCTGTTTGAGGTGGCCGAGAATCCCGAGAAAACCAGTTTTGCCTCCACGCTGCGGCTCCCCGTTTAGCAGGAGGTTTTGAATCTTGTCGGGAAATTTCTCGAACGGTGTCGTCAAGTCGAAGCCGTAGGCCAGCACAAGCAACTGCAGGCTGCGCAGCAGGTTCTGCGATGACGACCCGGGACCCAATCCGCCATCGAGCAGCGGCTTTGACCAATCGACGATCACCTTGGCGGGATCCAGATCGTAGCGGCTTCCCAGGCCGTGGCACTCGGGACAGGCTCCATAGGAACTGTTGAACGAAAACGAACGCGGCTCAAGTTGAGGAACGCTGATACCGCAGTCGGGACAGGCGAGACGCGAGGAATAGAGCGTCTCGTCTCCATTGACGACGGCTACCAGTACCAGGCCACCGCCGAGTTTCATGGCGAGCCCGACCGAGAGTTCCAGGCGATGTTCGATTCCCGGCTTCACCAGCAGGCGATCGACGACCACTTCGATGGTGTGGTTCTTGCGCTTGTCGAGCGCGAGGTCGTCCTCCAGGTTCACCAGTTCGCCATCGACGCGGGCGCGGGAGAAGCCGTGCTGGATCAGCTTCTCCATTTCTTTTTTGAATTCGCCTTTGCGGCCCCGAACGATGGGAGCCATGATCATGACACGATCATCGGGCGTGAGCTCCATGACACGCTGCACGATCTGCTCGGCAGACTGTCGGGTGATGGGCTTGCCGCAGTTCGGGCAATGCGGTACGCCGATCGAGGAGTAGAGCAGACGCAGGTAATCGTAAATCTCGGTGATGGTTCCGACGGTAGAGCGTGGACTGCGGCTGGTGGTTTTCTGCTCGATGGAGATCGCAGGACTCAGGCCGTCGATCGAATCGACGTCGGGACGCTCCATCTGGTCGAGAAACTGGCGGGCGTAGGCGGAAAGGGTTTCCACGTAACGCCGCTGGCCTTCGGCGTAGATGGTGTCGAAAGCGAGCGAGGATTTGCCCGAGCCGCTCAGACCCGTAATGACCGTCAGAGTGTTGCGAGGGATCTCGACGTCAATATTCTTCAGGTTGTGCTGGCGGGCGCCGCGTACGGAAATCGTGGTAATCGCCATTTAGCACAGAGCGTCATGAACTCCCGTAATGTGGACGGGGCCCAAGAAATATTGGAGAGTGGGAATACGCAGTTTGATTCTCGTATCTTATTTGCTAACAGCGGCGGGGGTCAAATGCGGATAGAGTAAAACATTTGCAGTCGCGCGATTTCTAAGGGTGGCTGCCAGCAAGGGTTGGTAACGTGAACGCACTTTTTGTAACTTTCCTCATCGGCAGCACCGCAATTTTGAGTGTAATTCTGGGTGTTTTCGGCGCATATTGCGCAATTCGCGGTGTGTTAGCCGTGGTTAACCCCTCTCGACCGTCTAATATCCTGCGATCCCTGGTACCGCATCAAAGCCACGTCAGCGGCGACTAAGCGGGCTCGAACTGGATCGTCCCTCCAGGACTCAACTCATTTCTTCCATTCTTCCCAGCGCTAAAAGCGCTGGGCTAAGCTGGCTCGCCCCTCCGGGGCTGGAACCTTTGCTCGACCTAGCAGTTTACTCTGACGGAGAAACGGCGGCTACTGCTGGGGCGGCGGCTGCGAGGGAGGCGGTTGCGGGTTAGCGAAGACGGGGCCTCCGGGCTGCTGCCTCCGCAGCATCTCCAGAATCTGTTCGGGGGTCTTGGGTCCGGCGTTGGGTTGGTTGGGGTCGGGTTGCTGCTCCTGATCCGGTGCATTTCCGCCATTCGCTTCGGGCTGGCCAGGCTGTCCGGGCTGGGCTTGCTCGTCCGCGTTTTCTTCGGCGTTATCCTGCTCATCGTTTTGGGCGTTGTCGTCGCCTTCGGCGTTTACCGGTTGTACATTCACAGGTTGCGGGACAACACCTTGCTGGTTGAACGGTTGGGGCTGGGGAAAGCGGTTCGGAGGCATTGCCCCCGGATTGTTCTGAGGCTGGTTAGCGGCAGTCTGGGCCTCTCCCGCCGCCGACGGCTTGGGCGAAAGGATCACGCTCAAAATCGCGGTGGAATCCGAACTCGAACCGAGCAGTACGTAATTGAACGAGGAGCCGTTGAGCAAGCCCGCCAGAACGTCCAGTGGCGGGGCCGGCCCGAGGTGAGTGACCACGCGCTCGCCGGCGCCGGGGCCGGAAGGAATTTCAATCGAAGCACCGGTGACCTTGCGCACATCACGCAGGATTTCACCTAAAGTGGAATTTTGAGCCGAGATCGTCAGCAGCCCGCCCTGATAGCTGACTTTCGCGGGCGTCGCCGGAATCTGGTCCATAGGCAACTGACTGAGCGGACCGCCCGGCAAGGGCGGGAGCACGAGTGGCGTTGGGGTTTTATGGGGCTTGCGGTGCGGAGTGGTGGGGTGCGCGGGCTGGGCAGGAGTTTGCGCAAGCAGAAGCGGAGCTGCCAGCAGCAGTCCCACCGCTATCCATCTGCTCGGCATTAGAATTCCCCCATTTCCGCGGACGGCCAAGGGTTCGGCAGACACTGCGCCCTGACTGATCTTACCACTGCCGGTAGAACGCCGGAGCGCTGATTTCTTGCGTTTTGATGCCCCCATCAGGGGCTAATTTCCATGTCTTGCGGGATGCTCTGCGGCGCTGAACAGTTTGCTGAAAAACTCAGTTTCGTATCAGGGCATCGCTTTAGCGATGCCGCAAGCGCTTTGAATTCAGACGCCCCTTTAGGGGCTGGGTGTCGAAAATTGAGTTTTTCAGCAAACTCTGAAGCCGCACCCTTTCAAAGAGGGGCGGATTTCTACGGACCTTACGGGATACCACACCGGGGCGGGGCAGCGCGTAGAATGCCAACGGAGGCTTCCCCTTGGGTCCGGCTTCGAAAGGCACGCTTCTGAATCGACGGCGCTGCCGGCAATGGCTGTGGGTTCTACTGCTGGGAGCATCGATCGGCGCTCCGCCGGCCTGCGCCCAAACCTGCCAGAGTGCGGCGGACATGGATACCGCGGTACGGAGCGCTCTCGAAGCCACGGCGAAGCGCTACTTCGATCTGTCGGCGCGCGGCGATACGGCAGCTCTGCAGCAGAATTCGATTGCTTCCGTGGCCGCCAGCTTTGCCGGAATCGAAGCCGCCGTCAAAGAGAACCAGGCCGCGTTCAGTGGCGCAAGCGCAACGGTGCGTCCGCCTTTCTTACTGATTGCCGATGGGCCAGAACCACTTGCACGCGCCGAGTTTCTTTGCGGAGTGTTTGGGAAGACGGGGCAGACCAGGGATAGCGCGGTGTTTATACTGCCCGATCTGCCATCCGGAAGGTACGGCATAACCATTCTCGACGTGAATGGCGGCGAGAATCCGAAAACGCTGACGCTCGTCTTGAAACAGGTGGGAGCCGAATGGAAGCTGGCCGGCTTCTATGCCAAGTCGTCGCAGGCGTCGGGCCACGATGCCGCATGGTTCACGCAGCGCGCCCGCGATTTCAAGAGCAAAGGGCAGAATCACAACGCGTGGTTATATTACCGCGAGGCGATCGCCCTGGCGGCGCCGGTGGACTTCATGAGCACGCTCGCCACCGACAAACTGTATGACGAAACTCAGGCGACGCAACCCGCCGATGTGCCGGTGAACGGCAACACGGTGGAGATGAACGCGGCGGACAAGACCCATCCTTGGACTTGGACCTGGACTGAAATCTTTCCGCTGGTTGTGGGTGACGATCTTGACGTGGTGGTGAAGTACCAGAGCGGGGATGTGTCGAATACTGGGCGCGCGTTCCAGGAAAATACGATGTTGATCCAGGCATTGGTGGCGAAGTTTCCCGAACTTCGCGACGCTTTTGCGGGAGTGGTGGCGCGCGCGGTGGAGCCCTCCGGCCGCGACTACGGCACGCTCATGACGATGAAAGAGATCAAGTAGCAAGCCGCCCTCAGCGGCTGAATACGAAGGCCCTGATACGAAGCTTGAGTCTTCCGCTACCTGCTACGCGTTTCAGGATGGGGCCAAGGAAAGGACGTAGGATCTGGCGGCCAAAGCGACGGGTATCTCGCCGGCGGAGCGGGCGGTAACGATGACGTTGTAATCTGCACTGGCCCGCAGTCGGCTGAACACCGGGGTCGCCTCCTGCGGTTCAACCAGCGCCAGGTACCTTAGGAAAGCGAAGACATCTTCGGTGGGCTCCAATCCCGGGGCGACGAAGGAAACTTCGACATCTTCGTGGTGGAAGTGCCATCCCAGGGAGGCGGCTAGACGCACGGCTCTCTCATACAGCGGTGGCGGCAGGACCCCGGGGGCGGGATTGTCGAATACGACGCGCAACTTGCGTTCATCTTCGCGGCTGAATTCGCGCACTTTAAGGGCGCCGGTGCGGGCCGTGGCTTTCCAGTCCACATGGCGGGCAGAGTCGTCGGGCATGTACTCGCGGATGAGATAAAGATCGTTGCCCCGTCCGCGCACAAAGGTTTCGAACTCGCCGGTGACCATGGGAAGAACTTCGAGGAACTGCTCGGGGGGCTCGACGACGGGATAGACGATCACTTCGCGGGCGAGGTTAACGCGGCGGGTTTTCAGGAGGAAGGCGAAGGGAAAGCGTGTGGCCAGTCCAAAGTCTTTTTCCGCGTAGCGGCCGCGGGCCGGGAAGGTCATCTCGAGGTCGGCACGAAGTTCCTGTCCGGCGGATAGAAATGGGAAATAAACGGATTCTTGCAGAATGGGCTTCTCTGCTTCTTCGTGGACGCGGCGCAAGCGGCGGTCGGGCAGGCGGACCCACTGATCCTGGGGCGGGCGGTTGGGAGGCCAGGCGAAGGTCACAGCCTCCCAACCCCAGTGGTCTTTGTTCTTGTGCTTGGCGGGAACGACGCGCACGGAAAAAGATGGCAACCAGGAACTGGCGTTGAGCAAGAGCAGACGCGCCAGCATCGGGCGTCCGGCAAAGACGTGTTCCGGCAAGTGGACATCGAGTTGGAGACTACGGAGCACCAGCGCGGAGGCGATGCCAGAGACCAGAATGGCAGAGAGCAGCGCGGCAACGATCACGTACAGCAGGTTGTTTCCGGTGTTGATGGCGGCGATTCCGATGACCACGCTGATCAGGATGTAGATCAAGCCGGGGCGCGTGACGTCGTAGTCCATGGCTTCGCGGACGCGGCTCACGACCACTCGCCGCGCCAGGTAGGGCACGGTGGTCAGGCCGACGAAGGTGGCCAGCAAGAGCGCCAGCGACGCCATAATCAGAGTTCCCCACAGGCTGCCCGCCTCGCGCTCGACCGTGGAAAACAGCGCTGCCCCAAATGCCAGCATCAGGCCCACGATGGCCAGCAGGAATCGCACCCAGACCTGCGAAAGTCTCAAATAAGGAAAGCGGGTCGCAGCCGCGGGTGGCGCGCTTTTCGGTTGGCGTTCGGGAATCACGGGGCTCTCCAGTGCCGGATGATGCTTATGCCAGCATATGACGGCGGACGGGGGAGTGGAAGTGACGGAAGATACTTTGGCCGGACCAACTCGCCTCGAGAAAGAGCAATGACGCTCAAAGCGAACGGCAGTGGGCTAGGTCCCTCCACCTAGCAGGGAGCGGAGCTTGCGAGCCAGGACCTCCAGGCTGAATGGCTTCTGAAGAAAGATGGCGTTTCCCCCGATCAGTTCGGAGCCCACGACGCGATCGGTGTAACCAGACATGTAGATCACCCGGAGATCCGGCCGTGTCTCGAGGGCAGCCTTCGCCAAGTCAGGTCCTCCACCCCCAGGCAAAACCACATCGCTGATCAGCACGTGGATCGGACCCTGGTGACTCCGGCAGATGTTTAATGCTTCCCGCCTGTTTCCAGCTTCGAGGACGGTGTAGCCCGTGGATCGCAGGAATTCCGAGGCCAGTTCGCGGAGGGCAGGTTCATCCTCAACCAAGAGCAGCGTCTCGGTTCCTCCGGCCGTTGGTTTGCTGCCAGCCACTGGCAAGGATGTCGCTTTTTCCCGCACGCGGGGCAGATACACCTTGAATGTGGTCCCTATGCCGGGTTGGCTGTAGACCGTTATGTAACCCGCGCTCTGCTTGACGATACCGTATGCGGTTGCCAAACCCAGCCCGGTGCCTTTGCCCACTTCCTTGGTGGTGAAGAAGGGCTCGAAAATCTTGGCCTGGGTCTCAGCATCCATACCGACTCCGGTGTCGGTCACCGCCAGGATGACAAAGTCGCCAGTAAGGTTCCCAGCAAGGGGAGCCAGGTTGGCGTCGTCGAGTTTGGCATTGGCGGTTTCGACAATCAACTTGCCTCCCCCGGGCATGGCGTCACGGGCATTCACGGCAAGATTCATGATCACCTGCTCGATCTGGCCGCGGTCGGCGCTCACCCTGCCCAGATCGGAAGCCAGATGGAGGACGGTTTCAACATCCTCGCCCAAGAGCCGTGGCAAAATGTTCCAGAGGTCGCTGACCACGATATTCAAGTCGAGAACATCGGGGTGAAGAACCTGCTGACGGCTGAAGGCCAACAGTTGCTTGGTCAAAGAGGCGGCCTTCTCCGTTGCCGACAGTATCTGGGACAAGTAACGCGCCTTCCTGTCGTCGTCGTGCGGGGCATCTCGCATCATCTGGGCGGCACTGCTGATGATCATCAGGACGTTATTGAAATCGTGAGCCATACCACCGGCGAGGCGGCCAACGGCTTCCATCTTTTGCGCCGCGCGGAGCTGCTGCTCCATCAAGCGGCTTTCGGTTACGTCTCTGATCGTCACCAGCAAGCAGGGCTCATCCTGGACCTGGATTTGATCCATGGAAATCTGCGCTTCCCTGATCCGACCCTCCTTAGTCCGGAAGGTCGTGTTGTAGTCGCGGATCGCTCCGCTTTCTCGCAGTCTGGCCATGACCTGATCGCGTTCGCCCCGAGCCCACAGGTTAAGTTCCTTTACCGATTTGCCGATCAGTTCTGAGCGCTCGTACCCCATCATCCGCACGTAGGCGTCGTTGACTTCCAGAAGTCGGCCCTCTTTCTGGGTGGAGATGGAAATGCCTTCCGGACTGGAGCCGAAGGCCTTGGCGAATCTCTCTTCACTCTGTTGGTGGGCTTGTTCCGCTCGTTTGCGTTCGGTGATGTCGCGGATCGCGGTCACGCGGGTTTTGCGGCCGCCGGTCTGCAACAACCGCGCACAAGTCTCCACCGGGAAAATGGAGCCATCCTTGCGCATTAGCATGTGCTCGTAGGTTTCCGTGTTGTCGGTTTGCACCGCTTGCAGCACTTGCGCCCTCGACTCGAGAGCAACAAAGTCGGAGATGGGTCTCCCCACCAGCTCTTCGCGGGTGTAGCCCAGCATGCGGGCTGTTTGATCGTTGGTTTCGACCAGGATGCCGTTCTCGCTGAACGCCAATCCCTCAAACGACGCTTCCGCCAGGATGCGCAGCCGCTTCTCACTTTCCTGCAGCTCTTCTTCGGCGCGCTTGCGGGCGATCGCCCGGGCAACCTGCGAGGAGACGTACTCCAGCACTTGCTGCTCGTTCTCGCCATAGGCGGCAGGGTCGGTGTAGTGCTGCACCGCCATGACCCCAATCGTCTTCCCTTCGATTCGGAGCGGAACCCCCAGCCAGACGGCGGTGGGCGAGCCGGTTAACTCCACCTCGCCTCGTTTCTCCATTTCGCGATGCAGATCGGCGGTGCAAAGCAGCGATTTGCCCGTGCGCAAAACGTACTCGGTTCGGCCTTTGCCCGATTTGCGAGTTGCAAGTCTCGGGTCCACCTCGTCCAAGTAATAGGGGAAGACCACAGAATCCTGCTCCTCATCGTAGAGGGCAATGTAGAAGCTCTCGGCCACGATCACTTTCGCGATGATTTCATGCACTTGCTGGTACAGCTCTTCCAGGGAGGCGGTGCGATCCGCCGCTTCGGCGATGCGATACAGGGCCGTTCGGAGTTCTTCGGCGTGTTGGCGTTCTTGCGCATCGCGTTTCAGCTGCTCGTAGGCCCGCACCACTTCCGCGGTGCGGTCGGCTACCCGCTGTTCCATTTCGCTATGCGATTTTCGAAGCTCCTCCTCCATTCGCTTGCGTTGAAAAAACTCCGGCACGGTGCCAGAGCCCCCCGCCCCAGCGTGTCTGGCTTGCTTGGGCTGGGTCTGGCTGGACTGCCAGTACCGTTCCAGATGCGCTTCGATTTTCTCCGGTGGCGCCATGACGAACCGGCAGTGCGCATCTCCCATGGCCTGGCATTCCACCTCCACCGCGACCAGCCGGATGCCGAAACTCTCTTCGCACCATCCGGAAGAGTATCCGGCACTCATGACGCAAACGGGTTGTTCCACTTTGCGGCCGTGCTGTTTCCATGCATCCGATTCAAAAGAAAAAAGGTGGTCATAAATCAGGAAGCAATTCTGGTCTGGAGAAGGATGAGACTCGGGGAGAATCTCCACAAAGGCCCAGCCGGAAAAAGAGAAGCGCGCCGGCCCGACCGAAAGGCGTTCGATGGGATCGGTGACTCCCATCTTGTCGTGAAAGCTGCGAGCATCGGCCTTGCCAATGGCGTGCGCCACATCAAACAGAAGGTTGCTGGCGACCTTCCGCGCCTCTTCCGGGCCCTTGTCCTGATAGAGCGAGGTCACCAAGTCGAAGAACTCGACTGACATCGAAGCAGCGCGGACCAGAATGTAGCGTTCGCCGGAAATCAGGATGGAACTGTGGCGCGGATCTTCCACGCGCTGGCTGAAATATTGCTCGACATACTGCTGCGCTCTGGAAAAGATCGGACGGAATTCCTCCGGTACGCTTACGGTGTCCAGGGGTTTTTCTTCGGACGCGGGCGCAGGCTTGGAGTCGGTCTCCGGAACCTTGTCGTGATCGATATCTCTTCCCAAGGATCTCCGCTTTCCTGGGTTTGCCTCTGCGGCATGTATCGGTAATCAGGAGACTTCCGCAATCCCGATCTGCTTCCTAATACGAGTTTACAGAGACGCCAAGTGGGAATTTCTTTATTGATCGCGCAAGAGCGGAGGATATCATACGCACTCATGCTCAGCTGCGGTATTGTGGACAAACCAGTACCTTCACCACAGAGACACCGAGGCACAGAGAAAACCTTCAATCTAGAAAAACCAAGGCGCTTTCTCATTCTCGGTACAGGCGGGCGGTCAATCGTTCTCGGGTAGGGACTGGTGGCGATATCTCCACCATAAAAACAAGATCACGGCCACGGCGACAATCAGAATGGCGGTATCGAAGCGCTGCACGGCGCGCGCCAGGCGGCGCCAATGTTGGCCGAAAAGATATCCGGCGCTGGCGATGACGGTGACCCAGACGGCCGCACCCAGAAAGTTGAAGAGGGCGAAAGCTCGCCAGCGCATGCGCAGCACTCCGGCCAGTGGTCCGGCGAAGACTCTCATGCCGAAGACAAAGCGGGCAAAGAATATGGTGGCTGCACCGTAGCGGGCAAACAGATCCTCGCCGCGTTGCAGCGTGGTCGACGAAATCCGAAATAGGGTTTGATAGCGCTCGAGCAGCGGACGTCCGCCATAGTGGCCGATGGCGTAGCCCAGATTGTCGCCGAACGTGGCGGCACAGGTAGCGACCACAATGATCCATCCAAGCTGTAGCTGATGTTCGGAATAGGCGAGGAAACTTGCCAGCAAAAGCGCCGTCTCGCCGGGTACAGGGATACCGGCGTTCTCGCAAAGCAGCGCCAGCGCTACGCCCCAATAACCGTAGGTGACAACGAATTCGCGAAGCGCGTGAGAGATCGTGTGATGCATGAGTGAATGAAGCGAGTTTTCAGTTCTCAATTCCCAGCTCGCAGCGAGCCCAGCTTTTCTGAATCAGTTTCCTTTTTCGCCGGTCAGGAATGCAAGTAGCGCGCGGTTGAAGTCCTCGGGCGCCTCTTCGTAAGGCAGGTGGCCTACGCCTTCGAATGTTAACAGGCGGGCGTTCCGAAAATTCTGGCGCAGGGACTGTGCGGACTGGAAATAAACGGCGCGATCTTTCGTTCCCCAGAGGAGCAGGGTGGGATAATCGCGAATCTTGGGGAGCGCCCTTTCCAGTTCCGCGAGGTCTGCTGTCCAATGGCGGACGATGCGCGCAGCATGACGCAACACGTGATTCTTGATTACTGGCAGGCGATAGCCTGCGAGCGAATCGGGTGGAATCCTTGATCCGTCGCCAAACATGCGCCGCAGCCAGAGGTAGTCGAGGGAGCGCCAGCGCTCGATCGTGTAGTGGAAGAGCATGGAGCCGAAGGGACTGGCCAGAAAGGGTGCGAGTCGCTTGCCGCGCGGCGACCAGGGATTGACGGGCGCGACCAGCACCAGGCGTTGCAGCCTGGGATGGTTGGATTCTGCACATCGTTCCGCACAAGCCGCTGCCACCATGATGGCAACGCCCCCGCCGTGGGAAGTACCCAGTAGATTGAAATCCTTGAGACCCAGCGCGTCCGCGAACTGCAGGACGCGCTCGGCCGTGGCGCGCACGCTGCAGTCCATGCCCTCTTTCGCTGTCGAGAATCCGGCGCCCAAATTGTCCAAGGCATACACGGTCGCATGGGACGCAAGCGCGGGGATGGTGAATCTCCAGGAAAAGGAATAGCCCATTAGTCCGTGAACCAGAATGAGTGCCGGGCCGGAGCCAGCCTTGAGGTAGCGCATGCGGCCGTCGGGAAGGTCGAGCCAGCACTCTTCCCAGCACTCTTCGATGACAGGTCCGGCAATTCCGGCGATGAGTTTTTCTTCGGAATGTGTTTCCGTGGGCAACGAAATCCTCGTCGAGAGAGTCTTAGTAAGTGATATCGCCTCTATCGCTCTTGGGGGAGCTGAGTTTTGGCTCCCCTTCTTTTCTTGCACGGCGTCGGGGTGCCGTCCCTTGCGGGACTCAGGCTTCCACTCCCGCCTACCCTTTCCTATTCCGCCACTATGCGGCTGGAGTGTTTCCGCTTCTTGCCCAGCAGCTTCTTTAGCACTCTGATGCCCTTATCCACGTGTTTCTCTTGCAGCAGGAACGGCGGCAGGAAACGCAGGACCGTGTCCTGGGTGACGTTGAAAAGCACGCCCTCGGCCAGACCTTGCTCTACCAATGGCCGCGCTGGAATGTCCAGCACCAGGCCTTGAATGAATCCCCGGCCGCGGGCCTCGCGGGTTGCGGCGTACTTGGCGACGAGTTCCTGGAATTGCTGATGCAGGTACCCGCCGACCTTCACGACGTTTTCGAGCAATTTCTCTTCTTCGACGATGGCCAGATATTCGAGGCCCACGCGGCACGCCAACGGACCACCGCCAAAAGTGGTGCCGTGCTGTCCGGGCGATATCGCGGAAGCGAAGGTTTCTTTCGACAGGAAGGCTCCGAGCGGGACTCCGGCGGCGATGGGCTTGGCGATGGCGACAATGTCAGGAACCACGCTGAAGCTCTGGAAGGCGAAGAACTTGCCGGTGCGGCCGAGACCGCACTGGATCTCGTCGAAGATGAGCGCGGCTTGGTGCTGGTCGGCGAGGGTGCGACAGGCGCGCAGGAAATCTTCGGAGCACTCCAGAATCCCGCCTTCGCCAAAGATGGGCTCGAGCACGATGGCACAGGTGTTGGCATTGACGGCAGCTTGCAGAGCTTCGATGTTGTTCTGCGCCACGAAGGTCACATTTTCGAGCAGCGGTTCAAAACCTTTGCGGTACTTGTCCTGGCCGGTCAGGGACATGGCTCCAAAGGTTCGGCCGTGATACGAACCTTGTAGCGCCACCAGTTGCGACTTGGCAGCGCCGCCTGCCTTGTGTCCGGCTAGACGGGCCAGTTTGATAGCGCCCTCCATGGCTTCGGTGCCGCTGTTCGAGAAGAAGACGCGATCAAAATTAGAACCCGAAAGCTGGCACAGGCGCTCGGCCAGTTGTCCCTGATATTCGTTGTAATAGAGATTCGAAAGATGAATAACCCGGGTTGCCTGCTCGCGGATGGTCTTCACGATGCGGGGATGAGCATGGCCTAGAGCGTTCACCCCCAGGCCGGCGACGAAGTCGAGATATTTTCTGCCTTCGAAGTCGAAGAGGAAGACACCCTTTCCGCGCTCGAAAGCAACGGGATAGCGGTTGTAAGTGGGGAGAAGAAAGCGCTTCTCGAGATCAGCGATTTGATCGAGGCGTGACATGGGTTAATTGTAGAACGAACAGAAGGTCCGCAGCCTGAGACGGGGGCCCCGTCTCTACTCTCGGGTCTTGGGAGTTCCTCGGGGGTTTTCGGGATCCAGTCCGGCAGCGGACATGATGGCGCGTCCCAGTTCTTCGGCAGACACGGAAAATCCGCCGCCTGGTGCTTGGCCATTGGCTACTTCTTCTTCCGCCGTGGGCGCTACAAAGCGATAGCCCCGTCCGACTACGGTCTGAAGGTACTGCGGTTCGCCGGCGTCGTCGGCCAGGGCGCGGCGGATCTTGCGGATGGCAGTATTGATTCCCTGCTCGACGTCGACAAAAACATCTTTGCTCCATAATTCACTGGCGATCTGCTCGCGGGTGACCAGTTGTCCCCTCTTTTCCACCATGAATAGGAGCAATTGCAGCGGCAGGCCCTCGAGTCGAACTGGATTGCCACTGCGGCGGAGCTGAAAACGGCTGTAATCCAGTTCGAAACCGTCGAAGCGGATTTTCTTATCGGGCGTATCTGGCAATGGACAACCCCTGGGTCATACCGGAGGCGTGGCAAACCGCGCCTCCACGGGATAAATGGATCGTCAGAAATTCTGTTCTGCCGGGCTCGCGGTGTCAAGCACGCGATGGTTAATTTCTTCAGATCAGTTCAGACGGCTTCAGACTGGCTCCATGGACGTTTCCGGGAATCAGGCGCAATATCACACTCACTTGCAGGATTTGCCCACCTCTCCTGAGCAAGAAGCTAAGCGAGTCAGGTGGGACCAGTAAGTGGGGGGTTCGGGAAACGGGGAAGGTTCCCGAACCCCTCAAACACCAAGCAGGGTTTGGGCACGTCACCCCACTTCAAGAAACAAACCACCCCACAAAAATCCGCTAGCTCCTTCAGGCTTACCCAGCTCCCAGACCCTCTTTCCCCTGCAAAATGGCATCCCAAAAAGCAGAAGCTGAATTCCATAATTCATAGCCGTCATTCCAGATTCCCTCTATAATTCTGGAAGTCGCTGTATGGGAGTGACTTACGGGCACTGGGCGAGATTGGAGGGTGGCAGTGAAGTTGCTGATACCAGAAGGGCGGCGAATCTCTGGCCGCGCCGCCGCTGCGACCATCCCAGTCCGTGAGTCGCGAACCATGAACCGCGAATTTGAGGCCCGGTTTACCGCCATCCTGCTGGCTCTGCTTACAGTAGCAGCGGTAGTCTTCGCCGGTTTCAACTACAAGATCGAGCACCTGTCCGCCATTCCCGACGACGGGGCGTGGTGGATCGAGAAAGACCGGAACGGCCGGGTCGTGGCGGATCGACTCGAACCGAACGGGCCGGCAGAGCGGGCCGGAATCCGGCGCGGAGACGAGGTGGTCAGCATCAACGGCCGCGCGGTGGACACGGCAGCGGCGGTGACGCGGCAGATCTACTACTCCGGCGTCTGGTCGAAGGCGACTTACTCGCTGATTCGCGGCTCGGTTCCTCTGGATGTGGAAGTGGTGCTGGCTCCGGCCGAGCGCTCCATGAACGATTGGCTGCGGCTGATCGCGCTCATCTACCTGGGTATTGGGCTTTATGTATTGCTGCGGCGCTGGACGGCGGTTGGGTCCACGCACTTTTACATCTTCTGCCTGGTCTCGTTTGTTTTCTACTCGCTGCATTACACCGGCAAGTTCAACGCTTTTGACTGGAGCGTCCTTTGGGCCAATGAAGTGGCATGGCTGCTGCAGCCGGCGCTCTTTCTGCACTTTGTATTGACCTTCCCCGAACGGCGGGAGTTCGTCAGCAAGCGCCGCTGGTCGATTCCGCTGCTGTACCTGCCGGGAATGGTATTGCTCGGAATCCAGATCCTCGCTTTCGAATACTTGAAAGCCAGCGCCGGGCTGCTCTTCAATCTGAACCGGGTGCACTGGGCTTATCTGACGATCTTCTTCGTCTCGGCAGCGGCCGTTCTGCGAAACAACTACCAGCAGGCTACGACTCCGATTCTGCGGCAGCAACTCAAGTGGATTACGCGCGGCACCATCCTTGCCATAACGCCGTTCACGCTCTTTTATGTGCTGCCGTACCTGTTCGGAGTGATGCCTTCGCTCACCATGAAGGTGTCGGTACTGTCGCTGGGCCTGCTTCCCCTGACTTTTGGCTACGCCATTTTCCGCTACCGCTTGATGGACGTGGATCTGATCTTCAAGCGGGGCATGGCGTACACGCTGGCGGCGGCGGCCATCGTAGGAGTGTACTTCGCGGGCGTGGCTGCGATTGCGGAACTGGTGCACACGCGCGTGCCTAGTTCCGGGCCTTACGGGCTGATGGTGGCCATCGTAGTCACCGCGCTGCTGTTTGATCCGGTGCGGAAATGGATTCAGGAGAAACTTGACCGGTTCTTCTTCCGGACCGGCTATGACTACCGGCGGACGCTGATCGAGTTCGGACGCGAGTTGAGCTCGGAAACCGACCTCGACAAGATGCTTTCCTCGCTGGTGGACCGGTTGGCACGCACACTGCTGGTGGATCGGATCGCGATCTTCCTGGGCAACAGCGACTCGTCGCGCTTTGAGCTGGCAAAATCGTTCGGACTCGCTCCCGTCACCGGTCTCGACCTGGCGTTCCTGGCGAAACCACGAATCGAGGACGCCGCCGGACATATCTTCTTCGAGAATACGCACCAGTTGCCGCGGGAGAATGCTTTGGCTCAGGAAGCGATTGGACGCCTGGATCTGAACTACTACATCCCGTGCCATGCGCGGCAAAAGACCATCGCTTTCCTTGGACTGGGCAAGACCATGCAGGGCGACTTCCTCTCCAGCGAAGATGTGGAGTTGCTCGAAGCTCTGGCGGGATACATCGGCATCGCGATCCAGAACGGGCGGCTCTACGCGTCACTTGAACAGAAGGTGACCGAGTACGAGCGGCTCAAGGATTTCAACGAGAACATTGTGGAATCCATCAACGTGGGCGTGATGGCGGTGGACCTGCAGGATCGCATCGAGAGCTGGAACTCGCAGATGGAAGTGATGTACGCGCAGCCGCGCTGGCAGGTGGTGGGGCGTTCGTTGAACGAGGTTTTTCCGGCCGCCTTCGTCGAGGAGTTTTACCGGGTTCGGCAGAATCCGGGCATCCACAATCTTTATAAGTTCCGGCTGGCGACTCCGACCGGAGAATCGCGCATTGTGAATGTTGCCATGGCGCCACTGGTCACGCGCAAGTTCAACGTGGTCGGGCGGCTGGTGATCATGGACGACATCACCGAGCGGATCGAACTGGAAGTCCAGCTTACGCAGGCCGACAAACTTTCGTCGATCGGACTGCTGGCCGCTGGCGTGGCGCACGAAGTGAATACGCCGCTGGCTGTGATTTCCTCCTACACGCAGATGCTGGCCAAGCAGCTACAATCGGACCCGCAGAAGGCGAGCGTGCTCGACAAAATCACCAAGCAGACGTTCCGGGCTTCGGAGATCGTCAATAATCTGCTGAACTTCTCCCGCACCACGGGCACGGAGTTGACCGAAATCAGTCTGAACAAGGTCATCGCGGATACGCTGGCGTTGCTCGAGCACCAGTTCAAGGTGGCGCACATCCAGGTGCAACCCGAGCTCAACGAGAGCCTGCCTTTAATTCAGGGTAACGCCGGGCGCCTGCAGCAGGTGTTTCTGAATCTGTTCCTGAATGCCAAGGATGCAATGGCCGGGGGCGGAGTTCTGAAGGTGGCGACACTGAACGGCGAATTCGTCAGCGTGCGCGTCTCCGACACCGGATCGGGCATTGCGCAGGAACACATTCACCGCATCTACGATCCATTTTTCACGACCAAGACGTCGCCCGCCGAAGGGCAAAATCGGGGCACCGGTCTTGGACTTTCTGTGACCTACGGCATCATCCAGGAACACGCGGGCAACATCCGCGTGGAGAGCCGCCCGGGCGAAGGTACCACCTTCACCCTGGATTTTCCATTGATATCGACATCGACGAGGAAGGCGATTCATGTCTGAAGTAGCCATGTCTGAGGTAGCAGTCATCTCGCGACGGAGCGTGCCGCAAAGCACGCCGCAAAACGCGGGCAGAATCCTGATCATTGACGATGAAGCGGAAATCCGGGAGTCGCTCGAGGCTCTGCTTGAACTCGAGGGCTACACGGTCGTGGCCGCGGGAACGGGACGGGAAGGCTTGGCGCAGATTGGAGAGCGAGCTTTTGACGTAGTTTTGCTTGACCTGGCGCTGCCCGACAAGAACGGAATGGACGTGCTCTCCGAACTCCGGCTGCTGAATGCGCAGCAGGCGGTCATCATGATCACCGCCTACGGCACGGTGGAGAACGCGGTTCGAGCCATGCAGTCGGGCGCTACCAACTTCATTCAGAAGCCGTGGGACAACGAGAAGTTACTGGCTGACGTGCGCGCCGCTGTCGCCCGGCAGAAGGCGGAAGAAGAAAACATCCAGCTGAAGCGCGCCCTCAAGCAGCGCTACAACTTTGAGCACATCGTGGGCAAGAGCGAGCCCATGCTGAAGATTTTCGACCTGTTTGCGCAGGTGGCGCCGAGCCGCTCGACAGTACTGTTGCAAGGCGAAAGCGGGACGGGCAAGGAGTTGATCGCCAAGGCGATTCATCTGAACTCGACGCGGCGCGACCGGGCGTTTGTGCCCGTCAACTCCGGGTCAACGCCGCCCGACCTGCTCGAATCCACGCTCTTTGGGCACGTGAAGGGCGCGTTTACCAGCGCGGTTGCGTCGAAGAAGGGGCTGTTCGAAGTAGCCGACCGGGGAACGCTCTTCCTGGACGAGATCGGCACCATGAGCATGGACACGCAGAGCAAGATTCTGCGCGTGTTGCAGGACCGCAAGTTCATGCACCTGGGCGGCGTGCAGGAAATTCAAGTGGACGTGCGCATCATCGCCGCTACCAACGTGGATCTCCGCCAAATGGTGAAAGAAGGGCGCTTCCGCGAAGACCTGTTCTACCGCTTGAACGTCATCAGCCTCGATCTGCCGCCGCTGCGGCAGCGCCGCGAAGATATTCCGCTGCTGGTGCAACACTTCCTGCAGAAATATTCCGAAGAAAATGAGCGGCCGCGGCGCCACATTACCACCGAGGCGCTGCGCCCGCTGGTGAGCTACTCCTGGCCGGGCAACGTCCGCGAACTGGAGAACGCGATCGAACGCGCCGTGGTGCTCTCTTCCGACAGCGACATTGGCATCGATCTGCTGCCCGACCACATCGTGGGCCGGGGCAACTCGGTTCCGGCTATGGATGCCAATGCAGGGGGCACACTGTTCAGCATCATGGAAGACTGCGAACGGCGGATCATCGTCGACATGCTGGAGAAGTGCGGCTGGAACCAGACCGAAGCAGCAGAGCGGTTCCATGTGCCACTCTCCACGCTGAACCAGAAGATCAAGCGGCTGGCCATCGAAATCAAGAAGAAGAGCAACCACCGCGAGTAGATCGGGCGATCTCACCATCGGGTCATCGGGTGATTTAAAACCCGAGGGACCTTGCAGGGTTCAGATGACCCGATCGCCTGATGGCCAGATGACCCGATGGTTTTGCTCTCTGCTATAGTTCCCTGAGCAGATTCCTGACATGGCGCTGGAACTCGAACTAACTTCGCCCATTGAGGTCGCCAAAGACTTTGCGTTGGCGGTTCAGGAATACACCCTGCTGTCGGCGCAATCGTTGGCGAACTTCTTCCGCCCTCCCGTATACATGGGCGACATGCTGTATCAAGCGGACCTGATCGGTGTCGGCTCCCTGCCCATCGTGATTCTGACCGGACTGTCCGTGGGCGCGCTGCTGGCGCTGAATGCGGCCAGTACCTTGCAAAGATTCGGCTCCGTCACGCTCATCGGCCAACTGGTGTCGATCGGCATGGTCACCGAACTGGGCCCGCTGATCACCGGGCTGATGGTGGCTGGGCGGAACGCCTCCGGCATGGCCAGCGAACTGGGCTCGATGATCGTGACCGAACAGATTGACGCCATGCGGGCGCTGGGCACCGACCCTACCAAGAAGCTGATTACACCGCGGGTTGGGGCCACCGTCTTCATGCTGTTTTTCCTGACCATCATTGCCGACTTGCTCGGGCTGATCGGCGGATATGCGGTCGCGCACCTGCTGTTCGGAGTGGACACGAACCAGTTTTGGACCTCGGTGTGGCAAATCCTGGTGTTCCGCGACGTCTTCACCGGCCTGGTCAAGCCCACGCTGTTTGGGTTCATCATCGCCACCGTCGGCTGCTACTACGGCATATCGACGCGTGGCGGCACGCAGGGGGTGGGCCGTTCGACCACCCAGGCGGTGGTCGCCGCATCGGTGCTGATTCTGATTGTGGACTTCTTCGTCACCAAGTTGATCTTCGCAATTTTTGGGTACAGATGAGCCATGCCGGTTCCCACTCTGCCCCGCGAAAATTCGACGGCTACGGTGGCAACTCCCTCCGGTTACGCCATCGAGTTCGAGAACGTCTCGATTGCATTCGATGAAAAAGTTGTGCTCGCTGGAGTTTCGTTCCAGTTGCGGCACGGCGAAACCAAAGCTCTGTTTGGCGTCGCCGGATCGGGCAAAAGCATCTTGCTCAAGCTGGCTATAGGGCTGCTGCGCCCTGATAGCGGCCGCATCTTCGTGCTGGGAGAGGAAGTCACGCAGATGCCGGAACAGGAACTCTTCGAGCTGCGCCGGCGCGTGGGCATCGTGTTCCAGGAGAGCGCGCTCTTCGACTCGCTCAAAGTGTACGAAAACGTCGGCTTCCGCCTGATGGAAGAAGGTGTCCCGGCGCAGGAAATTGAGCGGCGGGTCCGCGAGGTGTTGCGCTTTGTGGAGTTGGAACGAACCTACGACATGCGTCCATCGGAACTCTCGGGCGGCATGCGACGGCGCGTCGCCATCGCGCGGGCCATCATCACCGAACCTGAGGTGCTGCTCTACGACTCGCCTACCGGCGGACTCGATCCGGTCACTTCGAACACGATTGTCGAACTCATCATGAAACAACGCGACGTCTACAAAACCAGCGCCCTGCTCGTGACTCACCGCCTTCAGGATGCCTTCACCATGGCGACTCACCAATTCGATCAGGCCACTAACCAGATGGTCGCTCTACCTGAAGGCCAGAATTGTGAAGTGCCCATGAGCTTTCTCATCCTGCGCGAGGGCAAAGTCATCTTCGATGGCGACGCCCACCAGCTCGCCACTTCACGCGACGAGTATATTCGCGAATATATTTCGTAAGGAGGCAGCTGTCAGCTCTCACCTGTCAGGCATCAGTCTTCAGCAGGAGAGCGGCCTTTGCGTTTTCCACTTTTGTCACCGCCTTTGCCCGGCAACGCCGCCGGATTTTCGTGGATGCGTTCGCGGAATCCGCCTTTCATCCCCCTGGCGAGGCCGATGGTCGCTTCGCCAAACTTGTCGCGTAGATGATCCGCGGCTGCGAGAGCCTTCTGCCAACGCTGTTGTTGTGCAGGCTCCAGGAGATCCAGCTGGGCCGGACGCGAATCGAAATTCGAGGCTTGCACTCCCAGCAAACGCACCGGCGCGCCCGGCTTCCAGTTGGCGAAAAACAGACGGCGCGCTTGCTCGAAGATCTGGTTATCCATCTGGGTCGGCTCGTCCAGCGAATGCGCTCGCGTGATGGTCGAGAAATCCTTGTAGCGCAATTTCAGCTGGAGGGTGCGCGCGAAATATCCGCCCTCGCGCAGGCGGCGTCCGACCATTTCACTAAGGCGCATCAGCGTGGACTGCAAGCGCTCGGCGTCGCCCGTATCCTCATCGAAGGTGTGTTCGTGGCTCATGGATTTGGGATCGACGTTTTCTCCTACCTCGGGGTCGAACCATCCCCCAGCGTCCTCGCCCCGTGACTTCCCTGCCAGGGCGAGGCCCCATTTTCCGAAGCGCTGTTCGAGGTCGTCGTCTTCCAAGCGCGCGAGGTCGCCCACTTTTTGAATGCCGATGGCATGCAGTTTCTGCTCCATCACCTTGCCCACACCGGGAATGTCGCCGACGGAGAGCGGCGCCAGGAACTTCGCCTCCTCGCCGGGCAGCACCCAGAGCACGCCATTCGGTTTGGCTTTGGCAGAAGAAACTTTCGCGATCAGGCGCGAGGTGCCGATTCCGATCGAGCAGTTCAATTCGGTCGCCGACTTCATCGCGTCATGCAGCCGCTGCGCGGAATGCAGCGGGCGGCCGTGCAGACGCTCGGTGCCCGTCATGTCAAGATAAGCCTCGTCCACCGAAGCCATCTCGACCAACGGGGAAAAGTGGCTGAGCACTTCGTGTACCTTCCCGGAATATTCGCGATAGCGCTCGGGATGGCCATTCACAAAAATCGCCTGTGGACAGAGTTTCGCCGCGGTCCGTAGCGGCATGGCCGAGTGCACGCCAAACTTGCGCGCCGCATAGGACGCCGCCGAGACTACACCTCGTTCGTCGCGCTGCCCGCCCACCACCACCGGCTTGCCTTTCAGCGATGGGTCAAACAATTCCTCGACGGAGACGAAGAAGGCGTCCATGTCGACGTGAAAGATGGTGCGGGGCGAGGGAGTACTCATCGGAGTTCGAAGTGCCTTGCAGAAGTGTACCGCGAGAACGCTCGACGGTGCCGGTGCAGGATTGTACCGAACTTTCTCCCAAACTCTCTCCCGGATTAAGATAGTCGCCATGCAAAACGCGACTCCAGCGGCCATTGCGGTGCTTGTGCTGGAGCTTATGCCGGCAACTGTGTTTGCCCTTGCCGGGGAGCGAGTTGGGCAGGCATGCGCCCGCTGGCCGTCAACGGTTCGTACCGCTTTACCGGTATTTTGCGTGCTGCCTTACGTTCTGCTTTCCTGTTCGCATCAGATGTTTTCCTGGGAATGGTGCGCTCTGTACGCGGCGCTGCCCGTGGCTATAGCTTGGCTGTTGGGGCAGGCTGCAATCGCCGATCCTGAACAACGGGGCAATTGGCGAGACGCGATCGTTCTGCTGACACTAGGGCTGGCGGTTGATTTGCGCTGGTTCGAGCGAGCGTGGCCGAGCGGGCTTGCGGGCTGGGGAAAACTGCTTCTGGTCGATGCCGCGCTGTACGGATTCCTTGTGGTCCGGCGGCTCAGTGGCACCGGCTTTGACTTTCACTTCCGATGGAGCGATTGGAGAACTGGCCTGCGGGAACTGGCGTTCTTTACGCCATTGGTTCTAGGGCTAGGGATGGCGCTGGGCTTTCTCCATCCGCATGGCTCCGCGCTGCGGTGGTCGATGGTTCCGACGTGGATCTATATCTTCATTTTCATTGCGGTTCCGGAGGAACTTTACTTTCGCGCGTGGGTGCAGAA
>Ga0074045_10000851_pt1 | contig 29854 bp, 22 predicted proteins | sample BogForMeECP23OM2_FD_94442 | JGI IMG/M metagenome (GOLD analysis project Ga0074045, IMG submission 94442) | Bog forest soil microbial communities from Calvert Island, British Columbia, Canada - Bog Forest MetaG ECP23OM2 | ecosystem: Environmental > Terrestrial > Soil > Wetlands ...
CCCAGCAAATCCGCCTGTCAACCCCCTCGACCCTCAAAAATCCCCATAACCCACACCCCACCAACCACTTCCCTCCGAAAAATACTTGGCATACTAGTTTCCCTCCAACGCGTATAATTAAAGCAGTAAGCAAACAAAGAGACCCGGCCAACCAGCCGGGCCTTTGCATTTAACTACCCACTGACCACTGACCGCTGTCTCCAAGTCATTGATTCCAGAGATCGACAGATCTAAACCCTCTGGAATCAAGATCTTGGAAATTTGATCGACATCTAAGTCTTTATTCATGAAGATCTTGGATCAAATCATCCTTTAATGCAGCGCAGCCGGCTGCCCTGCATCTCGCGTCTGAGATGTGGCTCTCTGCCCGGCCTTGGTATTTAACCCATTACCGTCGCAGCGAAGTCCAGACTTAGTCCAGACTTCACATGCATCGATGGAAGACTTCAGAACTTTTCAGGGGGGTATACCCCCCGGCAACCCCCGAGGAGGGCCCATGTCACACACAGCCACAACCGCCGATCAGTTCCACCGATTTCCCGGATCAGTTCATACACGCCTCACCTCACATCCGCGGCAGGCAGTTACACTAAACCTATGAAGATCGTTCTCGCTGAAAAAGTCTCGCCCGCAACCCTCGCCGTCCTCAAGGCAGAGCCGGACTGGAACGTCGTCACCGCCGATGCGATTGCCAAGCTCGGCCCCGGCGGACTTGAATCCGAACTGGCAGACGCAGACGCGCTGGTCGTCCGCTCCGCCGTGCAGGTCGACGCCAAGCTGCTTCAGTCCGCGCCCAAGCTGCGCGCCATCGGCCGCGCCGGAGTCGGCGTCGACAACATCGACATCGATGCCGCCACCCACTCCGGCATCGTCGTCATGAACACCCCCGGCGCCAATGCAGTCGCGGTCGCCGAGCTTGCCCTTGGCCTCATGATCTCCATGGCGCGCAGCATCCCCCGCGCCAACTCCACCACGCACGCCGCCAAGTGGGAGAAAAAATCCCTGCAAGGCACCGAGTTGCGCGGCAAGACGTTGGGCATCGTCGGTCTCGGCCGCATCGGCCTGGAGGTCGCCCGCCGCGCGCGCAGCTTCGGCATGGAACTGATCGGCTACGACCCATTCATCGCGCCCGTCATCGCGCGCGAGAACCAGGTCGCGCTCGTGCCGCTCGATGAAATCTTCAAGCAGAGCGACTACCTCACCCTGCACGTCGGCCTCACCACCCAGACCGAGGGCATGATCAACGCCGCGTCGATCAAGCTCATGAAGCCCGGCGTCCGCATCGTCAACTGCGCGCGCGGCGAGCTCATCGTCGACGAGGCGCTGGCCGAGGCCATCCAGTCCGGCCACGTCGCCGGCGCGGCGCTCGACGTCTTCCGCAAGGAGCCGCTCAAGGATTCAGCCTACTTCGGACTCGACAACGTCCTCCTCTCGCCCCACGTCGCCGGATCCACCGACGAGGCCCAGGAGGCCATCGGCATTCAGCTCGCAAAGCAGGTGCGCGACTACCTCAAGCTCGGCGTCGTGCAGTGCGCCGTCAACCTGCCATCGCTCTCCCACGAGGAGTACGTCGAGATCGCGCCCTACATCGACATGGCAGAGCGGCTCGGCCTCTTCCTCTCCCACGCCACGCCGGGAAATCTGGAGAGCATCCAGATCACCTACGCTGGACGGCTCGCCCAGGGCAAGACCGAGCTCATCCGCAACGCCGCCCTCTGCGGCATCCTTGCCAACACCGAGGGCGACTCCGAGCAGGGCACAAATGCCAACCGCATTAACGCCGCGGCCCTGGCCGAAGAGCGCGGAATCCGCATCCAGGAGGAGAAAAAAGAAGCCACCAGCGGCGGCGCGGGAAGCACCCTGAAGCTGGTCCTGCATTCATCCGACGGCAACGCCAGCGCGTCGGCAACCGTGCTGCACGGCAACTCGCCGCGCCTGCTCTCCTACGACGGCATCGACATCGAAGCTGCGCTGCAAGGAACCCTGCTGGTCTTCCGCAACCACGACGTTCCCGGGGTCATCGGACGCATCGGGACCATCCTGGGAGAGCATTCGCTGAACATCGCGAACTTCGCCCTCGGCCGCTCCGTCCGCTCGCAACGCATCCCCCAGGGACAGGCGTTGGCTTTGGTGCAGATCGATGTCGAGAGCCCAGGCGACGCCAACACCGCCATCGCAGCGCTGCGCAAGGTCGAGGCCATCGTCAGCGTGCGCCTGGTCGAGTTGGGAAAACTGTAAGCCGGTCGTATATGTAATTTTTAATGTTACATATCATCCCGGTTTGCAGAAAATGAAACATAATTTGTTGCATATTGCCTTAATTTGTAACATCTATTGTTTCAATAGCTGATTGTTTGCTCGCTTCAGTGCAATTGCCGCAAAGGAACTAGACATGCCGCTCTACGAATACGAGTGCAAGAAATGCAAAAAGCACACGGAAAAGATCCAGAAGTTCTCCGACAAGGAGATCACCAAGTGCCCGCACTGCGGAGGCCCGCTGGAACGCGTCGTCTCCGCGGCGGCCATCTCCTTCAAAGGTGGCGGCTGGTTCAAGGACGGCTACAGCCACGCCAAGCCAAAGTCCTCCAGCAAAAGCGAGAGCAAAACCAAGAGCGACACTGGCGCATCGGCCACCGAAGCCGCTGCTTCATCCAGCAAAGACGCGGCGCCTGCCCCAACCTCCAGCGCACCGAGCACGACGTCGGCACCCGCCCCAGCCGCGCCTGCGGGAACGGAGTCGCGCAATCTCCGATGATGTTGACGGCGCCGTACGAACGCCGGATCATACAAGCCACGGTCCAGCATTAGACGTTTCTTGGCGGGAGAAGAACACAAGTCAATCCGCGGATTTGTGGTGCAGTGTTGCTTTGGAAGATCAGCTCGTGACCTGAACAATCAGGGGTGATCTCCGAAAGCAAAAAGTGCGCGGTCACAGATGCAAGAGGAAGAAGATTCCCAGGCAGGTCAGCGCAAGTCCATACCAGCGCTCGAGCTTTGCCGACTTGGTCCTGATCGCAAGACGAGCTCCAACTAAAGAGAACGGGACCGACCCCAGGGCTACCAGAGACGTAACCAGCCATGAGATATGGCCGAGGTAGGCGTGGACAACGGTGCCCGGTACGGCGAGGACGGAGGAGACCGCCAGAGAGCATGCGAAGGCCTTCTTCATGGGCTGCTTGAGGAACATCGTATAGCAGGGAACAAGAAGAAACCCGCCGGCGTTGGCCAGCAGTCCCGAGATCAGTCCCACGCCAATCGCGACTGCGACAAGCCGAGCCCGCCAGTTGGCCGGTCGCAGCCCCTCCGGGTTGTCCGCAGCCTCCCTGGTGAGTGACCGGTCCTTGGGAAAGAACAGAAACGAGACTCCGAATGCGAGCACCAGAAGGCCTGTGACGACGAGCAGGGGCTTGGCGCCGGCATAGGGTGACAAGAGGGAACCAGCCACAATCGCGGGGGTTCCGATGGCGATACTCCACCACACAATCTCCCAATCCAGAAGCCGGGATCGCCAGTACTCCGCGGACGCAACCAATGTGCTCGGCACGACCGCAGGAAGCGGAGACGCAACCGCAACGAATCCGGGATAGCCCAGCAGGCTGAGCAACGGAGTGGCAACCGCGCCGCCTCCCTTGCCAAAGAGGCCGCCTAGAAAGCCAATCACAACGCCCGTCAGAACAGCTCCCAATTGTTGCCAGGTCAATGGAACCCTCTTCATCTACGATCTGTGCCGCCAGTCAGGGACTCCGCGCAGTTTCAGTCTACCTGCCTCAGCACGAGGCAGCTTCGGGGCCAACCTGCTTCGCAGCAGCAGCATCCGTGCGGTTACGCAGGATGGATGCAATAACTTGTGGACAGCAGAACTCTTAACCTCGATGGACTCACGATTGGACCCACGCTGGTGTACGCAGTTGAACGCAGCAAGGAACCTCGACAATGGCATCGTCAAGGCCACCATCTAATACCCCGCGGCCTTGCCAAATTTATGTCGCTGGTCCTGGCCGCCCATCAGCGTGCCGGTGTTGGGATCGATGGCGATCATCTCGCTGTCGCCCCAGACGCCGGGGTTCTTCTCGTCGGCCTCATTGATGCGGCTGACCGCGTAGCCGCTGGCTTTCAACGCGTCGAGGACGGTCAGCGGGAAGGCCTTCTCCACCTGGAGCACGTCGGGCAGATATTGATGATGAAAGCGCGGAGCGTCCGCCGCCTGCTGCACGTTGAGGCCGTTGTCGAGGATGGAGATGATGTCGTTGGCCACAGTGGTGATGATGGTGGGGCCGCCGGGTGAGCCGAGCACGAGCAGCACCTTGCCATCCTTCAGCACGATGGTCGGAGTCATGTTAGAGAGCGGGCGCTTGCCGGGGGCGATGGCGTTGGCCGGGCCCTGAATGAGGCCGTACATGTTAGGCGCGCCGGGCTTGGCGGTGAAGTCGTCCATCTCGTCGTTGAGCAGGAAGCCGAGCTGACCTGCTGTCACCCCGGAGCCGAAGAGGCCGTTGAGCGTGGTTGTGCTGGCGACGGCGTTGCCCTCGGCGTCAACGACGGAGAAGTGCGTGGTCTCGGCGGATTCGTGCGCCGCAGCGCGCGTCGCGACAGGCGGAGGAGGCAGAAAGCCGGAGGGGCGAGTGAGCGTGGCCGAGGGCGAGGGCGCGATGGGCTGGATAGACTTGCGCCAGGCGGCAGCGTAGGCCGGCGAGGCTAGCTGGGCGATGGGTACAGCGACGAAGTCGGGATCGCCCAGGTAGTCGGCGCGGTCCTTGTAGGCGCGGCGGAAGGCCTCGGTGATGAGGTGGACCTGCTGGGGAGTGCGGTCGCCCATCTTCGCGAGGTCGTAGCCGGAGAGGATGTTGAGGATTTCGAGAAGTACGATACCGCCCGCAGACGGCGGCGGCGCGGTGACGATCTCGCACCCGCGATAGCTCCCGGTGAGCGGCGCGCGGTCTTTGACCTCGTAGGCGGCGAGGTCGGCAGTGGAGATGAGCCCGCCGCCCTTCTGCACGAAGGCAGCGAGCTCTGCGGCCATCTGGCCTTTATAGAAGCTCGCGGGATCGGCGGCGATTCGTTTCAGCGTGCGGGCGAGTTGCGGCTGAGTGAAGCGGTCGCCGGACTTGAGAAAATTACCGTCGCGCTGGAAGATGCGGCGCGATTCGGCAAAGCGCGCGAGGTTCTTCGCGGCGGCGAGGCTGCGCGCTTCCTCGCCGGAGAGAATGTATCCCTGGCTGGCGAGGCGGATCGCCGGGGCCATCACCCGCGCCAGCGTCAGCCTGCCGTAGCTCTTCTCCGCGTAGACCAGCCCTGCGACTGTGCCGGGAACGCCGATTGCCTTGTAGCCCGTGGTGGAGAGGCCCGTGACGACGTTGCCCTGCGCGTCGAGATACATTCCGGCGCTGGCCGCGGCGGGGGCCCGCTCGCGATAGTCGAGGAAGTGCGCCTCGCCCGTCTTCATGCGGACGAGCATGAAGCCGCCGCCGCCGAGGTTGCCGGCCTGCGGATAGACGACGGCGAGCGCGAATCCCACCGCTACGGCTGCGTCCACCGCATTACCGCCTGCTCTGAGGACTTCAACGCCAGCGTCGGAGGCATCGTGGTGGATGCTGACCACCATCGCGTGCCGCGCCAGCGCAGGCGGTGGGCTGACGAGGGCGTATGGGTTGGGCTGGGCTGCCGTTTGTGCTGCTGTGGCCGCGCTGTTGAGGGCCAGTGCGATGCAGAAGACGGAGACGCGGGCAGCGAGACACATTGCGGACAACTCCTGAGAACGCAATCAAAACTGCTGACAGGATAGCCTTAGCGCGATGCTGTTGGGGATGTAGATTAGGAACCGGGCGCGGTTGGCGCAGCATGGTTGGTCATAGAATGGGTCGATGGCTACGCGTGTCTGTTCGTACTCGAAGATCAACCTGGGGCTGGCGATTGGGCCGGTGCGGCCGGATGGATTTCATGGGCTGGCGACGCTGTATCAGACGCTGGCGCTGCACGACCTGGTCACCGTCGAGGCGCGACGGTTGAGGCCGGAAGCTTCGTCCGGCTCTGCATCTGGCTCTGCGTCTGCGGGGCAGGCCTCGCGGATCACGCTGACGACCAACCATCCGCAGGTTCCCACCGACGCGCGCAATACGGCGTGGAAGATGGTGGAGCTGGCGCTGGCGCGGGCGAATGTTGTCGCCGAGGTTGCCATCCACATCGAGAAGCGGTTGCCCGTGCAGGGCGGGCTGGGCGCAGGGTCGGCGAACGCGGCGGCGGCGCTGATCGGACTGGAGCGTGAGCTGCGGCTTGCTCTGTCTGGGCCAGCCCGGCTGGAACTCGCAGCGGAGGTTGGCTCGGACGTGCCGCTCTTCCTGCTGGGCGGCGCGGTGATGGGAACGGGACGCGGTGAGTGCGTCTCGGCGATGCCCGACCTTCCGGCGACCTGGTGCGTCATCGCCGTGCCGGAGGTTGGGGTTTCGACGCCGCAGGCCTTTCGCGACTGGGACGAGAGACAAACAAAGGAGATAAGGGATGACGAGAGCGCTTCGTTGACTTCCCCCCCCCAACCCGGTAGGCTAGAGGAGTTGAGTCGCGTTTACGCATCTGTACTTATGAATGGCCCTGAGGATTTTGGGCTTATTCCCGAGACAGAGCAAACGCCTGACACATCCGGTATCGTTCGTGGCTCTGAAGAGAGCAGCACATGGAACGGTCTGGCCGGGAATACCCTTCTCGCGCTTGTCCGCACCGGGATCGAAAACGACTTTGAAACGGTCGTCTTTCCTCAGAATCCCCTCCTGCGTGAAATCAAGCGTCTATTGATGGGAACTCCGGCTGGCGTGTCTTCGGATGATTTGTCCGAAGCCCGTCCGGAAGATTCGAGCGGCATCGCGTTCTACGCGGCGCTCTCGGGTTCAGGCTCCGCTCTGTTTGGGCTTTACCGGTCCGAGGCAGATGCCAGGGCGGCTCAACAACGCGTTCAGGCTACCGGCTGCAAGGCCATCCTTACGGAAACCTTGCCCCGGCAAGAGTACTGGCGCAGAATGTTCGCAGAGTGATGATTGCCGGGTGGGAACACCGGCGACCGTACTGGGCGATCGACTAACGGTAGGTCAAGTGCCTTTGACGCACTCAGTCCAGGTTCGAATCCTGGTCGCCCAGCCAAACGAGTCGACGCACAGAACGAGGAGAGCGAACCAAGTCGGCACGGGTCAATTGCGTGCGCAGACGATCGGCTGACGCTGGCCGGCAACTGACGGAAAGTCAGTGGCTAGCGCAGGCGAGCAACTTAGGGTTCTTTGGCGGCAGCAACATGCCGCGGAAGTTGGACGGTTTTTGAAGTTTGCACAGCGCGCCGAACTGGGCGCGAATGGTAAAGGTTCAGAAGCAGATGTTTGAAGGGGCCAGTTTCTTAGAAACTCGACTTTGTCGTTTTTTCTTTATTTCGCAGGGCGAAGTAGCGGCGCAGAAACAGGCGCCGTAAGACGTAAAGCAGCAGGAGCTATCAAGGTCAACCAGCCTGGAGGGTTTCGACGTGAACAACCAGAACACGACTGCGGTCCATTCCCCTATTTCAGGGCAGGCTGAGGAGCCAGAAAAAAATTCCCAGCCTGCACCAAAACCATCTCAGGATGGAGCAAAGTCCGACGCGTCAAAGTCCGCGACGGATGGAGCAAAGACGGCCGCGGAGCGGAAGCGCTCTCCCAGGCTGAGTGAAGACAAGCGCTTCAAGGTTTTTTGCGGGTCGGCCAATCTCCCACTCGCCGAAGAGATTTGCAAGTTCGTCGGCGTACCGCTGGGCGAGTCCAAGTTGCAGCGCTTCGCCGACGGCGAGGTTTACTTTCAGTTGCTCGAAAATGTTCGCGGCGTGGATGTGTTTTTGGTACAGCCCACATGCAACCCCGTGGATGAGCACCTGATGGAACTGCTGATCATGATGGACGCGCTGAAGCGCGCCTCGGCCGGCAGGATTACGGTTGTAATGCCGTACTACGGCTACGCAAGGCAGGACCGCAAGGACCGGCCTCGCGTGGCGATTACGGCCAAGCTGGTGGCGGACCTGCTGAGCACGGCCGGTGCAAACCGCGCCCTGCTGGTCGATCTGCACGCAGCGCAGATTCAGGGCTTCTTCAACATCCCGGTGGACCATCTCTTCGCCAGCCCGGTGCTGGTGAGCTACTTCCGGGAGCTTGAACTGCCCGATCTGACCGTGGTTTCGCCGGACGCGGGAGGCGTGGAGCGCGCGCGCTTCTTCGCCAAGAAGCTGGAAGTTCCGTTGGCCATCGTCGACAAGCGGCGGACCGACATGAATGTGACCGAGGTGATGAACGTGATCGGCGATGTGCGCGACCGCACGTGCCTGATCCTTGACGACATCATCGACACCGCCGGAACGCTGGTGGGAACGGTGGAGGCGCTGCTGGCCCAGGGCGCGAAGAAGGTTTACGCGTGCGCTTCGCATCCGGTGCTCTCGGGCCCGGCGGTGGAACGCATTGCGGCCTCAAGGCTGGAAGAGTTGGTCGTCACCAACACCATTCCGCTGCGCGAAGACGCGCTGCGGGTGCCGAAGATCAAGGTGCTATCGATCGCCGGGCTATTGGGCCGCGCCATCGAGAGCATCCACATGGAGACCAGCGTCAGCACGCTGTTCAACTAGAAGCAGTTGTAAGTTGAAGTTGTAAGTTGTGAGTTGTAAGTGGTTAGTTGAGAGCAAGTGCAAATTAGATTCAGCGGCAGAGCCGCAAAGGGAGCGGAGAGCAGACAGCGTTTGGTGTGGCGGTTCTTGTCCCTACTTAGAACTTACAACTGTCCCATCCCGTGCCCGAAAGGAAAAGTACATGGCAACATCCACCATTTCAGCCGTCGTCGCCACGCCCCGCGAGGGCAAGTTCAACAAGAACGCCGCACGCCGCGTGCGCGCCGCGGGCAGGATTCCCGCCGTTGTCTACGGGGCCGGGCAGGCTGCCGTCGCCGTCACCGTGGACCCACGCATCATCACACGGATTCTGCACTCCGACTCCGGCCACAACACCATCTTCGACCTCGACGTGACCGGATCCACCACGGTCAAGGCCATGATCGTCGACTGGCAGAATGAGCCGATCAAGGGTGCGCTGCTGCACATCGACCTGAAGCGCATCGCCATGGACAAGGCGATTCGCGTCTCGGTTCCCATTCAGTTGATCGGCATTCCGGTAGGCGTCAAGACCCAGGGCGGAATTCTGGAGCATGTGCTGCGCGAGGTCGAGATCGAGTGCCTGCCCAGCGATATTCCCAGCCATCTGGACGCCGATGTCTCCTTGCTGGAGATCAACCAGGCCGTCCACGTCTCCGATCTGCCGCACTCCGGCACCATCAAGTTCCTCGACGACGAGGGCTTGACCGTCGCGCACGTCGCCATGATCAAGGAAGAGGTAGTCGCGGTCGAAGAAGTGGTCGAAGCGCCAGTCGAACCGGAGGTTGCCAAGAAGGGCAAGGGCGAGGCGGAAGCCGCGCCGGATGCCAAGCCGGACGCCAAGGCGGATGCCAAGCCCGATGCCAAGCCGGATGCCAAGACGGACGCCAGGGCGGACCGGAAGAAGTAAAGAGCAGCGGAACGGTACGTTTTGCATAGGGCAGGGCTTTAGCCCTGCCGCAACAGGCGCGACACCGATGGGGCTTTAGCCCCGGAGTTGTTCGCACAAAGGAAGCGCGGAGTGAAACTGATCATTGGTCTCGGCAACCCCGGTATCGAGTATCAGTTCACCCCGCACAACGCCGGTTTTCTCGCTCTGGACCGCATCGCCGAGTACTGCGGTGTGAGCTTGGCGAACCGCCGGAGCAGGGCGCTTACGGCGAAGGCGCGGCTGGCAGGACACGAGGTCCTGCTGGCCAAGCCGGAGACGTTCATGAACCTGAGCGGGCTTTCGGTGGCCGCGCTGGTTCATGAGTTGGAGATCGCGGTCCCGTCGCAGGACCTGATTGTGATCTACGACGAGCTGGACCTTCCGCTGGGCACGCTTCGCATTCGCGAGCGCGGCTCGGAGAACGGGCACAACGGAGCGATCTCAGTCTCCGGCGCGCTCGGCACCCAGGAGTGGCTGCGCATTCGCATCGGGGTCGGCAAGCCGCCCCTGGCGGATGGCACAGAGGTGAACGCAGGCGGCACCGAGTACCTGCTATCGCCGATGCGCAGGCAGGAGCTTGCGGTGCTGGATGAAGTGCTCGACCGCGTAAGAAGCGCGGTTGAGGCGATTCTCAGCCAGGGGTTGAGCGCCGCGATGAATGAGTTCAATAGAGGCAGTGATTAGTGGTCAGTGGTAAGTGGTCAGTAAGGGCAAGAGCAACGGCAAGAGCATCACGAATGAATTTCCAGACCGGGTTGGCAGAGCACACGCCCGCACGGTGCGAAGCAGAACTTCGCAGAAAGAAGTAACCGAATGAACCGCACCTACGAAATCATGTTTATCGTCCGTCCCGACGTGGAAGAGGCCGACCTCGACAAGTTGATCGAAGGCTTCTCGGCCAACATCACATCCGGCGGCGGCGAGGTCAAGAGCGTGGAGAAGATGGGACGCCGGCGTCTCGCCTACACGGTCCGCAAGTTCAACGACGGCTTTTATGTTCTGCTCACCGTTGGCGCGCCGGGCAGCCTGATCGGCGAGATCGAGCGCCGCCTGCGAGTCTCCGAGCCGGTGATCAAGTTCATCACGGTGCGCATGGACGAGGAAGAGAAGCGTCTCGCCAAGGTCAAGGCCCTGCGCGACTCCAAGGTGAAGCGCAGCGCACAGTCCATCGCCCAGCCGCCGGTCGCCATCTCCGCCGCCTCCGAGCCTGAGGCTGTCGTTGCCGATGCGCCCGTCGCCGCCGCGGAGCCTGTCGCCGCAACGGTCTAATCGCCAGGCACAAGATCTGCGCAGCGGCATCTGCCGCCTCGCACCGAACGAATCAACCGCCGCACCCGCTTCAATCCCCGTCCACAGGGCGGAATTTCAAAGGCTCCAGCGCGAGCCTGGAGCGGCTTCGGCACAACTCGAAAGAGATAAGAGGAATTACGAAATGGCTGACGAAACAAGCGTTCCAAGCACACCTCAATCCGCACCGGAAGCAAGACCCTACACGCCGCGCCCCGCATACGCCGGCCCCGGCGGCCCACGCCCGCCTCGCCCCGCGGGCGGTCCAGGCGGTCCGGGTGGCCCCGGCGGCGGCCCAGGCGGACGAAAGTTCTTCCGCCGCAAGAAGGTCTGCAAGTTCTGCACCGAGAAGATCGACGCCATCAGCTACCGCGATGTCCGCCTGCTGCAGGGCTTCGTCGCCGAGCGGGGCAAGATCGTTCCGCGCCGGTTGACCGGCGTCTGCACACGGCACCAGCGTCGCGTCTCGCTCGCCATCAAGCAGTCGCGCAACATCGCCCTGCTCGCCTTCGCCGCGCGCTTCTAACCTATGCGCCGCCGGTGATGCCGGACGGCGACAGAAATCCCGGAGAAATGCAATGGAAGTCATACTCAAGGAAGACGTCAACAAGCTCGGCCACCGCGGCGATGTGGTTAAGATCGCCGACGGCTACGGCCGCAACTACCTGCTGCCCGGCAAGCTCGCCATCGAGGCGACCCCGGCGAACAAGGCCGTCATCGAGCAGATGAAGGGCTCCGCCATCCGCAAGCTGGCCAAGGAAAAGGTCATCGCCGAGGACCTCTCCAAGACGCTGGAGTCCGTCGAGCTGGTCTTCCTGCGCAAGGTGGGCGAGAACGACCATCTCTTCGGCTCGGTTACCTCCGGCGACATCGCGCACCAGCTCGAGGAGAAGGGCTACACCATCGACCGGCGCAAGATCTCGCTGGAAGAGCCGCTCCGGTCGCTGGGCGAGTTCCACGTCCCCATCAAGCTGCACCGCGAGGTCACCAGCCACATCAAGGTCACCATCAAGGGCGAAGAAATGCCGGAAGGCACGACCGAGGCCGCAGCCGAGACCGCAGCGTAAAACGGCTTAGCACCGATTCACAGCGACGGGCACCGGTCTTCCATCCAGGAGATCGGTGCCTGTTTTTTCTTTTACGCGAAGCGTCCAAGACCCCACGAAGTGGCGAAGTGGTCATTCGTACTTGAGGGTCTCGACCGGGTCGAGCCGCGCGGCGCGGTTGGCGGGAACGGTGCCGAAAATCACGCCGACGATGACGGAAGTGGCCAGCGCGATGGGCGCTGCCAGCCAGCCCACGGGGATCTTGTATGGCGTCAGCAGGCCCAGCAGGATCGGGATGCCGAGACCAACGAGGGTGCCGAGGATTCCGCCGACGAGCGACAGGAAGACCGCCTCGGTGAGGAATTGCAGGCGGATCTCGCGGCGGGTCGCGCCCAGCGCCTTGCGGATGCCAATCTCCCGGATGCGCGCCTGCACGTTGGCCAACATGCTGTTCATGATGCCCACGCCACTGACAATCAGAGTGATCGATGCAGCGAGCAGCAGGACCCATGTAAGGATGGTGGCAACCTTCGCCATGTCGTGCAGGACGTCGGTCAGGGTCAAGGCGCGATAGATGCTGTTTGGCCGGTGACGGCTCTTGATCGTGCGCGTGATCTCTGTCGCCCCGGGCTCGACCATCGTGGAGTCGCCCATCTTGAAGAAGATCTCCTTAAGATTGTCGGTGCCGGTGAAGTAGCGCGCAACCTCGTAGGGGATGAGGATGGTATGGTCGTTGATCTCGGAGGTCCCGTAGGTGTCGATGCTCTCCTTGAAGACGCCGACGATGGTGAGGGGAATGCCGCGGATCGTGATGTTCTGGCCCACCGCGGCCTGCTCGCTGCCGAAGAGCTTGATCGCCAACGGTTTGTTGAGCACCGCAACCTTGGCATGCGCGCCGGCGTCCTGATCGTCGAAGAACCGCCCGGCCAGCACCACCAGCCCGCGTACCTCCTTATACTGCGGCGAGACGCCCAGCAGCATGGCGTCCTCGGTGACGCCGCCGCCGATGCTGATGCGGTCGTGGTCCTCCAGCATGGGCGAGTAGGCGACGATGCCCGGCACCGTTTCGACCACCGCCTGCATGTCTTCGCGGGTCATGTAGTCCGGCGTGGTGGTGTTGTCGGGGCCGATGATGCTGCCGCCGCTGTACTGCATCTCGATCTTGTTCGGGCCGAGGCTGGAGATGGTGTCCAGCGCGTATTGTTTGCCCGTCATCCCCACCGTCACCACCAGGATGATGGACGCCGAGCCGATCACCATGCCCAGCATGGTGAGCAAAAAACGCGCCTTGCTGGCGCGGAAGCTGTCCACGGCCAGCGAGATCACCTCGCTGAAGATCATCGTCTTGTGCGCACTGGCCAGCGTGCTGTCGAACGACTTCGTTTCGAGTTCCGGCTTGGGAACGATTGTGGTCGCCATGGTTCATCCATCGATCCGGGCGCGCCGGAAACTGCACCTCGCGCGCGTTGTCACGCCACGGAGGCCGTCCCGGGGTTCGTGCCCGATCCAGCTATTAGACATCTTCTAGTATCGCAGCGGTGCGGCGATTCCTGCTAACCCCGATTATCCCCTCGCGGTGAGAGAAATGCGCGCTCAAATCCGCCGATCGATCCCTCGATCTTCTCCATCGGGATGGTCAGCGAGAGGCGAATGTAGCCCGAGCGCCCAAAGCCGGTGCCTGGCACGGCAAGCACACCCTCCTCGGCAAGCCGCCGGGTGAACACGATGTCGTCGGGGATGGGGGTCTTGAGGAAGACGTAAAACGCGCCTTCGGGCCGACGCACCTCGTATCCGATGGCCTCCAGCGCATCGCAAAGAACATTCCGCCTTTGTTCGTAGATTGCCACGCCGATCGTCTCGTCCAGCGACTCCAAGATCACTCGCTGCCAGATTGCGGGCGCGTTGACGAATCCCAGGGTGCGATTGCTGAAGGCGCAGGCGCGGCGCAGCTCCGCGCGGTCCTCCAGCCGCGGCGAGAGCGCCAGGTAGCCGATGCGCTCGCCCGCCAGTCCCAGAGACTTCGACCAGGAATTGCAGATCGCTGTATTGGCGATGCACGACGCCACCTCCGGCTGCCGCCCTCCGTCGTAGACGAAGGCCTTGTACGGCTCGTCGCTGATGACGGTAATGGGCTGGCCAGAGCGCGAGAGCATCTGGTCCAGATCGCGCAGGACGCTCTCCGGGTAGACGCGGCCGGTGGGATTATTGGGCGTGTTGAGAATCAGCGCGCGCGTGCGCGGCGTGATCGCCTCCGCGATCTTCTCCACATCGGGCAGGAAAGAATCGTCGGTCTCCACAGGGACCATGCGCCCACCGTGGTTGGCGATGTAGAACTGGTATTCGGCAAAGTAGGGCGCCAGGACGAGCACCTCGTCGCCCGGGTCGAGAACCGACTTCAGAATCACGTTGCATGCACCTGCTGCGCCGACCGTCATGAAGACGTCTTCGGCGGTGAAGTCCAGGCCGGTCTCGCGATGCAGCTTATTGGCGACGGCCTCGCGGACCTCGGCGTAGCCGGGATTCGGCATATAGCCATGCGAGCCGGGAGGGTTGCCGGCCACAACCCGCCGCAGCGTATCCAGCACGGCGGGTGGCGGCTCGACATCCGGATTGCCCAGCGAAAAATCGAAGACCGCGTCGGCCCCGCGCTCGCGCTTCAGCCGTACGCCCTCCTCGAACATGCGCCGAATCCAGGAGGCGTTCTCGAGTTGCTGGGCGATGGTCTTTGCAACGGGCATAATCGCGCGCCTTTTATTTCTTCAGGAGTTCTTCGCTGGCCAGCAGGTTGATGCCCGCCGTCTGCAAGCGCGCAATCGCCGCGTCCGGATCGGCAAAGCGAAAGATCAGGATTGCCTGGTCGCCGCGAACATCGGAGAAGGCGTACATGTACTCGATATTGATTCCGCTCCCGTCCAGCGCGCCCAGCACGTCGGCCAGGCCTCCCGGACGGTCGATTACCAGGACGGCCAGCACCTCCGTCACCTTCACCACGAAGCCATGGGTCTCCAGCGTCTGCGCGGCCTTCTCCCAGTCGGAGACAATCATGCGCAGAATGCCGTACTGCTGGGTGTCCGCCAGGTACAAGGCGCGGATGTCGATGCCTTCCTGCGCCAGCAGGCGTGCCGGAGCGGCGATATGTCCCGGCTTGTTTTCGACAAACAGCGAGATCTGATGGATCTTCATGATGTCCTCCTGTCGATGACGCGTCTTGCCTTGCCCTGGCTTCGCTCGATGGTATTCGCCTCCACCAGCGCCACCCGCACCCGGATTCCAAGCACATGATCGAGCGAGCCCTGCAGCCTGTCGTGCAGCCCCTGAAGCGCCCCGATCTTGTCGGTGAACATCTGCGGCGTCACCTCGACCTGCACCTCCATCTCGTCCAGTCCCTGTTCGCGGGTCAGCACAATCTGGTAGTGCGGCAGGGTTCCCTCGATCTCCAGCAGCGCGGCCTCCACCTGCGATGGAAATATATTGACACCGCGAATGATCAGCATGTCGTCGCTGCGGCGGCCGATGCGGTCGATCCTCCGCAGCGTTCGCCCGCACTCGCAGCGGCCCGGCAGGATCCTGGTGATGTCGCGCGTGCGATAACGGACCATGGGCATCGCCTGCTTGCTCAGGGTGGTCAGCACCAGCTCGCCCTCGCTGCCGTCCGGCAGCGGCGTGCCCGTGGCGGGATCGACGATCTCGGGATAGAAGTGGTCCTCGAAGATGTGCAGTCCCTGATGGTGGCGGCATTCGCAACCCACGCCCGGCCCGATGATCTCGGAGAGGCCGTAGATGTCGAAGGCCTCGATGCTGCTCATCGACTCAATGTGCCTGCGCATGGAATCGGTCCACGGCTCTGCGCCGAAGATACCTGCCCGTAGCGGCAGCTCCTTCATCTCCACGCCAAGCTCGGCGGCGCGGTCAATGAGGTGCAGAAAATAGGTGGGCGTGCAGCAGATGGCGGTGACGCCGAAGTCCTTCATCAGCATGATCTGCCGGTCGGCGTTGCCGCCCGAGGTCGGAACCACTGTCGCGCCCAGCGCTTCGGCGCCGTAGTGCGCGCCCAGCCCGCCGGTGAAGAGGCCGTAGCCATAGGCGACCTGCACGATGTCTCCCTGATGCAGGCCGCAGCCGGCCAGGCAGCGGACCATCACCGAGGTCCACACGTCCACATCTTCCTTGGTGTACGCCACCACGATGGGCTTTCCCGTGGTCCCGCTGGAGACGTGCAGGCGGACGACGTCCTTCATGGGGCTGGCAAAGAGCCCGAACGGATAGGTGTCGCGCAGATCGCTCTTCTCGGTGAACGGCAGCTTGCTGATGTCCTCCAGCGAGCGAATGTCCTGCGGCGCAAGCCCGCGCTCGTCCATGCGCGAGCAGAAGAGTTCGACCTGCTGCCACGCGCGCGCAACCACGGCCTGCAGGCGCTTCAACTGCAGCTCGCGCAACTGCGCAACCGGCGTGTAATCCGGTGCGTTGGCGGGATGACAGTCGGCGATGCTCGATTCCAGAACTGAACTCATCATCTCTGCCCGATGGCCCGCCCCATGGAAAACGCCCGCAGATTCGCCTCATGCAGCTTCTCCGTCAGGTTGCGCCCGATCGCGGCGTTCCATGCCTCGACGGAAAACGGCAAGTGACGGCTCAACACTCCCAGCAGCGCCACGTTGATGCTCCTCTTGTTGGGCAGGCTGGACTCGTCGATCATGGAAGCCTCAATCAGCACGCCGCCCGGGCGCAGCACCCATGCATTCACCGGCACCTGGTCCGCCGCGATGACAACCAGAAAATCCGCCTCGCCCTCCGGCACCATGGGGCTGAAGACGCGCTCGCCAAACCGCACATCGCTGGAGACCGATCCCCCGCGCTGGCTCATCCCATGCAGCTCGCTCTTCTTCACGTCCAGCCCGGCGCTGAAGGCAACGTCGGCCAGAATGTCGGAGGCCTTCAGCACGCCCTGTCCGCCCAGTCCCGCGATCACCACATTCGTCGGCCGGCTGCTCGCCGCGTTATTCGGTTGGCTGCTCATTGCACCTCTCGTACTCGCGAATCCAGCGGTTTGCCAGCAGGCAGTTCCTGCGCGAAATCACCACCGAGAGCTCCGGCCGGGCCAGGCAGTTTTGAATCGTCTCCTGAAACTTCGCGGGCTCCGCCGTGGGATCGATCACATACACATTGCGTATGCCCAGCGTGCGCGCCAGCTCCTCGAAGACCACTTTGCCCGTCTTCGTGTGGGCCAGCGTGCGCCCGGTGCCCGGATGCTCCTGCAGGCCCGTCATGGCAGTGGTCCCATTGTCCAGGATCACCACCACGTGGCCGCTCTCCGGCGGGTTGTAGACCATCTCGACCAAACCCGTAATTCCGCTGTGCACAAAGGTGCTGTCGCCGATGACGCTCACCACGCGCTTCGCCTGCTCGGGCGGCAGCGAGTAGCGCAGCCCCAGTCCCATCCCGATGGACGCGCCCATGCATATCATCGAGTCCATCGCCTCGAACGGCGGCAGGGCCCCCAGCGCGTAGCAGCCGATGTCGCCCTGCACGATGCAGTCCAGGTTCTTCAGCGCCGTGTAGACGCTGCGATGCGGACAGCCGGGGCAGAAGGCGGGCGGCTTGCCGGCCACGCGCTTCGGCTCCGGCGAGTTATCGCCCTCCAGAATGCGTCGCACCCGCGCGCTGTTCAGCTCGCCGAAGCGGAAGCTCTCCGGCTTGCCCTCCACCGCGATGCACGCGGCGCGCGCTCCCTCCACCAGGTAGGGCTCTCCCTCTTCGATCACGAGGCAGCGCTCCACGCTGGCGGCAAACGCGCGCATGCGCTCCACGGGCAGCGGATAAGTCATCCCAATCTTCAGCACGCTGGCCTCGGGCGCGACCTCGCGCACATGCAGGAAGCTCACGCCGGAGGTGATGATTCCCAGCTTGGTCGATCCGGAAATGAGCTGGTTCGGCCCCGCCTCGTCGTTCCACGCGGCCATCTCAGCCAGCTTCTTGCGCAGCCGCGGATGCGCCGGGCGCGCGTAGGTCGGAATCATCGCGCGCGAGGGAAGGTCGTGCTCGAAGTGCGCCTCGCCCGGCGGCGGAATCGCAACCGTGCCGCGCCGCACAAGGCTCTTTGAATGGCAGACGCGCGTGGTCATGCGCAGCAGCACCGGCGCCTGCCAGCGCTCGGAGATCTCGATGGCGCGCACCGTGAACTCGTACGCCTCCTGCGAGTCCGAGGGCTCCAGCATCGCCACGCCCGCGGCCAGCGCATAGCGCCGGTTGTCCTGCTCGTTCTGGCTGGAGGCCATTCCGGGATCGTCGGCCGACACCACCACCAGCGCCCCGTCCAGCCGGGTCGACGCCACCGTGAACAACGGGTCCGCGGCCACATTCAGCCCCACATGCTTCATCGTCACAATGGCGCGCGCGCCGGCAAACGCCACGCCGATCGCAACCTCCAGCGCAACCTTCTCGTTGGGCGACCACTGCGCCCGTCCGCCCAGTGCCGCGAAGCTCTCCAGGATTTCTGTCGAGGGAGTGCCCGGATAACCGGTGCCAAGCCGCACCCCGCAGTCGTAGGCGGCCATGGCAACCGCCTCGTCACCGCTCAGCAGTGACAACGCGTTCTGTTGCCGAAGAGAATCCAAGCTGGAGCCCTGTGAAATTCGAGTGTCGAGTCGAATTAAGTGTACACGACCGTGCAATCCCATCCGCCGCGGCCCACAAGGAGTGGGTCAGTTTGCACCTGCTTTGAAAGGACGGGATGGTAGCCCAGGCTTTAGCCTTGGGTCTCCCGTCCGTAACGTCGAACCATCTAGGAAATCTCTGAATAAGTCCCTGCTTTGAAGGGGCGGGACTTCAGTCCCGCCGTATGCACAGCAATTGCAACGCGGCTTTAGCCGCTGAGGGAATGCTCGTCTGCCAAACTGACCCACTACCGGCTCACAAGGACCGTGGCGGACGCATCGGGCTGAGTGGTAAGCTGGCGCGGATCAAAACACGTTGATTTTGGCGTTTCCAGAGCGTTCCGGGCAGGAGAAGATCACATGTCGGAGAAGAAGGAAGGCCCGGGACCGCCGATCACGCGGCGCCAGATGCTAGCACAGGCTGCAAATCAGCAAAGATCATCCATGAGGACTGTTATGCAAATGAAGAAGAACTTCGTAATCGCGGCAATTCTATTGGCATCGGCTGCAGGCTTCGCAGTGCAGGCGCAGGAAAAGGCACAGGCGAAGGACCACCCCATCCCGAGCATCGTGCAGAAAGATGGACGCTACGCCCTGATGGTGGATGGCGCGCCCTATCTGATGCTGGGCATGCAGACCAACAACTCCAGCGACTGGCCGGCCACGTTGCCGCAGGTGTGGCCCGCCGCCGAAGCCTTGCACGTCAACACGGTCGAGACGCCGATCTACTGGGAGCAGTACGAGCCCAAGCCTGGGCAGTTCGACTATTCGCAGATCGACACCGTGCTGGCGCAGGCGCGCGCGCACCACCTTCATCTGGTGCTGCTCTGGTTCGGCACATGGAAGAACGGCAGCCAACACTACATGCCCGAGTGGATGAAGCTGGAGCCCGAAAAATACTCCCACGTCATCAACAAGCGCGGAGAGCCGGTCGACTCGCCCTCGCCCTTTGCCCAGGCATCGCTCGACGCAGACATCCACGCATTCACCGCGTTCATGAAGCACCTAAAGGCCGCCGATCCTCAGCACACGGTGCTCATGGTTCAAGTCGAGAACGAGACCGGAACATGGGGAACGCTGCGCGACTACTCGCCGCAGGCGGAGAAGCTCTTCGCCGCGCCGGTCCCTGCCGAGGTTCTGAAGGCGATGAACGTATCGCCCGGATCGCGCACTGCAAACTGGCAGGATGTCTTCGGCACGGAGGCCGAGGTGAACTTCCACGCATGGGCCATTGCTCGCTACGTTGGCCAGATCGCAGCCGCCGGCAAGGCAGTCTACCCGCTGCCGTTCTATGTCAACGCCGCGCTGCGCGATCCCATCAAGCCCGGCGCGCCCGGTAGCTACGAGTCCGGTGGCCCCACCGACAACGTGCTCAACATCTGGAAGGCGGAGGCGCCCGCCATCGACGTTCTCGCGCCCGACATCTACAGCAACGACACCGCTACGTATCTGAAGGTGCTGGACCTCTATCATCGGCCGGACAATGCCTTGTTTGTGCCGGAGACCAGCGGCTCCGTCGCCACCGCGCGCTTCTTCTTCGCGGCCCTCGGGCGTCAGGCCATCGGCTACTCGCCCTTCGGCCTGGACTACACGCGCACTCCCGCGCCGCAGCCAGGCGCGGCGGGCGCGCAGGACAGCTTCCTGCAACCGACGGCGCAGAACTACATCCTGATTGGGCCGATGATGCGCGACATCGCCCGCCTCAACTTCGAGGGCAAGCTGCAGGCCGTGGCGGAGGACCCAAGCCAGCCCACCCAGACCCTCCACTTCGGCGACTGGGACGCGTTCGTTACCTACGGCTCCGGCCGAGGCGCTGCTCCCAGACAAGGCTCCGAGCCGACCGGGCGCGCCCTGGTCGCGCAACTGAAGGACAATCAGTTTCTGGTCGCCGGATTCAACGCCCATGTGGACTTCCGCCCAGCCGGAACCGAACAGCAACGCAAGTCGCAGCAGATCGTGAATGGGTCCGGACAAACCCCCTCGGCCCAGATCGAAGGTAAATGGATTCACCGCCAGTTCCTGCGCGTGGAAGAAGGCACCTACGAGAATGGCGCCTTCAAGTTCCGGCGAATCCTGAATGGCGATCAGACCGACTACGGACTCAACTTCTCGTCCGCGCCCCTGGTCCTTCGCGTTTCCGTCGCAACCTATTGAGGTCAGGAAGAAGAGTTGAGGTCCAACAGAAGTAGTTGAGGTCGAGCAGAGATTGTAGTCAGGCAGAAGAGGAGAACTGCATCATGAGCCGTGAACTGACGCGAAGAGACTTCCTGGGCGACGCAGCCCTGGTTGGCGTTGCATCCGCAATCGGACTTGAAAATGCCCTCGCCAGCCAGGCGACTGCGGCAGCCGCTCCGCCCCGCATGCGCCGCACCAGCTTCGACAACGGATGGAGCTTTGCCAAGGGAGACATTCTCGGCGCGCAGGCCCCGCAGTTCACCGGCGGCAACTGGACTCCGGTGACTGTGCCGCACGACTGGAGCATCGCTGGCCCCTTCAGCGAAACGGAGCCATGCGGCAGCGAGGGTGCCTACCTGCCGACTGGCATCGGCTGGTACCGCAAGAGCTTCCAGCTTCCGCGCAGCGATGCGGGACGCCGCATCCTGCTGCAGTTCGACGGCGTGTACCAATGCAGCGATGTGTGGATCAACGGAGAGCACCTGGGCACGCGGCCCTATGGCTTCACCACGTTCTACTACGACCTCACTCCGCATCTTCACTTTGGCAGCGAGCCGAACCTCGTCGCCGTGCGCGTGGACAACTCGCATCAGCCCAACCTGCGTTGGTACTCCGGCTCCGGAATCAATCGCCACACCTGGCTCATCGACACCGGCCCGGTCTACATCGAGCAGTGGGGCACCGGCGTCACCACCCCGCAGATCACTGCGCAGACTGCCACGGTAGAAATTTCCACGCGCGTGCGCAATGATCTTGCGCGCCCCGCACACTGCACGCTGAACTCCGCAATCCTCGACCAGAGTGGCGTCGCTGTGCAATCGCTGGAGACCGAGGCGGAGGTTCCCGCCGGTGGCGACCATCTCTTCGTCCAGCGCATTGTCGTGCCGCAACCAAAACTCTGGTCGCACACTACGCCGTATCTTTACTCCGTTCGCCAGCTGCTGCGCCACGACAATGCAGATGCTGACGCCACAAGCACCTCCTTCGGCATTCGCTCCATCCAGTTCGATGCGGACAAGGGTTTTCTGCTGAATGGCGAACGAGTCAAGCTGAACGGCGTCTGCCTGCACGACGATGGAGGCGCGGTAGGCACTGCGGTCCCGCAGCGCATCTGGGAGCGGCGCTTCGCGCTGCTGAAAGAGATGGGCTGCAACGCCATCCGCGCCAGCCATAATCCGCATACCACCGAGTTCTTTGACCTCTGCGACAGCATGGGATTCCTGGTGATGGCCGAGGCATTCGACGAGTGGCGCGAGCCCAAATCGCAGACGCCGCAGTACGGCTACCACCGCTACTTCGATGAGTGGGCTGCGCGCGATCTTGCGGAGATGATCGCGCGCGATCGCAATCATCCGTCGATCGTGATCTGGAGCGCGGGCAACGAGGTCCCCGATCAGGATGTGCCCCGAGGCGTGGAGACGCTGCGCGGCCTGATGAAGATTCTGCACGAGAACGATCCGACGCGGTTGGTCACCGTGGCCTGCGACCAGATCGTCGCCGAGCCCCACGGCGCGTTGCCCGAGTTCCTCGCCGCGCTCGACGTGGTGGGATACAACTACGTTGGCCGCTGGCGCGACCGCCGCGAAAAGTTCTACAGCATCGATCGCCACGACTTCCCCCAGCGCCGCTTCATCGGCACCGAGAACGGCGCCATGCCCAGCTTCATCCCGGGCCGAAGCGACTCTCCCAGCGAGTTTCGTTCCCCCTCCAACCAGCGCATCGAGGTCGAGCAGTTGCAGCGCTTCACCCAGGTCTACGACTACGTCTGCGGCGACTTCATGTGGACCGGCGTCGACTATCTCGGCGAGGCGCGCTGGCCCTCCAAGGCCTCGCGCTCCGGAGTCATCGATACCTGCGGTTTTTCCAAAGACGGCTTCTACTTCTACAAGAGTCTTTGGACCAAGGCCCCCGTGCTGCACCTCTCTCCGCATTGGAACTGGGCCGGAAATGAAGACCAGATCATACCTGTGATCTGCTTTACGAACTGCGACACGGTCGAGCTCTTCCTGAACGGCAAGAGCCTCGGCGTGCAGGGCTATATGTTCCCGGAGATGGGCATGGAGGGCAGGTACTCCAACTTCCCCGCGCGAACCAGAGTGATGCAGACCACCGGCGACCTTCACCTCGCATGGTATGTGCCGTACCAACCCGGCACGCTGCGCTCAGTCGGCACAAAGGACGGCCAGGTCATCCTGACCGTGGAGCAAGTCACCACAGGCGCTCCGTCGGCCATTCGCCTTACCGCCGACAGGACCCGCATCGACACCCGCTGGGACGACCTCGCGCACGTTACGGTCGAGATCGTCGACAGCCAGGGGCGCACCGTTCCGACCGCCGACAACGAATTGGTCTTCTCATTGAGCGGCCCCGGACGAATCCTCGGCCTCGACAACGGTCGGGCCGACAGCCACGAGAGCTATCAGAGCGACCGCCGCAAGGCCTTCGCGGGCCGCGCGCTCGCGCTGGTGCAATCCAGCGGGCAGCCGGGCGAGATGCGGCTCACCGCTTCATCCGCGTCCCTGACCGGCGCGTCCATCACCATTGCGGCGCAATCGATCTAGATCGCAGCGCAACCGATCTACGGGCCAGTCTGCTTCAGCAACTGGATTGCGTCTCTGTATCGCAGTCCGAATGCAACCTGCGCGAACCCGCTCGCCTCTTCGTTAATCTGATAGCTCAACGGCTTCACCATCAGCGCCTTGCCGGTGACGTGCAGCGTCAGGCGCGTCAGCTCCCAATCGTGCCCGCCGACGTCGCTCTGTTCCAGCAGCACGGTTCCGCCCTTGTTCAGCTTGCCGAGAATCCCGAACCCGAAGTCAACGTCAGCGATAAAGTGTCCCTCCAGCCGGGTCAGCCGCTCCTGTGCCGCATCGATCCATACCTCGCCCGCGACGCCCCGCAGCAAGTCCGCCTCCATGTTCGGCGGAGTAAAGTGCGGATTGGGAGTGAAGCTCAACCGAGTGCACTGGCCCGTGGCGCAGGAGGCCATCCCTTCAAAGCGGTATAGAAACGCATCCGGCAGCAGGGCCAGCAGGCGGTCGATGCGTTCTGCGTCTTTCTGCTCGCTCTTGCGGCGATGCTCCTGCATCTCGGGGTGGTTGGCCAGGGTGTCCAGGCGGTTCAGCTCGGCGCGGTCGGCCTCCACCGGGAGTGGCTTGCCGTTGATGGCAATCAGGCGCGCGACGTCGCCGTCCACGGTCTCGATGATGGCCTTGGTGGTGTCGTGGCGCTCGTCCGTCCGGTGAATGAGATAGCGGACCGGATGATGGCTCTTCTCGGCGTCGAGCCGGTGTTGCACGGCGCGACGCACCAGGGCCGTCGCGTCCATCTGCGCGGGCGGCAAGCTCTGCGCAGACGCGTCCGTTAGCAACGCCAGCGCCAGCAGAGCGGAGAGAAAGAAGCGCGACCTGCATCGGAACGACGGGAGAACAGCGCGGGGTGCGGGCATCTTCGACGGAATCGCGGACGGGAGAACAACCATTCCATACAGAATACCGAACCCAACGCAATTGCAGGCGGATTGACCCGCAAGTACGCCACGGGATGCTACGAATTGCGCGGGACCATGAAGCGGCGGTGAGTCTTGCGGGAAGCTGCTATCGTTTAATATGCAACGATCGATTCAGCAACATCGCTCGCTGAAGCTGCCGTTTGCTTGTCCGTGCCACTGAGCTGTTTGGTGCAAGTTCCGCGCGGTCGATGCCGGCCGGGCTCTCGGCCAAAGGAGTTTTGATGTGGATCGTCCGTCTCGCGCTTAGGAGACCCTACACCTTCGTTGTGCTGTCGCTGCTGCTCTTCTTCCTCGGCCCGGTGGTGATCGAGCGCACGCCGGTCGACATCTTCCCGGATATCGATATACCGGTTGTGTCTGTGATCTGGCAGTATGCCGGCCTCTCGCCGCAACAGCTGAGCGACCGGATTACGGTGCAGTTCGAGCGCAGCCTGACCACCACGGTCAACGACATCGAGCATACCGAGTCGCAGACGCTGAACGGCATCTCCGTCATCAAAGTCTACTTTCGCCCCTCGGTCAACATCTCGCAGGCCGTGGCGCAGGTAACAGCGATCGCGCAGACCGCGCTGCGGACGTATCCCCCGGGCACGACGCCTCCTCTCATCATTCAATACAACGCATCCAGCGTTCCCGTGCTGCAACTGGGGCTCTCCGGCAACGGCCTCACCGAGCAGCAGTTGAACGACTTTGGAACGAACTTCATTCGCACCCGGCTCGCCACCGTTCAGGGCGCATCGGTACCCACGACCTATGGCGGCAAGTTGCGTCAGATCCAGGTGGACATCGACACCCAGAAGCTACAGGCCCACGGGCTCTCCGCTTCGGACGTGGTGAACGCTGTGAGCGCGCAGAACATCATCCTGCCAGCCGGCGAAGTGAAGATGGGACACGTCGACTATCAGATCGAGACCAATAGCGCGCCGGAGTCGGTTGCGGCGTTGAACGACCTGCCGATCAAGACGGTCAACGGCGCCACCATCTACGTTCACGACGTCGGCAATGTGCGCGACGGCTTTCCTCCGCAGACCAACATCGTCCGCGTCGATGGGCAGCGGGCCTCTCTGATGACCATCCTGAAGACGGGCAACGCCTCCACGTTGGACATCATCTCGAACGTGCGCAAACAACTGCCGCAAATCGCCGCCCAACTGCCTCCCGCGCTCCAGATACGGCCCATCTCCGACCAGTCGGTCTTCGTCCGGTCGGCGATCAGCGGGGTGGCGCGCGAGGCCATCATCGCCGGCTGTCTGACTGCGGCCATGATCCTGATCTTTCTCGGAAGCTGGCGCTCGACCCTCATCATCGCGGTGTCGATTCCGCTCTCCATCCTCTGCTCGCTGATCATGCTCTCGGCCCTGGGCGAGACCATCAACATCATGACCCTGGGAGGCCTGGCGCTGGCCGTCGGCATCCTGGTGGACAATGCCACCGTCGTCATCGAAAACATCAATCGCTTTCTGGAACTGGGTGAGCAGGTCGAGCCGGCCATCCTGGACGGCGCCGCGCAGATCGTCGTGCCAATCCTGGTCTCGACCTTCGCCATCTGCATTGTGTTTGTGCCCATGTTCTTCCTCGGCGGAGTCGCCCACTACCTCTTCGTCCCATTGGCCGAGGCGGTCGTCTTCGCCGTGCTTGCGTCGTACTTCCTGTCGCTAACCGTTGTGCCGACGATGGCGAAGTACCTGCTGAAGGGACACGAGCACGACCGGGCGGAACAGGCGCGCGTCAGCCGCAATCCGTTTGTGCGCTTCCAGATCGCCTTCGAGCGCTCCTTCGAGAATCTGCGCGACTGGTACCACGGGGTCCTGCGCATCTGCTTGGAAAATCGCGCTGCGTTTCTGCTCTCCATCGTTGCGTTCTGGGTGGTGTCGATCGCACTGCTCTATCCGTGGCTGGGGCAGGACTTCTTCCCCTCGGTGGACAGCGGCCAGTTCAAGCTGCATGTACGCGCGCACACCGGAACGCGCATTGAAGATACGGCGCGCCTGTGCGACCAGATCGAGGACGTGATTCGCCGCGAGATTCCTCCCAGCGAACTGGGCGCCGTCATCGACAACATTGGGCTCCCGTACTCGGGCCTGAATCTCTCCTACACGAACTCGGCCCCCGTGGGCACTGGCGACGCCGACATTCTGGTCTCGCTGGCGGAAAAACACCGGCCCACCGCGGAGTACACGCGCGCGTTGCGCGACAAGCTGACCCAGCAGTTTCCCGGCACCGAGTTCTACTACCTGCCGACCGACATGGTGAGCCAGATCCTGAACTTCGGTCTGCCCGCGCAGATCGATGTGCAGGTGGCGGGCCTGCAGGTGGACCAGAACCGCGCGCTGGCCGAGCAGTTGATGCAGCAGATCGGCCGCGTCCCAGGCACCACCGATCTGCGCATCCAGCAGCCCTTCAACCAGCCGAAGTGGACGGTCAACGTCGACCGCACCCGCGCCCAGGAGGTTGGCTACAGCCAGCGCGATGTGGCGCAGGACCTGCTCACCAGCTTGAGCGGCAGCTTTCAGACCTCGCCGTCCTACTATCTCAATCCGCAGAACCACGTCAGCTACAACATCGCCGTCGAGACGCCGCAGTATGAGGTGAAGGACCTGCAGGAGCTGGAGAGCATTCCCATCGCCATCAACGGCTCCAGCCAGCAGCCGCAGATCCTCGGCAACCTCGCATCCCTGGAGCGCGGCGTCGAGCCGGGAACGCTGAGTCACTACAACGCACAGCCCATCATCGACGTCTATGGCTCGGTTGAGGGCGCCGATCTGGCCAGCGTGGCGCGCCAGGTCGAACGCAAGGTCGAGGACAGCAAATCGAAGCTTCCGCGCGGGACCGAGATCAATCTCCGTGGCCAGATCCAGACCATGCACAGCTCCTTCCAGGGACTTGCCTACGGACTGCTCTTCTCCATCGTCCTGGTCTACGCGCTCATCGTGGTCAACTTCCAGAGCTGGCTCGATCCATTCATCATCATCGCCGCGCTGCCCGGCGCGTTGGCGGGGATCGTATGGCTGCTCTTCCTCACCGGGACCCACATCAGCGTCCCCGCGCTCACCGGCGCCATCATGTGCATGGGCGTGGCCACGGCGAACTCAATCCTTGTGGTCAGCTTCGCCAAGGAGCAGATGGAGCATGGCATGAGTGCGGCCCAGGCGGCGCTCTCCGCCGGCTTCACGCGCTTCCGCCCGGTCATTATGACCGCCCTGGCAATGATCATCGGAATGGTTCCCATGGCGCTGGGCCTGGGCGATGGCGGCGAGCAGAATGCGCCGCTGGGACGCGCCGTCATCGGCGGGCTGCTGCTGGCCACATTTGGCACGCTGACCTTCGTTCCGGTCTTCTTCTCGCTGATGCATCGCAACGATCCGCCTCTCGCAAGGACCGAGGCTGAGGACGCGAATGAGGCCCTGGGATGAGGCATCGCACATGGATGAGATCGATGGAATTGGCGCGAAGCTCGCGCACGGAGACACAACGATGAATGCCGAAGACCCCAAGTTGCCAGCAACCAGTCCCGACAAAACCGCAACGCCGCGGGTCTCGCGCAGCTCTCTCCTGACGCTGGTCGTCGTCGTCCTCATCGTGGCCGCCGTCTCAGCCGTCGTCGGCATCATGCACCGCATTCATGCCAATAGCGAACTTGTGCGATACACCGATGCCAATGCGGCTCCGCCGGTCTCGCTGGCGCAACCGCTCTTCGAGAAGGACGCCCGGGAGATCGTCCTGCCGGGCAACATGCAGGCCTTCACCCTGGCTCCCATCTACGCGCGCACCACGGGCTACGTCAAGTCCTGGTCGCACGACATCGGTTCGCATGTGCAGAAGGGCGATCTGCTCGCAGTGATCGAGACGCCGGAGCTGGACCAGCAGCTCGCCCAGGCCAAGGCCGACCTGGCAACCGCCGAGAGCAACGCCGCGCTGGCCAAGGTTACAGCCGACCGTTACCGCGGCCTGATCGCGCAGAACGCCGTCTCGCAGCAGGACACCGACAACGCCATCTCGCAGCTTGAGGCGCGCTCAACCGAGGTGAACTCCGCGCAGGCCAACGTGCATCGCCTTGAAGAGCTGCAGTCCTTCGAGCGCATCGAGGCGCCCTTCGACGGCGTCATCACCGCGCGCAACCTGGACATCGGCCAGTTGGTCACTCCCGCCGGCAGCACGACGACGCCCGGCGCGGGCACCGTCACCGGCAGCAAGGAGGTCTTCGACATCTCGGCCATCGGCACGCTGCGCGTCTTCGTCAACGTCCCGCAAATCTACGCGCCGGATGCGAAGAACGGCGTCACGGCCACGCTGACACTGCCCCAGTTTCCGGGCCGCATCTTTCGCGGCAGGCTGGTGCGCTCCTCCGGCGCGGTGGACCCGGCGACGCGCACGCTGCTGGCCGAGGTGGACGTGGACAACCGCTCCGGCGAGTTGCTTCCCGGCAGCTATACCGAAGTCCATCTGAATGTCTCGACCAACGTTCCCGCGCTGATCGTTCCTGTCAGCGCGCTGATTCTTGAGCCGGACGGGCTTCACGTCGCCACCGTCGACGCGACGCACCACGCTCACATCGTCCGCGTCACCGCAGGGCGCGACTCAGGCTCGACCATGGAGGTCCTCGGTGGCCTCGCACCTGGGCAATCCGTCATCGCCAACCCGCCCGACTCGCTCACCGACGGCGAGCTGGTGCGCGTAGTGACGCCGAATGCGGAGACCAATCCATGAAGGCGCTTCGCACAATTGCGCTGCTTGCCCCGCTTGCGCTCACCGGATGCAAGACGGTCGGCCCAAACTACAAGGTCCCTCCTGTCCCCGCGCCGCCGTCCTTCTCCGATGCGGGCCATAACGGCGATTGGGCCTCAGCCACGCCCGCCGACGCCGCCGATCGCGGCGCGTGGTGGGCCATCTATCAAGATGAAGACCTGAACACTCTGGAGCAGCACTGCGCCAGTGCCAACCAGAGCATTGCGGCGGCGCTGCACGCGTACGAACAGGCCCACGACCTAGTGCGCGAAGTCCACGCCTCGCTCTACCCCACGGTCTCCCTCGGCGGTTCGGCCACGCGCAACGGCCTCGCCGCCAACTCGCCGCAGACCACCTCGACCACGGTGCGCGACTACTGGGCGTTCCTGGTTCCTCTGAACATCTCCTGGGAGCCTGACCTCTGGGGCGCTGTCCGCCGACAGATCGAGTCCGCCTCGGCCAGCGCGCAGGCCTCCGCCGCCGACCTCGCCAGCACCCGCCTCAGCCTGCAAGGGCTGCTCGCCGTCACCTACTTCCAACTGCGCGGCCTCGACCTGCAGGCAAATCTCCTGCGCGCCACCATCGACGCGTACACGCAAACGCTCGATCTCACGCAGGTTCGCCTCAAGGGCGGCCTCAGCACAGAGAGCGATGTCGCCGAGGCCCAGGCGCAACTGGAAGAGGCGCGCGCGCAGCTCATCGACCTCGGCGTCCAGCGAGCGCAGTATGAGCACGCGATTGCTGTGCTGGTCGGCGAGCCCGCAACCGCCTTCCACATTCCCGAGCAGCCCCTCGCCAGCGATCCGCCCACGGTGCCCACCGGCGTTCCTTCGGAGTTGTTGCAGCGCCGTCCAGACATCGCCGCCGCCGAGCGGCGAGTCGCCGCAG
>Ga0074045_10000855_pt1 | contig 29795 bp, 29 predicted proteins | sample BogForMeECP23OM2_FD_94442 | JGI IMG/M metagenome (GOLD analysis project Ga0074045, IMG submission 94442) | Bog forest soil microbial communities from Calvert Island, British Columbia, Canada - Bog Forest MetaG ECP23OM2 | ecosystem: Environmental > Terrestrial > Soil > Wetlands ...
AGATACAAAATGGATGGCTTTTACGTCGTTCGAGGCTGGGCACCCCCAGGTCTATGTCGTGGCCTTCCCCAAACCCGCGGGCAAGTTCCTGGTGGGGGATGGTGAGGAGGCGGTATGGAGCCGTAACGGCAAAGAGATTCTCTACCTGGATGACCACTCGCGCATTGCGTCGGTGGAAGTCACTGCGCACGGCGACAGCGTGGATTTGGGTAAGCCGCAAGTACTGTTTTCTGCCCAGGCGGCGGGATTCAACCAGTTCGAGGCCAGCACCGACGGCAAGCGCTTGCTGATGATGCAACCTCCGATGCAGGATTCGCCCAGCCTGACCCTGGTGGTGAACTGGCCGCAGGAACTTAAGAACAAGAAATGAGATTCAGTTTCCCCTGTCGAACTTGCCGCGCCTTCTGCCGTCTTTTCAAGCGCCCGGCTTTGCCTTACAATCAGATCAACTAGCAGTCTGGCGGGTTGTTTCCGCTGGTTGAGAGCTCCCCCTTATCAACCTGCCGCTTCGTCAACGGGTCATCTTCGATTACGAAGGTCATTTGGCCCCGAGGCTGGAAGTTCGTAGCATGACAATGAACACCGAGAAGCGAGTCATGCCCGGGATCGCCGTCGCCCTCCTCACCGAGGACCGCGAACAATCCGTCACCATGCACAGCCGGGTGGAGAGCACCAACCTGGCCCGTACGGTGCTGAGCCATGTCGGCTTCCCGGCGGGACCGAGCGACGCCATTCTGCGGCAATTGCAGGATCAGCATGCCGAAGTGGTTCTGGTGGAGATTGACCCCAAGAACCCGCAACGAGCCATCCGTACCATCGAACTGATCCACAGCAGCATTCCCGAAGTCACAATTTTCGCGGTAGGCGAACTGAACCAGCCCGCGAACATTGTTTCCTCGATGCGAGCCGGCGCGCGTGAGTTTCTGGATCATGCCTCCAGCCGTGAAGCTTTGATCGAAGCTTTCACTCGCTTCTCGGCCACGTTGAGCCGGGCGCAGCGCAGTTCCAGCAAAGCTCGCGTCTTCACTTTTCTGAATGCCAAGGGCGGAGCTGGAGCCACCACCACCGCGGTGAATACCGCCGTCGCCTTGCAGGAGACTCACGGCCGTGTGGTGCTGGTGGATTTCGCTTCTATCGGCCATACCGCTCTGCAACTGAATCTGCGGCCGCAATTCACCCTGATCGACGCGCTGCAGAACCTGCATCGCATGGATGGTTCGCTGCTCGACGGCCTGATGACGCCGTATCGCAATGGCCTTCATCTGCTGGCTGGGGCGCAGCTGCCGTACAGCGGAATTCCGACCGCGTCGGAACTGGCTCGCCTCTTCGACCTGCTGGTCAGCCAGTATCACTTCGTGGTGATCGATGGCTCAGGGCGGATGGATGCGACGATGCAAATGATCTGCGACCTCTCGAATGCGGTGCTGCTGGTGGCGCAGACCGACGTAGTTTCCCTGTGGAGCGCCAGCCGCATTCAGGCGTTTCTGCAGGAAGGAGCAGGCCGCGATCGCCTGCGGATCGTGCTCAACCGCTATAAGAAGATTCCCGGCTTTACCGAAGAAGATGTGGAAAAGGCCACGAACTGCAAGGTGCTTTGGAAGATTCCCAACAACTACCAGCTCATGGGGCCGGCGATTGACAAGGGCAACCCGGTCGCGGCGCAGGGAAATCACGAAATCAGCCGCTCCTATCAAGGATTAGCCGCGGAACTCGCGGGCGCGACCACATCTGCCGAAGGCGCCCTCTCGTTGCTCTATCAGCACGACAAAAGCGACAAGAAACGAGGCGCCCGCCAGTTGCTGGTCTCGCCGGTGCGCGCCGGGCAATAGTCGCTTTTCCAATCCTCGCAACTCTGCCGTTTTGCTTCTGCGATCTGACTCCTGCATCGTCAATTTCCTGCCTTTGCTAGAATCAAGGTTCACTAATGATGCTTAGAATTGACTTCCACCGCGGGATGCTGGGCAGAGTCTGAATGGCAAATCCTTCAATCAAGAAACGCGTGCTGAGCGGAATGCGCTCGACCGGAAAACTGCACCTCGGAAACTACGTGGGGGCGCTCGAAAACTGGGTGCGCATGCAGAACGAGTACGATTGCTTTTTCTTTATCGCCGACTGGCACGCACTGACCACCGACTATGCGGATACTTCGCGTCTGAAAGAAAACTCGGTCGAGGTGTTGCTGGATTGGCTGGCGGCGGGGCTCGATCCCGCGAAGTGCGTGATGTTCATCCAGTCGCATGTGCCGGCGCACGCGGAGTTGCACTTGCTGCTCTCGATGATCACTCCGCTAGGCTGGCTGGAACGCGTCCCGACCTACAAAGAGCAGAAGGAAAACATCAAGGAAAAAGATCTGGGCACGTACGGATTTCTCGGCTATCCCGTGCTGCAATCGGCGGATATCCTGATCTATAAGGCGGACGTGGTTCCCGTCGGCGAAGACCAAGTGGCGCACGTGGAATTGACGCGTGAAATCGCGCGGCGGTTCAACGGGTTCTACCATCCTGTTGAGCGAACTCCGAACCCGACGGCGACCGGACTCCCCATGAGCGGCGTGCGAGTTGTTTTCCCCGAACCGGCGGCGCTGCTCACGCCCGCACCGCGCCTGCCGGGCACCGACGGCCGCAAGATGTCGAAGTCTTACGGCAACGCGGTCATGCTGACCGATCCCGAGCCCGTGGTGCGGCAGAAGCTGAAGACGATGGTCACCGATCCTGCCCGTATTCGACGCACCGATCCTGGCAATCCAGACGTGTGTCCGGTGGGCGACTTGCACAAAATATTCAGCAGCAAAGAAACGATGGCGAAGGTGTACGAGGGCTGCCGCTCGGCCGGAATCGGCTGCATCGAGTGCAAGAGCTGGGCCGCCGACGCCCTGGTGAAGATCCTTAACCCCATGCAGGAGCGCCGGAAAAAATACGAGGACAATCCGCGCCTCGCCTGGGATATTCTGGAGGCAGGGTCGGCCCGCGCCCGCCATATCGCGGGCGCCACGATGGAGGAGGTCCGCGGTTCCATGGGGCTGGACTATAGTCCGAACTCTGGACCGACGAAGGATTCCACGAAGTGACGGATTTGTCTCAACCCATATCGGAACACGCGCCAATCGGCGCTTCCGGAAACAACGCGGCTTCGGCGGAGACGCGGCGAGCCGCGTCTCTACGAGAGAGCAAATCCTCCACTAAGGACGATGCCAGCGATTTCCCGTTTGCCATCGAGCTTGGCGAAATTTACGAAGGCCCGCTCGACCTGCTGCTCGACCTGATCCGCAAGCAGGACATCAACATCTACGACATTCCCATCGCGAAAATCACGCTGCAATACCTTACCTATGTCGAGCGCATACGCGAACTCGACGTGAATGTCGCGAGCGAATTCATCTACATGGCGGCGGTGCTGATTCACATCAAGTCGAAGATGCTGCTGCCGCGCGATCCGCTGGCGCCGGCCGACGCGCAGGAAGACCCGCGCAACGAACTCGTCAACCGACTGCTCGAGCACGAAAAATTTAAATCCGCGGCACAGATGCTCCTGCAAAAGCAGCAGATTGAAGATGCGGTACTGAGCAATCCGGCGATCCGCGAATTCATGGACGCCGAGGGCGCCGAGCCCGAACTCGCCGCCGATGTGATCGACCTGGTCAAGACCTTTCAGCAGATATTGGACCGGGCGCGTACCCGGCCCATCCTGGAAGTGGACGAAGATACGGTTACGGTCGGACAGATGATTCAGTACCTGCATCGCCGGCTCGCGCTCGAAGATCGCCCCATTCGCCTGAAGCAGATGCTCCGCAATGTGCCGTCGCGGCCCGCGCTGGTCTGCATGTTTCTGGCGTTGCTGGAACTGGTAAGGTTGCAGGCGATCCAGGTAAGGCAGGATCACGTCTTCGGCGAAGTGCTGGTGAGAAAGCATTCTCACTTCGAAGAAGTAATGACGGAACAAGCCGCGGTGCGGGATGATTGGAGATGAAAGAACAGCTATCAGCTGTCAGCTGTCAGTGGATTTGTGGCGCTCCACTGGTCTTGCTGAGAGCTGACGGCTGAGAGCTGACAGCTGACTTATATGAGTCTTAGACCCCAACTCGAAGCCATCATTTACGCGGCGGAAACGCCTATTTCGCTGGACCAGATTTTTTCACTGGTGAAGGAGTCGCTGCTGGCGGAGACTCCGGGAATTGATCCGGCGGAAATCAAGTCACGCATCCGCGCCACGCTCGAAGAGCTGATCGCGGAATACTCCGGCTCGAACCACGGCATCGAAATTCGCCAGGTCGCCGGCGGATACCGCATGTCCACCAAGCCCGAGCAACACGACGTGGTGCGCGCTTTCGCCAAGAGCCTGAAACCGCCGTTCCGGCTGTCGCTTCCGGCGCTCGAAACTCTGGCGGTCGTCGCTTATAAACAGCCGGTCACGGTGCCCGAGATCAGTGAAATCCGCGGCGTCGATTCCGGCGGAGTCATCGCCACCCTGCTCGACCGCAAGCTGATCACGACCGCGGGCAGAAAGGCCGTAATCGGCCGCCCCATACTCTACAGAACCAGCAAAGAGTTTCTGTTGCGCTTCGGCCTTAAGGATGTCAGCGAACTGCCCAGCATGGAAGAATTCGAGAAACTGCTGGCGGAGTCGTTTCAAAGCGACATGATTCCCGGTGAGGGCGGGCCGGTGCAAGAGTCTCTGGATTTGCCGGCAACGGTTGAGAACGATTCTTCCGAATCCGAAAGTACCGCTGAAATTGCCAACGAAGAAGAAGCCGAAACGCCAGCCGCCACCAAACCGGAGTAGCCATCCATGCCAGCCGAACGTCTGCAAAAAATTATCGCCGCTGCCGGAGTGGCATCGCGCCGCAAAGCCGAAGAACTAATCGCGGCCGGCCGCGTGCAGGTCAATGGGCAGGTGGTTACCGAACTCGGCACCAAAGCCGATCCCGAACAGGACCACATACGCGTGGATGGCAAACTGCTGCAAGGTCCCGAACGTTACACCTACGTTGTGCTCAACAAGCCCAAAGGGTATGTAACAACGGTCAGCGATGAGAAAAAGCGCCCCACGGTGATGGATCTGGTGCAGAAGGTGAAGGGACGCGTGTATCCCGTGGGCCGCCTGGACTGGGCTAGCGAAGGCCTTCTGCTGATGACCAACGACGGCGCGCTGGCCAACGCGCTGATGAAAGCGTCTTCGAACGTACCGAAGACGTACGTCGTAAAAGTCGCGGGCCAGCCCGACGAGGCCAAGCTCGACAAGCTGCGCCGTGGAGTTTCCATCGCCGAAAAAGGCGGCCGGCGCGTGCGCACGGCTCCGGCAAGAATTCGCCTGATCCGCGAAGGCGACAACCCGTGGCTCGAAGTGACCATCATTGAAGGGCGCAACCGGCAGGTGCGCAAGATGTTTGAAGAGGTGGGCCACCACGTGGAGAAAATCCGGCGTGTGCAGTATGGTCCCCTCGCGCTCGACGTGCCGCCCGGAGATTGGCGCAACCTTACCCTGCTGGAAGTGGCCAAGCTGAAAACGGCTGCATCGGGACCGAAACTTACGCTTCCGCCGCCGAGCACACCTGTGCCGCTGCACACGCCGAACACGCCAACCAGCAAGCTGCCGCGCATACCGAAATCATCGGGCCGATTGCGTTCTTCAAGGCCATCGCGATCAGCGAAGCACTCGCCGAAATCGCACGCACCGAAGCGCCAGCACTAAGCAGAGACAACTGCCGAGCTTCGCTCGGCCTGGACGGGCGGGACGCCCGTCCCCACACAATCGCTAAGATTAGCGCTTTGCTTCCGCAATCATCGGCAGGCGGGCGGCGCCGTACAGGCCGGCATCGCTCCCCAGAAGCGCGCGGGTGATGATGGTCTTGTGGCCGGGACCGGCCTTCACATGCGCGGAAGCGCCCTCGCGGGCAGCCAAAGGATCGTGCGGTGCGGTGGCCGCATACACCAGGGACCGCCGCCGCAACTCTTCGAACATCGAAGGCGAGAAAGCTTCCCACGCACTCGAAGCTCCGCCGCCAATCACGTAAATCGGCAGGTTCAAGGCATTCACCATGTCCGAAAGCACAATGCCCAGACAACGTCCCACGTAACGGAAAATGCGGCGCGCATCTTCATCGCCTTGAACGGCAAGATTGTAGATCGATTTCGCGCTGAACTCCGGATCGGAGCTGGCAGCGCGCGCCAGGGGCGAACTGCCTTTGCTCGCGATCGCTTCCCGCGCCAACCGGACCATCGCCGTCGCCGAAGCGTACTGTTCCAGGCATCCCCGATTTCCGCACCCGCAAGGGTGTCCCTCGGGTTCAACCGTGATGTGCCCGAACTCGGCGGCCATGCCGTTTGCGCCGCGCCAGATCGCGCCACCCTGGACCAGTCCCCCGCCAACGCCGGTACCAAGGGTCAGCATCGCCACGTCGGCATAATCCTTGGCTGCGCCCAGCCATTTTTCTCCGAGCGCGGCTACGTTGGCGTCGTTTTCGAGGATCACGACGGTCTTCAGGCGTTCCTCTATGGCTGCGCGGGCTGGATAGTCGACCCAGTCCGGCAGGTTCGGCGATTCGCGCACCAGTCCAGTTTGCAGGTCGATGATGCCGGGCACGCCGATGCCGATCCCCAAAAGCGGGGCGGAGTGGTTGTATTTTTCCACCATGCGCTGAATGGCATCGCACATGTCGGCGATGACGTGATCGCGTCCCCGGGAAACCCCGGTGTCGAGGGTGACTTTCTCGACGAGCGCGCCTTGCTCATCCACGGCGGCGATGCGCAAGTTCGTGCCGCCGAGGTCCACTCCGATCGAAAATTTATTCATGATAATGACTCGGTAACCGCTGCGAGGGACCTGTAGCCCAACCCTTTTTTTACAGCGCGAAGGTCAATCCGTCAACATATTAAATCGTTCTATTAGGGCTATTTTTGACACTTTGGACAATAGTGACTGCTGCGACCGGCCAGCACAACGCGCCGGATTGCGGTCCGGCACACCAGGCACAGCTCCCCCTCACGGCCATAGACACGATGTTGGAGCTGGAAGAACCCTTCGGCGCCATTCGCGTCCACGTAATCGGAAATCGATGACCCGCCCAGCGCGATCGCCTCGCGCAGCACTTCGCCGACCGCCCGGTGCAGTTTCCCGAGTTGTTCCCGGGTGGTAGCCGACGCACGCCGACTGGGACGAATACCAGCCCGAAACAACGACTCGTCGGCATAGATGTTGCCCACGCCGCGCAGCAACTTCTGATTCAGAAGCGCGCTCTTGATCGGAGTCTTGCGCCCGCGGAACAGCGCGACGAACCGCTCCTCGCTCACCTCCAGCGGTTCCACTCCACCAGGATCGAAGCCGCCAGGTTGAAGATGAACGCTGAGCTTGCCGAACATCCGCGGATCGATAAACCGCAGTTCGCGCCCCGAGGCGAGCTTCGCGATCAGGTGAGTGTGCTTTGCGATTTCAGCCGCAGGTTCCGAAACAACCATGCGCCCAGTCATGCCGAAATGCACGATCCACTGCGCGCTCTGCCGTAGAGACGCGGCTTGCCGCGTCTGGCCGCGAACGGTACGTGTGCCCTTCTTCGGCGGTACCTCGCTCTCCAGATCGAACACGATGTGCTTGCCCGCCCGGTGCACGCGCACGATGCGCTTGCCCTCAAGCGTCGCGGCGATGAGGCCAGCCGGCGACTTCAGCGGCTGCTTCCGGGAGCCGATCCAGACTGACTCGACGCTGTCTCCGGCCACGCGCGTGTGGAGACCTCGCGCGATGGTTTCAACTTCGGGGAGCTCGGGCACACTGTCAGGATACAAGAGAAAAGCTCTTAGCTCTTGGCTCTTAGCTCTTGGCTCTTAGCTAAAAGCCAAAGGCCAAAAGCTAAGAGCGTTTTCCCGGTTTGCCCCTCCACCGCCCGATTGGGTATGCTAGAGCGTACACACCAGGTACCGCTGATCTTCCCAGTTCTCCAGTCTTAGTCAGCAGCAACGGCGCAACCAGTGTGTGCGACCCCGGAGCGGGCTTCGGTTTGCAGCCGAGCAATATTTCAAGTGGAGTTCGAATTGAGTAGAAGCGGAACCAGCAGAGGCAGGACTGCGGTCATTGTTGGAGCGCAGTGGGGCGACGAAGGCAAAGGCAAGATCGTTGACGTCCTCACCCAGACCTATTCGGTGGTGGCACGGTACGCCGGCGGCCACAACGCGGGACACACCGTCATCATCCACGGAAAGAAATTTATTTTGCAACTTGTACCCGGCGGAATTCTGCGGCCGGAGTGCACCAGCGTCATCGGCAACGGCGTAGTGCTGGATCCGATGGCCTTTCTGAAGGAAGTCGCCTCCCTGCGCGCTGGGGGCGTGAAAGTGGATGGCAACCTTTTCATCTCGAACCGCGCACAGGTCATTCTTCCCTACCATCGCATGATGGAACTGGGGTCGGAAAACGCTCCCGGCCGGGTGAAAATCGGAACCACCTCACGCGGCATCGGCCCATCTTACGAAGATAAGATGGGACGCCGCGGATTGCGCGTCGCCGATCTGCTGGACACCCAATTGCTGCGCACGCACATTGAGAACGCATGCCGCGAGAAAAACATGATCGCGCACGCGCTGTTCAACTCCGAACCGCTCGATGCCGACAAGATGTTCCACGACTACGCCGACGCGGCCGAGCAGATCCGGCCTTTTGTGTGCGACACGGCGCTCCTGCTGAACCGCGCTCTGGCCGAAGGCAAGTCGATCGTCTTCGAAGGGGCGCAAGGTACCATGCTGGATATTGATCATGGCACGTATCCGTTCGTGACGTCCTCGAATTCCACTTCTGGCGGCGCCGCTACCGGAACCGGAGTGCCCCCGACGTCGATTGATACGGTCATCGGAATCACCAAAGCTTATTGCACTCGCGTAGGCAGCGGCCCGTTCCCGACCGAACTCCTCGACAAACAGGGTGAAGACCTGCGCAAGCGCGGCAACGAATTCGGCGCCGTCACTGGACGTCCCCGGCGCACCGGTTGGCTCGATTTGCCTCAACTCCGATACGCTGGCATGATTAACGGTATCTCCTGGCTGGTGGTTACGAAGTTGGATGTGCTTGACCACCTGACGGAGATTCCAGTCTGCGTGGGGTATAAGGTGAACGGCAAGGGAACGGACGGAATGCCGGCCCAGGCATGCGGCTATGAAAAAGTCGAATGTATCTACCGCAATATGCAGGGCTGGGCCAGTCCAACGCAGGCCATTCGGACGGTCGAAGGGTTGCCCAAGGCCGCCCGCGAATACCTGGCTTTTATCGAAGAGGGAACCGGAGCGCGGGTGGGAATGATATCCACGGGCCCGGATCGTGAGCAGACGATTCTGGTCCCGGAATTCGTGAGCGCGCTGGGATTGAAGAACTGCTAGGAACGCGGCCTCGTATCAGGGCATTGCGTCAGCGAGGATTCGTATTGGGGTATCGCTTTAGGAAGGTCCGTATCAGGGTATCGCTTTAGCGATACCGCAAATTCCTTGAAACCACACACCCCTTTAGGGGCTGCTGTAAACAGAACGGAGCGACGGATGGTGGTGCTGGCCGTAACCTGGATGGCAAAAGTTGGACGCGAGTCCGAAGTGGCCGCGATCTTTGAAAAACTCTCGGTCGAATCGCGAAAAGAACCGGGTTGTCTCATGTATCAGGTGCATAAGCACAAGACCGATCCGCGCCGGTTCTTTGTCTATGAGCAGTACAAGGACGACGCCGCGCTGGAGGCGCATCGCGCGACGGCGCACTTCCTGCAGCACGCCAAGAAGGACCTACCCAAAGTCGGCGACCGGATCGAGGGACACTTGTTCGAGCCGTTGGGGTAACTTCAATTAGTTGTCAGATCATGAAAGGGATCGCTGGTGCGGCGCCGGCGCAACTTTTATCATGGACTGCTTGACCTTCACTTCGGCTGTTTGTCCGCCATCAGCACGCCGCCCGAGGCATAACTTTCCTTCGACACTTCCAGAAACGTCACCACGACAGCTTCACGGCGCGCGCCGGCTTCTTCCACCATCGCGTCGGTCATGCGCTGTGCGATCTTGCGTTTCTGATCGGCCGTACGGCCTTGGAGCATGGTGACTTGAACTAGGGGCATGAAGTTCTCAGTTCTCAGTTCTCGGGGACACCAGCCCTCAGATCGATCTCACTGAGAACTGGGAACCGAGAACTGCTTTTATTGCGTCAATTCGTAGCCCGCGAAGAAGAAACTCAGCTCAAAGCGTGCGGTATCTTCCGCGTCCGAGCCGTGAATGGCGTTGTACTCGATGTTGGTGGCCCATTTCTTGCGGATCGTGCCTTCTTCAGCAGTAGCCGGGTTAGTGGAGCCCATCAGCTTGCGCAGATCGGCAATGGCATTTTCTTTTTCCAGCGCCAGCGCCACGATCGGTCCACTGGACATGAACCTGGTCAGCGAGTGGTAGAACGGCCGGCTGGCATGGACGGCATAGAACTGCTCCGCCTGATGCTGCGATATTTCCAGCATCTTCATGGCCAGAATACGGAAGCCATTCTTCTCAAACTGCTCGATGATGTCTCCGATCGCGTTCTTTTTTACCGCGTCGGGTTTGACTATGGTCAGAGTGCGTTGCAGGGTTTTCATAAATCGGCTCTTAGCATTTAGCACTTAGCATTTAGCCAAAGCACCTTGCCCGAAAAGCTAAGTGCTAAATGCTAGGTGCTAATTGCTGGGTCTTACACCTTTACTCCCAGGGCTGCCGCTAGCGTTTCACCTATGTCGGCTGGTGATTTCGCTACCTTCAGGCCGGCCTTCTCCATGGCGGCAATCTTCTCGGCCGCAGTGCCCTTGCCGCCGGAGATGATCGCTCCGGCATGGCCCATACGGCGTCCCGGAGGCGCTGTCTGTCCGGCGATGAAGCCCACTACCGGTTTCTTCATGTGCATCTTGATGAACTCCGCGGCGGTCTCCTCGGCGTTGCCGCCAATTTCTCCGATCATGACCACGGCTTCGGTCTGCGGATCGCGGTTAAACAGGTCGAGGGCGTCGACAAAATTCGTGCCGATGATCGGATCGCCGCCGATGCCGATCGCGGTCGACTGCCCGATTCCGCGCTGCGTCAACTGATGCACCGCTTCGTAGGTCAGCGTCCCGGAGCGCGACACGATGCCGACATTTCCCTCTTTGTGGATGTGCCCCGGCATGATGCCGATCTTGCATTTGCCCGGCGAGATGATGCCGGGGCAGTTCGGCCCGATCAGACGCGAACGCCGGTTCTGCAGAAACTCCCAAGCGCGCACCATATCGAGCGTGGGAACGCCTTCGGTGATGCAGACAATGAGTTCGACCTCAGCATCGGCCGCTTCCATAATCGCGTCCGCCGCAAATGGCGGCGGTACAAAAATGACGGTGGCATTCGCACCTGTCTTGTCCACCGCTTCCTGCACGGTATTGAAGATCGGCCAGCCCTCATGAGTGGTTCCGCCCTTGCCGGGTGTGACCCCGCCCACAATCTGCGTGCCGTAAGCCGCACAAGCTTTCGCATGAAAAGTGCCTTCGCGGCCGGTCAGGCCTTGCACGATTAATCGAGTTCTCTTATCAGCTAAAATTGCCATAATTACCCACTCTCCAAAAAGTTCTGCGGCTGTCCGTCGCCCGCCCTCTCTCGTGTGGTGACGGGGCTTTGCCCCGTCCCGGCGGGGCAGAGCCCCGCCACCACACAACCGACTAAGCTCTCGCCGCTGCTACTACTTTGTCGGCGGCATCTTTCATGGTCTCAGCGATGACAAAGTTCAGGCCGGACTCCGCCAGGATTTTCTTGCCCTCCTGAACATTGGTGCCTTCGAGGCGCAGGATCACCGGCAGTTGGATGTTAGTTTTCCGGGCCGCTTCGACCACGCCGGCAGCCAGCATATCCACGCGCAGGATGCCGCCAAAAATATTGATGAGCACGGCGCGCACACTCTTGTCGCTCAACAGAATTTCAAACGCGTGCGCGACCTGGTCCGCGCTGGCGCTGCCGCCCACGTCCAGAAAGTTGGCGGGCAAGCCACCCGCGTACTTGATGATGTCCATGGTGGCCATCGCCAGGCCGGCGCCGTTCACCATGCAGCCCACGCTACCGTCGAGCTTGATGTAGTTGAGGTTGTATTTTGACGCCTCCACTTCGAGGGGATCTTCCTCGGTGATGTCGCGCAGTTCGCGAAGGTCCGGATGACGGAAGAGCGCGTTATCGTCAAAGGTCAACTTGGCATCGAGCGCGAACAGCCGTCCGTCGGTGCAACTGATGAAAGGATTGATTTCCACGAGCGACGCATCCGATTCCAGAAATGCCCGGTAAAGACTGGTCAGAAACTGAACTGCGGGATTGATCTGCGCCGGCTTCAGTCCCAATGCAAACGCGACCTTGCGCGCCTGGAACGCCTCCAGCCCCATGCCCGGATCGACGTACTGCTTCAGAATCTTTTCCGGTGTCGCGGCGGCGACTTGTTCGATATCCATGCCGCCCGCCGCCGATGCCATAAATACCGGCTTGCCCTCGCCGCGATCGACCAGAATGCCGAGATAAAGTTCTTTCTCGATGGGTAGCGTTTCTTCGATGAGCAAGCGATGCACGATGCGTCCTTCGGGCCCGGTCTGATGCGTGACCAGTTTCATGCCCAGCATCTTGCCGGCGAGTTCGCCCGCTTCTTCCACTGACTTGGCGATCTTCACACCGCCGCCCTTACCGCGGCCGCCGGCGTGGATCTGCGCCTTCACCACCACACCCGTCGCGCCGGAGCCCAGAATATCTTTCGCCGCCGCTTCCGCTTCTTCACGTGTGGTCGCCATGGTGCCGCGCGGCACGGCGACGCCATACTTCTTCAGAATTCCTTTTGCCTGATACTCATGAATTTTCATAATGATTCCAAATCCGTCGTTGGTCGTTCCCGAGAGGACTCTGCTTGCGGCTTCACTACAAGGTGCAGCAAACTCTTGATTTTATAGAGGCAGAGGGATTGGTGCAAACGACGTAGATCACAACGGACGGTGATAAATGCTACCCTTGGCTGGAAGCAATGATTCTCGTTCAATGATCCTCGTCAAATGATTCTCGACGTCCTCCATCGCATCGCCGTTCACCAACAGTCGCTCTCGCGCGAAGAGGCGCACGCAACGATGACCGAGGTCCTCACCGGCCAATGTTCGGATGCGCAGATTGCGGCGTTGCTAGTGGCGTTGCACATGAAGGGCGAGACGGTCGAAGAAATCGTTGGATTTGCCGAAGCCATCCGCGCCGCTGCCATTCCACTCGAACTTCACGCCAATTCCGTCCTCGACGCCAGCGGCACTGGGCGCGACGCGCTCGTCGATACCTGCGGCACCGGCGGCGATGCCAGCGGCACCTTCAATATTTCAACGGCGACGGCCTTTGTCGCCGCCGGAGCCGGCGTGCGCGTCGCCAAGCATGGCAATCGCGGCGTGACCTCGAAGTGCGGCTCCGCCGACGTGATGGAAGCCTTGGGCGTGAATATCCAGTTGCCCACCGCGCGGATCGCGGCTTGCCTGGAACAGGTAGGAATCGCGTTCCTTTTCGCGCCTACCATGCATTCCGCGATGAAGCACGTGCAGACCGCGCGTCGCGAACTGCGTCTGCGCACGGTTTTCAACCTGCTCGGGCCGCTGACGAATCCAGCGCGTGCCACCTGCCAGGTAGTTGGGGTCTATTCCGCCGACCTGGTCGAAAAACTTGCGGAAGCGCTCAGCATGTTGGGACTGCACCGCGCGCTGGTAGTTCACGGCAGCGACGGACTGGACGAGATCACAATTACCGGCCCCACGCGCATCGGAGAAGTGCGCGAAGGCCAGGTGCACACCTACGAAGTGACACCCGAGGAATTCGGCCTGCAGCGCGCCACGCTCGACGAAATTTCGGGCGGAGACGCCGCTCGCAACGCCACGCTGATCCGGGAAGTTCTAGCCGGAAAGAAATCCGCACGCCGCGACGTGGTGCTGCTCAACGCCGCCGCCGCCCTCGTCGCCGCGGGACGAGCCGATCATTTGCGCGACGCGGTGCCCCTAGCCGCGACGGCCGTAGATTCCGGTGCCGCCCTGGCAAAGTTAGAAGCTCTCGTCGCTTTCACCGCAGCCCACGCGCCGCATCCCGCTTAGCACCGCCGGTCTACACTACTTCTTGCTCGCCGCCGCTTTCAACCTTTCGATCTGCTGCAGGTGTGCCGCCCCGTGCCCGCCCATCCTTTCGACTAGGTCAGCAACCGTCATCTCCCGTTGCAGTTCTGGATGAAAGGCGGACTTGGAAAGGTCGGAAGCTTTCAGGCTGTGCAGCAAACGCAAGTTGTGATGCCGCCCCAACCCGTAAAACGCGACCAGTTCGGAGGCAGGCGAATCCAGATAGTTCAGATTGCGGGCCCATGCGTCCTGATCGAGCGGCGCAATGACGGGCTTAGTATCGGCCAGCATCTGCCGCAGACGGTATCCGTAGATGATCTCGACATCTGCCAGGTGGCCGAGAATTTCCAGCACGCACCAATTCTCGGGCGAAGGTTTATAGCGCAGAATTTTTTCCGGCAACCCGGAGACAGCCGCCGCAATCTCTTTCGGACTCTTCTCCGCTGCCTCGATATGCTTCTTAAGCTCTGCTTCGGTCATAGGCGACCCTCGTTGGTGAAATCACTTTACTTCCACCCGCTCCATATATTCCGCCACCTGTACATTCCATCCCAGCTCTTTCTTCATACGGTCGCGAAGTTGTGACGCCGCCGCAGGCTCGCCGTGGACCAGGTAGGTTGCGGCCGGTTGGTTCTTAAATGTGTGCAGCCACTCCAGCATTTCCGGCGGATCGGCATGATCGCTGAACTGTTCGAGGGCCGCGACCTGAGCGCGGATGGGCACGAACTGGCCGAAGATCTTTACCTCAGGCGCTCCGTTCTTGATGGTGGCGCCGCGCGTGCCGGGCGCTTGGAAGCCGATAAAAATCACCAGGTTCTTTGGATCGGGCAGCCGTTGCGCCAGGTGATGCAGAATGCGGCCGCCAGTAACCATCCCGCTCGACGAAACGATGATCGACGGATAGTGGCTCTCGTTAATCTTCTTCGATTGCTCGGCGGTCAGCGCAAACGTGAAGCCTGGCCACTCGACGGGCGACCCGTATTTCCTGATCAATTCGGCGGCCTGCGGCGTGTACTCCTCCGAATGCTTCATGAAAATTTCGACCGCCTTGATCGCCATTGGACTGTCGCAATAAACGGGCAGCCGCGGAATCTGGCCCGTCTCCATCAGTCGCTTCACGATGAAAAGGAATTTCTGCGTGCGCTCCACAGCAAATGCGGGAACGATCACGCTGCCGCCACGCTTGGCGGAGTCGCGAATCAGGCGGGCAAGTTCCGGCCGAGGATCGGTGTCGGGATGCTGCCGGTTGCCGTAAGTGGACTCCATGACCAGCACGTCGGCGGTTTCGTTTTCCTGTGGTCCGGAGTGCACCACCTTCCCGGGCGCAATTTCGCCGTCGCGCACACGGCCAACGTCGCCGGTAAAGAGCAGACGGCGGGTGCGGCCGTTGCTCTGCAGAGTGACTTCCGCCATGCACGAACCTAGAATGTGCGCGGCCGGAACGAAGCGAAAGGCAATCTCGGGGCTCAGTTGCGTGGTTTGGCCGACCGTAGCCGGCTTGAAGCGCGTCAGGCAATCCTGCGCTTCTTTGAGCGTGTACAACGGCAACGCCGGATCGTGCTTCGACACTTTCTTTTTGTTGTAGAACGCCGCGTCTTCTTCCTGCAGGTGTCCGGAATCTGGCAACACAACCGAGCACAGATCGATGGTCGCTTGGGTGGCGTAGATCGGGCCGTGGAAACCTTCTTTCACCAGACGCGGAATCCAGCCACAGTGATCGAGATGCGCATGAGTAAGGATGACCGCATCAATTTCTCGCGCCGGGACGGGAGTGTCCTGCCAGTTACGCTCGCGCCACTCTTTTTGTCCCTGGAAAAGTCCGCAGTCGATCAGAACCTGAAAGCCCTGCTTACCACTCGAGTCGTAGGTTGTGTTGATCAGGTGCTTTGATCCCGTGACGGTTCCGGCAGCGCCGAGAAATTGAATGTAGGGCAAATGATCTCCTTAAGGTGCGAACAAGAAAATCTACCACGGAGGCACGGAGGCACGGAGGAAGGCAATTCAGCGGAACCCAATGGCAGGACAGAAAGTAGATGGCTGAGCTGATTCCGATCCTTGTTTCGAATTTCTCTGTGTCTCCGTGTCTCCGTGGCAGGTTTTGGTTATTCTGCCCCAATCTTGAACACATTATTGGTGAGGTCGCTTTCCGGAACACTGCCGTCGTTGACCACGATCTCGATCGGTGGGCGTGGCAATTCGACTCGCGTTGTCGCTGTTCCTTTGGCGCGCACCTCAATCCGTTTCGTGATCTCGCCGCCTTCAAACAATATCGTGAACGGTACCTCCGCTCCCGCATTGCCAAGGTTTTCGAGGGTCACGGTAATAAATTGCACTCCTTTTTCCGTTGTCCACGGATGCACCGACTGCACGTGGAAATCCGGCAGGCCGCGATCCTGATATACCCAGTCGTCGAAGAACCATCCCAGATCGCGCTTGGCGGCAGCTTCGACTAACTGCTCCACATACTTTGGGTCTTTGTCATCTTCGGCCCGATACTTGCGAATGGCCTGCTTCAGCGCATCGTCGCCGACCAGGTCGCGTAACATCCACCAAACATAGGCGGCCTTGCTCCTATAATAAGTTTCATCAAATGTGCTGGCGAGCGGTTGGCCGGGATTTTTCTGTGGCGCGGCCGATACTTCTTTTTCCGAATCAAGAAACGCTGCCCGATGCAACCCGAGGAAATCCAGGGCCACCTGACGTCCACCTTGCTGTTGCCGATACATCGCCTCGGCAAAGTGCGCCAAGCCCTCGTACACCCAGGGCCTCGACGAAGGCAACGCGGAATGGACCAGTTCGTGAACCAGGTTGATGCCTGCGAGTCTCGAATCCTCCGCCGCCATCGACGCCATCAGCAAAGTGCCGCTCTCAAACGGAGCAGAATGCGGATCGGCAAAATCGGCGATGGCCACTGGAGCGCTCGGCTGGCCGAACCATCCGCTTACAAACTTCATTGCCGGTTCGAGCGCGTTAGAGTATGTGACCGCTCCGTTCTCGTGGCCTGGCAGACTGAACAATTTCAAAGGCGGCTTGGACTCGTCCACATAGTCGGCCATCGCAAACGTCGGAGTGACCGTTCCCAGCGGACTCCAGCCACATTCCACTCGGAGCCCTCGATCTTTTTCAGCCTGAACAGAGGAACTTCGATCTTCAGGCCCACACAGCAGAGTGCGAGTAGCGTCCAGCATCCGGCCTGGCAAGTTCAACCCAAGTTTGAATTCGCTCCCCGCCGCCCGCGCCTTCCAGCGGCCGGTAACTTCGAACAAACTGTTCCCTTCGGAGAAGTCTGCCGACTCCGTCGTAATCGGATACCACGCCACATATCCCGCGCCGCGCACCGCCGTGAAGGATGAACTGATCTGGTCCCAGCTCGAATGTCTGGCGACATCATTCGGTACTCCGATCCGGGTCAGCCGCGTCGTATCCAGCGGAATCACGCCCTCGTAGCCGATTTCGAGCTCCACGGACTCTTTTGGCTTGATTTCGGCAGGCAGCGTAACGATGGCTTCGGAAAGCGCGCCGGTGTGGTCGATGTCGGACATGTAAGGCTGCGAAACGTATTGCACGGCCTTGCCGTCCACGCGAATCGAACGCCAGTCGAGAGAAGAAGAAATCTGCAGGGCAGCGATTTTCTGCGGGTGATCCGAGTCGTTGCGCAGTGTGATCTTGCCCCGAGCGCCGAGCCTTTGCTGTTCCGGCTCCAGGCGAATCTCCAAATCGTATTTCGTGATGGTGAAGGCTTCGCGCTCCAGGGCGAAGGACAAAGAACTTAAACCACAGAGGACACAGAGGACACAGAGAAACTTCATATTTTCTTGGATGCAGCTTGGCGTCTCTGCCGCACAACTTCGTACAGCACAACCCCTGCAGCCACTGATACATTCAGCGACGGAACCTTCCCCAGCATCGGAATCGACACTAGGAAATCGCAGTGCCGGCGCACCAGGTCGTGCAGTCCCTTGCCTTCGGCGCCGAGCACGATGGCGCAGTGCATCTTGTAGTCCACCGCATCGTAGGTTTGCTCGCCGCGCTCGTCTAATCCAACGATCCACAAATCCTTTTCTTTCAATTCCTCGAGCGCTCGCGATATGTTCGTGACTTTCGCGACCGGTAGGTGCTCGCTCGCTCCCGCGGAAACTTTCGCCACCGCTCCTGTGACCGCCGCGGACCGGCGTTCGGGAATGACCACACCATCGGCTCCTGCGGCGTCGGCGGTACGCAGGATTGCTCCCAGATTGTGCGGATCTTCGACTCCATCGAGCACGACGATGAGCGATTGCTCGCCCCGCCGTGATGCCACCAGGTCCTCGAGATCGCTATATTGTTTTGCCGAAGTCGCGGCCACTAATCCTTGATGCGCGGCGTTACCGGCAATTTCGTCAAGTTCCATTCGCGACAAAACGCGCACGGGAACGCCGATCTTGCGGCACTCGTCAATCGCCCGCTGCAGGCGAATATCTTTCCGCTCCTTGGCGACCGCGACCCATTCGAAGTTGCGGCCGCGCGCCTTGAGCGCTTCCGTAACCGTATTGATTCCGTAGAGAATGTTCACGTTGGGTAGTTTACCGCGTGCCCGTCCCGCTTGTGTGGGGACGGGGATTTGCCCCGTCCAAGCGGTACAACTAAGCCACGTTTGGTCTAGACTGAAACGTTTGGGAGGCTCCCGTGAACAACGTCTACATCCTCTCCGCCGTCCGTACGCCCATCGGCAAGTTTGGAGGCTCGCTGGCCTCGCTCTCGGCAGTGGATCTGGGTGTGGTGGCCGCGAAGGCGGCGCTCGAGCGCGCTGGCGTGCAGCCGCAGCAAGTGGAAGAAACAATTTTCGGCAACGCCCGGCAGGCTGGAGGCGGTCCCAATCCCGCGCGCCAGATATCCATCCGCAGCGGCATTCCACAAGAAGTTCCCGCCTACACGGTGAACAAGGCGTGCGCATCGGGCATCAAGTCCATCGCGCTCGGTTTTCAGGAGATTGCCACCGGCAATATCGAGTGCATGCTGGCGGGCGGAACCGAGTCGATGTCGCGGCTGCCTTATTATCTGGAGGGCGCTCGCTGGGGATATCGTCTCGGCAATCAAGAGCTCGTCGACGGCATGTATCGCGACGGATTTTTCTGTCCGATGGCGAAGATGCTGATGGGTGAAACGGCTGAGATTCTCGCCAGTCAATATAAGATCTCGCGCGAAGAACAGGACCAGTTCGCGCTGGTGTCGCAGCAGCGCGCCGCGGCGGCGCAATCCAGTGGACGCTTCGACGCCGAAATTGCTCCCGTCACCATCGAAGGCAAAAAGGGTACAACCGTTTTTTCGCGCGATGAACACTTGTTTCTTGAAGCGACCATGGAGAAGATGGCCAAACTCACTCCGGTGTTTTCCAAGACCGGTACCATCACGGCCGCCAATTCTTCCGGCATCACCGATGGCGCGGCGGCGGTGGTGCTGGGGAGCGAGAAATTCGTCCAGCAGAACAATTTGAAACCGCTGGCGCGAATCCTCGCGGCAACCTCTGCGGGAGTCGACCCGCGTCTCATGGGCATTGGGCCGGTGCCGGCCGTTCGCAAGATGGAGAAGAAATACGGCGTCAATCTCAGCAATTTTGATCTAGTCGAACTCAATGAAGCCTTCGCCGCCCAGGTGCTGGCCTGCGATCGCGAGCTGCATTTCGATCGCGAGAAACTCAACGTCAACGGCGGCGCCATCGCGCTCGGCCATCCCATTGGCTGCACCGGGACGCGCATCACGGTGACGCTGCTCCACGAAATGCTCAAGCGGAAGGCGGGCCGCGGCTTGGCCACGCTTTGCGTCAGCGGTGGCATGGGCATGGCGCTGGCCATCGAAAATGCCGCCTGATCGCTCTGAGCCCGAATTTCGCCTAGCCACACCGGACGACGCCGAGCTTCTGCTCGACTTCATGCGAGACTACTACGCGTTCGATGGCCACCACTATGAGCGGGAGAAGGCGCGGGCAGCGCTCATGGGGATGCTGAAGAACCCGGCTTTCGGGCTTGCGTGGCTGGTCCTCGACTCCGCGATTGGTTGGTTACATCGTGCTCTGCTTTGGCTACAGCCTGGAGTATCTGGGACGCGATGCCTTCATTGACGAGTTCTATCTTATCGAGTCACACCGTGGGCGCGGTTGGGGGAGAAAGACATTAGAATTCGTTCGCGCGCAAGCGCAGTTGCAGAACGTTCGTGCGATTCATCTGGAAGTCGTCCGCCGCAATACCGCAGCGCGGGAATTCTACCGGAAGCTAGGGTTCAAAGATCACGATCACTACATGATGACGCTGCGTTTGCCGGATCCTCAGCCTGAATAGCAGGTTGTGGGCGGAGCGAGTCAGGAGCGAAGGAAGTGGAGGTGGGCCTGAGAGCAGTCGTGTTCTACGCGCGCGCTCTAACGAAGACAGGGTCTCACAAAGAAAATTCGTGAGACCCGGCCGGAGGAAAAAGCGCAACAGAAAATCTAGAGGCGTAGTTTGCGGCGAACCACTCCAGTCATGGCGAGGAGTCCGCTGCCCATCAGCAACAAGCTACTCGGTTCTGGAACCGTAGAAGCCGTGGCTTGCAGTTGATTAATGAGGACGTCGCCTGAGCCGGCGGTAACAATGAGCTGGCCGCTGTGATGAGCCTTCATATCAGCGTACAGAGACATGATTTTCACCGGCTTGAAGTCACTGCTTGAGTTGAAGGTCATGCAATGGGCAAACGCGTCGCAAACGGAGCCTGATTCGCCGTTTTGAATGCTGCCGAGCATCAGAGTGAGGTTGGTGATCTTCTTGGAGAACAGGCCACCAAGGTTCAAGGTGATGGACTGCCCGGGGTTAATCTCATGATCGCTGTCGCAACAGGCTAAGCCCAAACCAGTTTCATCCCCGCCACCGACTTTGTAATAGAGATTTGTGCTGCCAGTGGCAAAGATGCTGATGCCGCCCGCGGTATAAGTGTGCGTGGTAGAGCCCAGACTCGCATTGGGCGCAGTAGCAAAATCCCAAGTTATCGAGTTAGCAGACGCCGCGGGTACCATCACGCACGCAACGGCGAGAACGATCAGTGGCCAGAATTTCATCGGTTTCGGGTTCCTTCCTTCGATTACCTACGGAGCCTTAGACGAGCAATTCCGTGTCCAAATCACAGGTCACGGTTAAATATCCCATCTTTAACAACTTATGAACAGTAAAGCTGTTCTAGCTGACTTGAATATGCAAATCTCTTGCTCTTTGACGAAAAAGAGTGCGTGCCCGAAAATGGCATACATAGCAGCGATTGGACGGATACTCAACTTTTCACGTAGCGTCGGCGCCTGGCGCCAGATCCGCCTTTCGGTGCCCTGCCCTCGGCTGGAATTGCACCGGGAATCGTGCTGCCGAAATGTATCAAGCCCCAACGACGCACCGTGTTGTTGGCGAAACATCCCGATAGCACTCATCGAGTAGACGTTCTTGGCAAGTTCCACAACTCTCCCGCAGCTGGGCGTAACTGTGCTAACCGGCATCATCCGAGCCGCCCTGGGACCACTGGCGGCTGGCCTACGCCCATAGCTATACTTGTCAAACATGGCAATCGCCGCAGCACATGCTGGCGTCACCAACTCGCTTAGGAACCCTATGCCTCTTTCTGCGATCATTGTCGACGACGAACAACTGGCGCGCGACGAGCTCGCCTACCTGCTCAAGAACGCTGGCGACGTCAACGTCGTGGCACAGGGTAAGAACGGACTGGAAGCGGTCAGCCTGATCAAAGAGCATAGTCCCGACCTGGTGTTTCTCGACGTTCAGATGCCCGGCCTGGACGGCTTCGGCGTCATCAAGAAGCTGCTCGACCGCAAGGTTCCTCTCCCCAAGATTGTCTTCGCCACCGCCTTCGATCAATACGCGGTGAAGGCGTTCGAGGTGAACGCGGTGGACTACATCCTGAAGCCATTCGATAAGAAACGGGTGGCCCAGTCCATCGAGAAAGCGCGAACGAAGATTGAGGCAGGCGCAGGTCCGGAAGAGAAATTCGAAACCCTGATGCGGATGCTGGAATCGCAGAAGCCTCCCACAGCAAAGACGGCGAAGATTCTGATCAAGGCAGCGGGAAGGATGTTCCTGACCGATCCGAAGGATATCTGCTACGCGACTATCGAAGATGGCGTGATCACGGTGGCCACCAGCGGCCACGCCGGCATGGAAGGCCAGTCGAATTGCCGGACTCTGGAAGAACTTTTCGACAATCTCGATCCCAATTCGTTCTGGCGGGCGCACCGGTCGTTTCTGGTTAATATTCATCACATCCGCGAAGTCGTGCCCTGGTTCAAGAGCTCCTACCAGTTGCGCATGGACGACAAGAAACAGACAGAAGTTCCGGTAAGCCGCGCCCAGACCCGCCGCCTGCGGGAACTGTTCAACTTGTAAGAATCAGTTGTCAGTTGTCAGTACTTCCACGCGCATTTCACTGAGAACTGAGAACTAAAAAGGGGCGGACGTAAAGACCGCTTCGTCCGCCCTGGGGAGGGATCTCTCAGCAGGCAACGGCTTGCAAGGCGATGCGGTTGGGAATAACCAGGGTCGCGCCCTCAAGCCGAATCAAGTCTTTCCGTTTCAGATCGCTCAATAATCGGGTTACGGTTTCCCGCGAAGATCCGATCATTTGGGCAATTTCTTCGTGGGTGAATTCCGTGGGGACGCGGAGTTCCCGGTTGCGAGGTTCGTCCGAGACCCAGGAAAGCAGCAGGCGGGCGAGCTTCTCCGTCGAACTGCGGGCGAGCAGCAGTTCGTGCACATCGTCAAACGAGGTCGTGATCTCGCGGGCGAGCAGGGTGGCACAGGCGAGCGCGGCGTGGCTGTCGCCTTCGATCAAGCGCAGGAAGCTGTCACGCTCGACAAACTTGATCTGACAAAGTTCGATGGTGGTGACCGTAATCGGGGAAGGGCCCCCGGAGACCACCGCGCTTAACCCCAACAGCTGGCGGTCTCCGGCAATCTTCAGGATGATGGTCTTGCCGTCGCGAGACTCGACCGAGAGCTTGGAACGGCCGGAACAGGCAATGTAGACGCCGCGCGGAAGCTGGCCTTCCGCCAGCAATGTGGCGTTGCTGGGATACAGGGTCAGGTGCCCCATCGCATTGAACTCACTCATCAGAGGCTGAGGCAGGTTGCAGAAGTCGCAAGTCCGCCTCAGAGTGCAGCTCAGACAGTCGTTGGGAATCGCAAAGCGCCGCGGAATACCCATAGAACAACTCCTGATCGAGGAAACCTGTCTGGCGGAATCGTTCGCGCGGGGGGAGCCGCAGTGCGCCACGCTGAAAAAGAATGCACACCAGCGGCCACTTGCCGCACGGGGATTAAGTAACTGTGGCTTCAATGCCTTAGGATGCTTGAAGTGGGCAGCGTGCGCGAAAGGGGTGCCGGACTGCTGGCCCGGATGCCGGCAGTTTGGCAGAGGTATTCCTAATGCAGATAATCCGTGCGTGAAATTCCCAGCCTTTGCATCTTGTACTGCAAGGTTGTGCGTTTGAGTCCAAGCCTGGCCGCCGCGCCAGCCGGACCCGACAGCGTGCCCTGAGTCTGGCGCAGAATTGCGATGATGTGCTCCCGTTCTTTGTCGCGCAGCGTACCGTTGGAGTCGGGCGGCCGCCGCGAGATTTCCGCTCGCAATTCGCCAAGCGGCGGGGTCAACCGGTTGCCTTCCGACAGGATCACCGAGCGCTCGATAAAATTTTCCAGCTCGCGGATATTTCCCGGCCAACTCCATTGCATCATGGCCTGCACTGCCTCCTCGGGAATAATCTCGATCTGCCGGTGCAACCGGGCCGCGCACTTTTCGACGAAATGGTGAATCAGCGTGGGGATGTCCTCGCGCCGCTCGCGTAACGACGGCAGATGGAGCGGAAACACGTGCAGGCGGTAGAACAAGTCCTGGCGGAATTCTTTCTCTTCCACGGCGCGATCCAGATCGCGATTGGTGGCGGCGATGAGCCGCACATCCACATGGATGGTCTTGGTTCCCCCCAGGCGCTCGAACTCCTGGTCCTGCAGAACGCGCAGCAACTTGGGCTGCAGTTCCAAAGGAATTTCTCCGATTTCATCGAGCAGCAAAGTACCTTGATTCGCTAATTCCAGCCGGCCGAGCTTTTGGCTTATCGCTCCCGTGAACGCTCCCTTTTCGTGGCCGAACAGCTCGCTTTCCAGCAAGCCGGTGGGAATGGCGGCGCAATTCACCTTGATGAAGTTGCGGTCTTTGCGCCGGCTCATGCCGTGAATCAGGCGCGCAATGCGTTCTTTGCCGGTCCCGGTTTCGCCGGTGATGAGGACGGTGGCGTCGGTTTCGGCAACAATGGCAGCGTAGTCCCGGACATGTTTCAAGGCCGGGCTGGCGCCAACGATGTCTTCACTGCGGTTCGCGCTCCGGATTTCGTGCTCCAAATAGCGTTTTTCCTGCGCCAACCGGTCCTTGAGTTGCGCGATCTCACGATAGGCATACGCGTTCTGGACCGCAGCCGCAACCTGGTTGGCCACTTGCTGCAGGTATTCAACCTCCGACGGGCCGAACGCGTTTTCGATCAGTCCACTCGTGTTCAGAGCTCCCCAAATCCGGTCCCCCGCGATCAGGGGCACACTGCAAACCGACCGAATCCCGATTTCGCGCATGGCCTGCGCCAGGGGTACCTTCATGTCACGCAAATCGTCTGCTGTGAAGAACGCAACCTTTCGCGTCTGGATCGCCTGCGCCGAGAGTGACAATCCGACCGGAACCATGGTTCCGTGGTTGACGAAAGGCTCCCATTCCAGAACATCTCCATAGTGGTATACGTTCTTGCTCCCCTCATCCAGCAGGGACAGGACGGCTCGGTCGTAGCGCGCGATGCTTCGAAGGCTGGAAAGAATGGACCACAGCAGTTTTTCCAAATCGAGGCTGGAACTCAGTTCGCGGCTGATCGCGACCAGGCTCTGTTGTTCCTCAAAAGCGCACTGCGCTTTCTCCTTCTCCAGCGCCAGTGCTCCCAACAGCGCGATGCGAGAGAGAAATTCGACGTCCTCGCCCGTCAGAACCTCGTCGGGAATCTTCCTGCCCAAACCAAGAGCTCCAAAACGGCTGGTAGGCGTGCTCACGGGAAGGACGGTGTACGATCGAACCCCGTGATTGAGCCATACCGGCATGCATCCGGGAAAGCGCCCCTCGCGCTCGGTATCGGGAATGGTGATCGGCTGCTGATGTTCCCATGCCCAGCCCGTCACCACCTTGTCAACCGGACCCGCGTCGAACTCTCCACTTTCGTCATTCTTTTTCCAGTAACGATTGATCATGCAATCCCGGCGCGGGTCGTGGAGGGAAAGACTCAGCAGTTCGCCTCGGGTGAGATCCAACACCGGGGGGGCCAGTTTTTTGAAGGCATCGGGCAAGCTGTTGGCTCGCGCTACCATGTCGGTAATCTCCAGCAGAAGCCGATACCGGAGGTGTTCCGGCGAGGCTTCACCCTCGACTCCGACTCTGTTCTCTGACATGCAGACACCTCATGCACACGCCGAGTACCGAACCTCGGGCAGCTATTTTGAGCGGGAACTGGGGGCATCGCAGCTTGCCAAGCTGCGAACTGGACTTCAACATTGTGGTGACCGCAGGCGTCAGTTCCTTTGCTTGGGAACCAATCTCATTCCCCGACGGGGAGCCCCCCTCAGGTTCTGCGACACCGTTTTCCGGGAAGGCACCTACCCAGAATAACAATTCTTACTCCGTCCGGCCGTGCTAAGCAAGACACGAAATTTCTTGTTACGAAAACCGAACAAACACTTGGGAGGGCTTGCCGTCTGAGTTTGGCCGGCGATGTCCGACTGGAACGATTTGGAAGGAATTGCACGCAACCATGCCTGCTTTTCAGTTCCAAAATCCGAAACTTGCGTTAGAAGCGGTACTCATTATTCCATCTGAACCGATGGTAGAATGTCCCCCGGAGGACGGCGGTTGTGCAACTCAATGGTGGGCAGAGGTTGCGGACGCTGCGAGAGAGCCTAGGATATCGTATGCGGGAAGTGGAACTGGCCAGCGACCAGATTGCCGAAAGATTTCAGAATGACGAATTCGCAATTCCTCCCAGTCGCTTGTCCGACATCGAAACCAAGGGGATAATCCCGAGCATTTTCCGACTCTATTCGTTTGCCGCGATTTACCGGCGAGAATATCGGGAGTTGCTATCCTTCTATGGCCTCGAACTGGATGGCATCTCAGCCGACATTGGCTTTGGGCATCCGCAGAAGTCCCATGTGTCCGAGGCTTTGAGCAACGTCAAAGAAGTGCGGATGCCGACCAAGCTCGATCCTGGATTTTCACTCCAGAAAACGACGGACTTACGACGGGCCATCGAGCAGTGGGGATCTGTACCCATGGCTTACCTTGAGCTGCTGGCTGATGACCGATACGCATATGGGTATATTGGATCGGAAGATTTCACGATGTATCCCATTCTTCCGCCTGGCAGTTTTGTGCAAGTGGACGAAGCCAGGAACAAGGTAGGGGAAGGAACCTGGCGGTCAGAGTACGAGCGGCCTATCTACTTTGTCGAAATGCGCGACGGATATACGTGCTGCTGGTGCTCGATGAAGCGTGATTCTATCGTCTTACAACCGCATCCCCTGTCTCCCGTTACGGTGCGAGTTCTTAGATACCCGCAGGAGGCGGAGGTTCTTGGCCAGGTTGTGGGAGCTGCGCTGCGCCTCGGAAATTGGCATTATTCCGACTCTCCGCCAGCGCCAAAAGTGCGCTCAGCACTGACCTGAGATGGGCCATCGCAGCCGGGGAGAGCGGCTTGGGCGGAGAGTGCCGCAGCGAATCCAATAACTCCCTTTCGGTTTGATCTTCATTCGCACAGGACGCAGACACGTCTTTGAACAGCGCAGCTAAAGGCTTCTTCAAAACCTCAGAGAGCAGCACCCGATGCGACGCCCGGATTGCTCCTTGTGCGGCCGCGTCGCCATACACCCTCGACAAACCCCAGTGATCGTACCTTCCATTACCGTCGTCCAATCTACCGATGTAGGAAAGTTTGCTCAATAACCCAGGGAAAGCGCCCAGAGTATTAACTTCAAAATCTTCGAGAGCGGATTTCAGTCTCATTTAATTTACGAATTCCGGAAAGCCATCAAAAGCTAACTAACTGCGGAATAACCTTCTGTCGCAGGCAATGTACCACGGTACGAACTCTCTAAGCAAAGGAGAAACTACCGTGGGTAATCCTTGGCCTTGGTAATGTCTCACACCGAAAAGTAGCAATGGCGGGGCACAGTTCGGTTCGAACTTTCTCGCAAGAAAGAACGGACCGTGAAACGACTTATGCTGGCTTTGGTTGCAAACACCCGGTTCCCGGCAACCACCGCGCTTCGGAGTATGGCAGATGGCAATCCCACGCCCCATGGGAATGCCATTTGCACTCACCTGGGCTGCACGACGGGCGCGCAGCCTGCGGGCGTCTCAGTTGAAAAGGAGCGATGTACGGGCTATAGTGCTCTGCAATGCTCCCCATGAATTGGCATCGGGCGCTGTTGCTTTTCTTGTGGATCACACCGCATGTGCTTCTCGTGGTGGTTGCGGCTGCGGTTTGCAAGCGCCGCTTATACCGCGAATTCCCGTGCTTCTTCGCCTATGTACTTTGCCGAATTGCTGTGTTCATTCTGCTGTTCACTTTGTATACCGTCTATGGCGTGACTGGTAGACAGTATGCGTATGCTTTTTCCGCCACTTTGTTGCTGATCATTGCTCTGGGTTTTGGGGTAATTGACGAGGTCTCTAGAGATTTGTTTCGTAAATCCCCGTTTCTAAAGGTGGCCGCGAAACGATTGCTGCGATGCGTAGCAGGTTTGCTGCTGGTAATGGGCGTTCTGCTCGCCGTCCATGCGCCCGGGAGCAACAGTGTCCGGTGGCATGCCGGTATATCCGTCATCAACCGGGGAGCGGCTATGGTTCAATGTGGCTTGCTCCTTGCCTTATTGCTTCTTGCCCGCTTCCTGGGCCTGACCTGGCGTCGCATCACATTCGGGATTACGCTGGGTCTTGGGACACTGGCAAGCGTTGATGTTGCCGCTTCCGCTCTTCGCGCGGAATTCACCAGTGCTGCAGCCATGGAATTGTTGAATTTGCTGACTACCGGCATCTACCTGGTTTGCGTTTCGATCTGGACGGGCTATTTATTCGCGCCCGAACTTGAACCTGCCGCATCCCCGACGATTGGTTCGCCTGATGAGATGGAGACATGGAACACGGAGCTGCAGAACTTGCTCAAGCATTGATCGCTGCTTGGACTCTCGTTGCCGTTGCGTTCTTCGCGCTCGGGATCCTCGTGTATGTGGCCATTCGCGGCCGCGCGCGCGCGGTTGACTTGGAAAGAGCCGTCAACGATTTCCGGTCCCTTGACATTGCGGCGTTCAGAAACCTGGTCGACCCAGCCGAGGAAGCGTTTCTGCGCGATAATCTTTCACCCAGAACGTTCCGTGCGATTAAGCGCCAGCGCATGTGGGCGGCACTGATTTATGCCTGGGAAGCGGGGCGGGCCGCGACTGCGCTTGCCAAGGTTGGCCAAGCCGCGCAACGGAGCTTGGAGCCAGAGGTCGCGGCGTCCGGTGTCCAAGTTACTGAGAACGCTTTTCGGCTTCGATGGCAAACCGTCAGGGTTGGTCTCCACCTGCTAACCGAAGTCCTATTGCCTGACCTGTCGAGCCGATCGCTTCCGTCTTTGGCGGACCAGTACGAACGAGCGGCGGAAACACTGTTTCGTCTGGGAAGATTTCCATCTGGAGTGCGCAAGCTAGTGCGCTCCAAGAGCGCTTGATGCCGCCGAAATCGTCAGAGCAAGCGCCGTGCGGGGTGGACTGAGATGGCGCGCGGCTGGGAGAGTAAGTCCGTAGAACAACAACAAGAGGAAATGGCGGAGCAGCGGAAGCCCGCTCGCACACAGATCTCGCCTGACGGGCAGCAGCGCAACCGGAAACGAGAGGGTCTGCTGCTTTCGCGGGGGCGCCTCACACAACAACTCCAAGCCGCCAGCCACCCTCGTCACCGTCAGATGCTGGAGCAGGCGATCGCGGAACTGGACCGTCAACTATCGTCTTTTGACCAAGATGCGGACACGACGTCACCAAAGTGAATGGCTTGGTGGCATACCCCCTATAACGAAAACCCAGGTCCGGTTCGCTGCCACCTGACGTATAATCAGTGAGTTGATGAAAGCCTACGTTTACGTGTCACTGAAGAAGAGTGTTCTGGATCCGCAGGGGAAGACTATCCACGGCGCACTTACGAAAATTGGGTACAAGAGCCTGCAGGAAGTACGGCAAGGAAAGTATTTCGAAATTACTCTCAACGGCGGTATTTCCAAGGACGAGGCGCGCGCGGAAGTAGAGCGGATGGCGCGCGAAGTTCTGACGAACCCGGTCATTGAAGAGTTTCGTTTCTCCCTCGAAGAGTAAGTTTCCGGTTGTGCCTGGCGGCCAAGGTGGCCCCTAGCATCACCGGTCCCCCCACCGAAACATTCGTCAAGGAGAGAGTTCGCCAATGTGCGGAATCGTGGGATATGTGGGTAAGAAGCAGGTCGTCCCCGTCATCATTGAGGGCCTGAGAAAGCTGGAGTATCGCGGCTACGACTCCGCCGGAATCGCAGTGGCTGGAAACGGTGAAGGGCTGCGGATCCGCCGCGCCGAAGGCAAGCTGCGCAATCTGGAAGAAGTCATCC
>Ga0074045_10000856_pt1 | contig 29791 bp, 30 predicted proteins | sample BogForMeECP23OM2_FD_94442 | JGI IMG/M metagenome (GOLD analysis project Ga0074045, IMG submission 94442) | Bog forest soil microbial communities from Calvert Island, British Columbia, Canada - Bog Forest MetaG ECP23OM2 | ecosystem: Environmental > Terrestrial > Soil > Wetlands ...
AGCGCCCAACCGCTCTCAGGGTCTCCAGAAGTTTAAGTTGGGTCTCGCAACGAAGTTCGCTCGATGTCGCCGCTGCTAGAAGCTCGACCCGGAGCTGAAACACACTTGGAAGGGTTTCCGCTGGGCTGTCCTTCGCCGGACTCTTCACTGCCCAGGCCGCTCGGATGGCTGCTCATTCAAATGCCCGCCGCCACCTGCTCTAGTGTCTGGAGGACGTTGTCGGTGTAAGGGTACCGGGCGTAGTCAAAGCACTTCGCGCTCCCAAGATAAGAAGCAATTGCCCTCCTGAGCGGTTGCCGTATGCCCGATGGTGGCAGGAACCACCGAATGACTCCTTCGGGGGCGATGACAACGGCATAGCCTAAGCCCCGCAGATGCAGGGAACGGAGTTCCTGAAGTTGCGCGAGACCGCGCCACTCCGCGGTGGGAACGACCAAATCAACGGCCGCAGCCAAAGAAAATTTCAACGGCGCAACGTGAAAATGAAGATGGTCGATACCACATCCGAGAGAGGTTCCATTGTGGGCGGGTCCGTGCTCGAAAATCGTCGCAGGGCCGAAATGACGCTCGACAATCGCCTTTGCCATGAGGATCGCTCGCTCCAAATCCCCGAATTCCGATAGCTGCAGTTCTCCGGCGCACAGTGCATGTTGTTTCGAAACGACCAAAAGCCACCCTGGGACCAAAGATCCCTTTGTCGGCACAATCAGGTACTGGTCGGTCTCGGCAAGCGGTGTATCCCAAGGGTCATCGGACAGTCCTGGCAACAAGCGCTCGCAGAATACACACTTACCCTGGCGGGACGCATTCATGTCGTGAAGTGTACCCCTCTATAAGTCCATTTCTCAATAGAGGCGCTGGTGCGCGCTGATGTGGGCGCCGCGAGAGAAGAGTTAGGACGACGCGCTCGCACGTCAGTCCCTAACCCCATCCATAAACGCCCGCAACTTCCGCGACCGCGACGGATGCCGTAACTTCCGCAGCGCCTTGGCTTCGATCTGGCGGATGCGTTCGCGGGTTACGGCGAAACTCTGGCCAACCTCTTCCAGGGTGTGCTCGCTGCCGTCTTCGAGACCGAAGCGCATCTTGATCACTTTTTCTTCGCGCGGGGTCAGCGTGCGCAGAACCTGTCCGGTCTGGTCCTTGAGGTTCACGTTGATCACGGCTTCGGCGGGCGAGACTACGGCGCGGTCTTCGATGAAGTCGCCGAGATGCGAATCTTCTTCTTCGCCGATCGGGGTTTCGAGGGAGATGGGCTCCTGCGCGATCTTGAGGACTTTCCGCACTTTCGCGACCGGAATGTCCATTCTCTTCGCGATCTCTTCCGAGGTGGGTTCGCGTCCCAGCTCCTGTACCAGTTGGCGCGAGGTGCGGATGAGCTTGTTGATGGTTTCGATCATGTGCACCGGGATGCGGATGGTGCGCGCCTGATCGGCGATGGCACGGGTAATCGCCTGCCTGATCCACCACGTGGCATAGGTCGAGAACTTATAGCCGCGGCGATATTCGAACTTGTCGACGGCTTTCATCAGGCCGATGTTGCCTTCCTGAATCAAGTCGAGGAACTGCAAGCCGCGGTTGGTGTACTTTTTCGCGATCGAGACTACAAGACGGAGGTTGGCCTCGATCAGCTCGCGCTTGGCCTGCTCGGCGTCCATGTCGCCCTGGATGATTTCGCGCTGCGTGCGCTTGATCTCCTGGAACAGGAGGCCGGCCTCGGCTTCGAGCTTTTCGATCTCGCTTCGCACGGCACGCGACTGGCGACGGTATTCCTTTTTCTGCTCTTCGCTGCGCGTGGCTTCGGCCTTACGCTCCAGGTTCTGAGCCTGGCGGTCGAGCGAACGCATGCTGTCGACGGTTTTGTTGACCCGGTCGATCAGGCGCTTGCGCTCGGCGTTGGTGAATCCCAGCTTGCGCACGGCGCGCGAAACCCGCACGATGGCGCGGGCCAGGTTGCGGCGGGCGCGGCGATGATCCTTGGGACGCTTTTTCTGGGGGACCGTCGCGTACTTCTCCTGCAGCAGGCCAGCCTTCTTGTAGAGCTTGGCCATGGCGTCGATCTTGCCGGTAAATTCGTTCAGCCGGTTTTGCAGGATCTCGTCGGTGATTTCCTCTTCATCGAAGGTGACGACCTCCTTGATGGAGCGCACACCTTTCTTGAGGTCTTCGCCCATGGCGAGCAGCTCGTGGATGACGATAGGCGACCGCGAGAGCGCCTTGAGGACGCGCAACTGGCCGCACTCGATGCGCTTGGCAATTTCGACTTCGCCTTCGCGGGTGAGCAGTGGGACCGTCCCCATCTCGCGCAGATACATGCGGACGGGGTCGTTGGTTTTTTCGAGAGCGCCGGGAGTGAGATCGAGCTCAACGTCTTCGCCTTCTTCGGCGTCGTCACTTTTGTCGAGCGCAGCGGAAGGCAGTTTGGGGCCCTCCAGCACGTCGATGCCTTGTGTGCCAATGGTAGTCAGCAGGTCGTCGAGGTCTTCGGGACTGTGCACGTCATGCGGTATGAGGTCATTGACCTGGTCATACGTGAGATATCCCTTTTCTTTGCCTGCGTCGACCAGCTTTTTTATGTCGTCGTATTTATCTTCAAGAGCCAAGAGGTGTTCCTCAAATTCTTCAATTCGCTCGCGGGGAGCGTAAATGTTTTTTTACGGGTGGGAATCTGGGGTAGCGCGGAGTTGTGCGCCTAGCACAAACTTAAGAGTTTAGCACATAAGTGCTGCCTCGTCTATCAGTTGCCGCGTTGAAATCCCTTTGCCCGCCGCTATCTCTAATCCTGCTAAATACTTAGATGGCATTCAGTGCGGTTTTGTTTCAAGCACTTTTCTTATTTCCGAGGGAATTTTTCAGCCCATCCTCAGCCAAGCTGGGGTCCCTGAGGGCGCGACTCAGCCGCTCCACTTCTACCAACAATTCTTTCATGCGCGTCCTATCGTCGCTGACGCCGGGCTTCTTCAACTCGCGCTGGGACTGTTCGAGCCGGCGCCGGAGGTGAATGCGGCGCAGGGCGCGGACCGCGCCCTCCAGGCGTTCGGCGGAAAGTTTTTCGTCCTCTTTCAGGAGGATGGAAGCCAGCATCCGGCGCTCGCTTTCAGAGCAGGGCATCTCCATTACATCGGCAACCTCGACCCCGGCGTTTAGCAGCGCCTCAACCAGGGATTCGGTCGCGAGACCGCGATGCAGAGCTTCGTTGCGAAGTACATAATGCGCCTGCCGTGCCGGGTCAAACTCCTCCTCGGCGCCGTCGCGGGCGGAAAGGTGCTCTGCCTCGGGCTGCATCTGCCGGGCCGAGGCGAGCGCTCGGATGAGAATTCGCTCGGCATCGGTAATCTGGGCTTCGGCCGGAGCCTTCACCACTACCGCCGAACGCTGTGCGGCCACATGGCGCAACTCCTGCCGCAACACGGCGGAATCAATTCCCAGTTTTTGCGCGATCTCCTGCGCCAGCTCATCGCGTGCAATCCGGTTGGGCACGCACTGGATGTGCGGCAAGAGGTAGTTCACGGCCTTCACTTTGCTTTCGGGACTGCGCACGGGGAAAAGACTGCGCGCCCGTTCGATCAGATAGTCGAAATACTTCTGGGAGCCGCGCAAGGCCTCGCCGTAAGCGTCTTTGCCTTTGCGGCGGATGTAGAGGTCGGGATCGAATCCCTGCTCCAGCGTCAGCACCCGAATGTTGAACTCCTCTTCCACCAGCAATGCCAGAGTTCGCTCCGTGGCTTTGGCGCCGGCCGTATCGGGATCGAAGTTGACGATGACGTTCCTGGTGAAGCGCCCTAGCAGCTTGGCCTGCATCTCGGTGAAAGCTGTGCCTGAGCTGGCAATTACGTTGTGAAAGCCGGCGGCGTAGACGGAGATGCAATCCATCTGGCCTTCGACCAAGATTGCGTAGTCCAGTTTGCGGATGGCTTCTTTGGCGTGGTCGAGGTTGAAGAGCACGCGGCTCTTCGAATAGATGCCCGTCTCCGGCGAATTCAGATACTTCGGACCGGATTTCTCGTCGGTGGCGAGGGTGCGCCCAGTGAAGGCGATGATTTTTCCCGAATCGTTGGCGATGGGGAACATTGCCCGGTTTCGGAACTTGGAGTACATGGCGGCGGTCGTTGGTCCCTTCGCTCCGCTCGGGGCAGGCTCAGAACGGTTGTTGGTCGTTGGCTGACGGCTGTCCTCCTGCTTCCATGAGAACAGACCGCTCTCCCGGAGCACGTTTTCGCTGAATTCTCCTGCCAGGCGGTCGCGCAGCAGGAAGCCGGAATCGGGGGCGTAGCCGATGCGAAAGCGGGCAATTGTTTCTTCATCCAGTCCGCGGCCGGCGAGATATTCGCGTGCCCGCGCGCCTTCGGGGCGCTTCAAGCACTCCTGAAAAAATGCGGCAGCCTGTTCCTGAATGTCGTACAACTGCGCGCGTAGCTTAGCTTCTTTGGCCTCTGCCGGGCTCGAGTAAGTGGTCTTGGGCAGGGGAATCCCCAGCTTCTGCGCTACCAGACGGATGGCTTCAGGGAAGGTGACGTTCTCGACTTTCTGCACGAAGCTGAAGACGTCCCCGGAAACGCCGCAGCCAAAGCAGTGATAGAACTGCCGCGTGGCGTGCACCGAGAACGACGCCGTCTTCTCGCCATGAAACGGACAGAGACCCGAATAGTTCTGCGAACCGGCTTTTTTCAGCTTGATGTAATCGCCGATGATGCGGACGATGTCCGCTTGCTGCTTGACGATTTCCTTAAAGTCGCCGGACTCGGTCATGATGGAACACACTGCTCCGTATGGATTGTCGGGCAGAAAGGCGCTGATTGGACTATACCGGAGCCGAATTTCTGTGGAGAAGCTGTGGGAATTGGCGGCTATTGCGTTGAACGCTTAGGAAAAGGACGCGCTTCAGGGGATACTCGCACGACAAGGATCGGCATTACGGGGCGGGATTTTCGATATCAGCCAACTTTACGGTGGGGTCGAGCGAGGAAACGGCTGTCGGTGCTTGGTCGCCGGCAACGCAACGCAAGAAAGCGGTTGACTAAAACAGGTGCGCCGTCCTAGCATTACTGGCATGATTGCTGCTCGTGATCATCATCGCCACCCCCATCACCACCATGCGATTGGCGTGTCGGCGGAGGATTACGGATAAGATCCTGAAGCACTGATAGGAAATCCAAGCCCGCTGACGCGAAATGCGCAGCGGGCTTTTTGTTTCGGTTGCGCGCTCGAGCCGGCGGGAATTCGGTAACAGGAGACTTGGTATGGAGATCGACTTCGAAAAGATGCAGGGGCTGGCTCCGGCTGTAATTCAAGATGCGGCCACCGGAGAGCTGCTCATGGTTGGCTTTATGAACCGGGAGGCGCTGGAGATGACCTTGAGGACGGGATTCGTCACGTTCTACAGCCGCACCCGGCAGACGCTGTGGACCAAAGGAGAGACCTCCGGCAATCGCCTGGAGGTGGTGGCGGCTTGGACGGACTGCGATCGCGATACGGTGCTGCTGCGGGTTCGCGTGCTGGGCGAGGGCAAGGTTTGCCACACGGGATCACGATCGTGCTTCACGGAGGAGTTGCCAGTGGGTGCGGCGCGGGCGGCAGACACGGTAGAAGAAGAGACTGCTGAAAACGAGGCCGCGCGATGAAGCTTCGTCTAGGCATTCCTAAGGGAAGTTTGCAGGAAGCTACGCTGAAACTGTTCAGCCGGGCGGGGCTGCGAATTTATACGAGCGCGCGCTCCTATCTTGCCGGAACCGACGATCCGGAGATTGAGTGCCTGTTGATTCGGGCTCAGGAGATGGCGCGCTATGTGGAACACGGTGCGCTCGACGCCGGGCTAACCGGCCTGGACTGGGTGCTGGAGAGCGGGCTTGAGGTGGTCAGCGTTACCGACTTGATCTATGCGAAACAAAGCATGGGGAAAGTAAAGTGGGTGCTGGCTGTGCCGGAAGATTCGGGCTTTCAGCGTGCAGAAGATCTTGAGGGGAAGATCGTTGCCACCGAGTTGGTGAGTTTCACGCGAAACTACTTTGCCAGCCGGAAGGTGCCGGTACGGGTGGAATTTTCCTGGGGAGCGACGGAGGTGAAGCCGCCGTTGCTGGCGGATGCGATCGTCGAAGTCACCGAGACCGGGAGCTCGTTGCGGGCGAACCATCTTCGAATCATCGAAACCGTTCTGGAGTCGAACACGCAGCTGATTACGAACAAGACGGCCTGGGCTGACGCAGGACGGCGGCGCAAAATCGAAAACCTGTCTGTGATGCTCTGCGGGGCAATCGCTGCGCTGGGCCGGGTTGGGCTGATGCTGAACGTGCGCAAGCCTGATTTGGCCGGCGTTCTGGCGCTGCTGCCGGCGTTGAAGAATCCTACGGTCGCGCCTTTGGCGGATGGCGAATGGGTCGCGGTTAATACCATTATCGAAGAGCAGACCGCGTGGTCGCTGATTCCGAAGCTGAAGCAGGCGAATGCCCAGGGGATCGTTGAGTATCCGCTGAACAAGGTGGTGATGTGATGCGAATTCTCGAGGGGCGTAAGAAGGAGCGGTTCGTACGGGAGCTCGAGCAGCGTGGTTCGAACGATCTGGCTGAGGTTGAACCGGCGGTGCGGCGCATCGTGAATGACGTCCGAAGAAATGGTGATCGCGCCTTGCGGCGTTACGCTGAGCAGTGGGACGGGCTGGGAAAGAACGAAGCTGTGCGTGTGCCGGAGGCTGATCTGCATGAGGCCTGGGAGAAAACCTCTCCGGAGCTGCAGGACGCGATTACGCAGGCCGCGGCCAATATTCGGCGCTACTGCGAGTGGCAGAAACCGGAGGAGTGGCGGCGCGAAATTCGTCCGGGAGTGTGCGTCGGCCAGGTGGTGCGGCCTTTGAAAGCGGTGGGATGCTATGTTCCCGGCGGGCGTTATCCGTTGCCCTCGACGTTGCTGATGACGGTGGTTCCGGCGCAGGTTGCGGGGGTAGAGCAGATTCGGGTTGCGTCGCCGCGTCCGGCCCAGGCGACCTTGGCGGCTGCCGCGTTTCTCGGAGTGCGGGAGTTCTACCGTGTGGGTGGGGCGCAAGCCGTTGCCGCGCTTGCTTATGGAACGGCGAGCGTCGCGAGCGTGAACAAGATCGTGGGGCCGGGCAACCGGCATGTTACCGCGGCCAAGAAGATGGTTTCGTTCGATTGCGCGATTGAGTTTCTGGCCGGGCCTACCGAGGCTGCGTTCATCAGCGACGAGGGCGATCCGGTTTTCATTGCGTGTGATTTGGTCGCGCAGGCGGAACATGATCCGGACGCGCTGTGCGTGTTCATCACGAGTTCGCGGAGATTGGCCAAACTCGTCCAGGCAGAGGTGCAACGGCGCACGCGGGGAAATGTTATTGCGGCTGAATCGCTGGCTCGCCGCGGCGCTATTCTTCTGGTTGAGTCGCTTGATGCTGCGGTTGAGATCGCGAACCGCATTGCTCCCGAGCATCTCACGGTTCCGGCAGGGTTGCTGGCTGCGGTTCACAGTGCTGGCTCAATCTTCCTGGACGAATTCACTCCGCAGTCCGCGGGGGATTACATCTCGGGTCCGAATCACGTGCTGCCGACTGGAGCCATGGCGCGAGTACGGGGGGGATTGAGCGTGCTGGATTATGTCCGGATTATTTCTTGCCAGGAAGTGTCTCGCGAGGGGATGGGCGGGATCGGTCCGCCGGGAATTGTACTGGCCGAGGCTGAGGGCTTGCGGGGACACGCCGAATCTTTACGTGTAAGGTGCTCGCATGCTTGAGGCGCGCGCGGCCGTGAAGAGTTTGCACGCTTATCGGCCGCCTCTGGCGGGCCGTCAAGGGCTGCGTCTCGATTTCAACGAGAGCACCGTGGGTTGCTCGCCCCGGGTGTTGGCGCGGTTGCGGTCGATCGATGCCGAAGCGCTGGCTCGCTATCCGGAGCGCGAGCCGGTTGAGGCCGAGATTGCAAATTGTCTGGGACTCGATGCGGCTCAAGTTCTGCTCACGAACGGAGTGGATGAAGCGATTCATCTGCTTTGCGCGACTTATCTGGAGTCCGGGGATGAGGCGATTATCGTGGTGCCCACGTTTGCCATGTATGCGATTTTCGCTCAGGCGGAAGGGGCTCGCGTGGTGCCAGTGCTTTCCGGCGAGAACTTTTCTTTTCCCCTGGAAGAGCTACTCTCGCGGATTGGCCCGCGCACGCGGGTGATCGCGGTGGCGAATCCGAATAACCCTACGGGAGCGGCGGTTGACGGCGAAGTATTGCTTCAGGTCGCCCGGGCGGCGCCGCAGGCGGCGGTGCTGGTGGACGAGGCTTACTTTGAGTTTCACGGAAGGACGGTGCTTAACTCCGCCGGACGGCCGGAGAATCTGTTCGTGGCGAGGACTTTCTCAAAGGCCTACGGATTAGCTGGTCTGCGCATTGGCATTCTTGCTGGGAGTGCAGGACCGATTTCCATGGTGCGGCGGGTGGCATCGCCCTACAACGTGAATGCGGTTGCCCTGGCGGTGTTGCCGGAGGCGCTGCGCGATCAGGAGTTCGTCGAACATTACGTTGCCGAGGTACGGCGCGGCCGCATGGAATTGGAGCGGGAACTCGCAGCTCTGGGATTGCACTACCGGCCGAGTCGCGCCAACTTTGTCCTGGTACGAATCGGTGACGCACACGCGGAGTTCATCAAGGAATTGCGGGTGCGGGGAATCCTCGTACGCGACAGGAGTAATGATCCGGGATGCGAAGGCTGCGTGCGGCTCACAGTGGGATCAAGCGAGCACACGCGGACTCTGATTCATGCGCTGCGCGAGGTGGTCGAGAAACTCGGGCTACGGCGTGAGGTGAGGGCGTGAGGAAAGCCAAGCTGCATCGCAAGACAGCGGAAACCGAGATTCAGATTGCTCTCACCATTGAGGGCCGAGGTAAGTATGAGGTCTCTACCGGCATTCGCTTCCTTGACCACATGCTGGAATTGTTCACGCGGCATGGCGCATTCGATCTGAAACTCGCGGCGGTGGGAGACCTGGACGTCGACCAGCACCACACCGTGGAAGATGTCGGGATAGCTTTGGGCGAGGTTTTCGACCGCGCGTTGGGAGATCGCCGCGGCATTCTGCGAGCGGGATATTTTGTTATGCCCATGGATGAAACTCTCGGATTGGCGGCTGTGGACTTCGGTGGACGGGCGGCCGCAGTGGTGGATACCAAGGTCCGAGCGGCGCGGGTGGGAGATCTACAGGCGGAGCTAGTGAGCGATTTCTTCGAGGGGTTTGCGCGCGGCGCGCGGGCTAACATTCACGCGCGCGTGCTTTATGGCCGCTCCAGCCACCACAAGATCGAGGCGCTGTTCAAGGCCTTCGCGCGGGCGTTGCGCGTCGCCTGCTCGCGGGATAGGCGACTAGGACGAATGTTGCCGAGCACCAAGGGTCTTCTATGATCGCCATCGTGGATTACGGCGCGGGCAATCTGAATTCGGTGAAGAAGGCGTTCGATTATCTGGGCGCTGAGGTTGTGGTGACGGATCAAGCGGCGCTCGTGGCGGCGGCGGACAAAATCGTATTGCCGGGGGTGGGACATTTTTCTTCTCTACAAGCTCTGGAACGCACGGGGTTGCGCGAGGTCTTGCTACAAAGCGCTTCTGCGGGCAAGCCGTTTCTTGGGATCTGCCTGGGCATGCAGTGGCTTTTCGAAGGAAGCGAGGAGTGCGTCGAACTGGCGGGCGCGGGAGTCTTTAAGGGCAGGTGCCGGCGGTTTCCATCTTCGGTGAAGTCGCCACACGTCGGATGGAATTCTGTAACCGTTCAGGCAGGATCTCGATTGCTGCGCGGAATCGCACCAGACTCATTCGTCTACTACACACATTCATACTACGCACCGGTGCCGGCTGAAACTTCGGCGGTGAGCGAATACGGCTTGCCGTTTGCCGGAGCGGTGGAGCGCGAGAACATCTTTGGAGTGCAGTTTCATCCAGAGAAATCAGGAGAGGTTGGGCTTTCGATTTTAAAGAACTTCTGTGAGGTTTGAGGTGTTGACCAAGCGCATTATCGCCTGCCTGGACATGGACGGTGGGCGGGTAGTGAAGGGCGTGCGATTCAAGGATCTACGCGACGCCGGGGATCCGGCGGAGTGTGCCGCCGCCCACGCGCGCAACGGAGCGGATGAGATCGTACTGCTCGACATCACCGCGACCAGCTCGAACCGAAGCACTTTGCTCGATGCAGTCCGCGGCACGGCGCGATCGTTGTTTGTTCCGTTCACCGTGGGCGGAGGTATTCGACGGCTGGAGGATGCGGCGGCGGTATTCGACGCCGGGGCAGACAAGATCGCAATTAACTCGGCGGCGGTGCGCGACTCAACTTTGATCAGCAAGATCGCAGGGAGATTCGGTTCGCAGGCGGTAGTGGTGGCCATCGATGCCAGAAAGATCGCTGTGGGGAAGATCGCTGCCAGTAACGGCGATGGGTTTGAGGTTTACGTTGCGGGAGGACGCGTGCCCACGGGGCGTGACGCGGTTGAATGGGCGCGAGAGGCGGCGGCTTGCGGGGCTGGAGAGATTCTGCTGACCTCGATGGATCGCGACGGAACTCGATCGGGGTTTGACTGCGATTTGGTGCGCGCCGTGGCTGAGGCAGTTTCGATTCCCGTGATTGCCTCGGGAGGAGCCGGATCGGCTCGCGACTTTGTCGAAGTATTTCGGGACGGCCGGGCTGACGCGGCTCTGGCGGCGTCCATCTTTCATTTCGGCATCGAGAATATCGCGCAACTGAAGGGCGAGCTGCACCAAGCGGGTGTCCCCATGAGATGGCCATGCTGATTCCCTCGATCGACCTCATGGACGGCAAGATTGTGCAGTTGGTGCAGGGCGAGAAGAAGGCGCTGGAGTTCGACAATTTCGACTACTGGATCGAGCGCTTTTCGAAGTATCCGCTGGTGCAGGTGATCGACCTCGACGCGGCTCGCGGCACGGGGAGTAACCAGGCAATCGCGAATCAAATTGTGCGGCGGCTCAACTGCCAGGTAGGAGGCGGCATTCGCAACCTTGAACGTGTGCGAGAGCTTTTGGAAGCGGGTGCGCAGCGGGTGATTCTCGGTTCCTCGTTGCTGAAGGATGGCAAGATCCACATGGAGTATGCTGCGAAGCTTGCCAATGCAGTCGGAACGCAGCCGCTGGTTTTTGCGCTCGATTCCCGCGGCGGACGCGTGGCGATTGACGGCTGGCGTAAGGAGACTGCGGTCGACGCATTCGAAATGATCCGCGCGCTCGAGCCCTTCTGCGAGACGTTTCTCTACACCCACATCGACACCGAGGGATTGATGGGCGGGATTCCGATGGAGACTGTCACCGCAATCCGGCGGGCAACCAAGCGCCGGCTGGTAGTCGCAGGTGGAATCAGTACGCAGCAGGAAATCGACCGACTGGACGCGCTTGGGATGGATGCCGTAGTCGGGATGGCGATCTATTCCAATAAAATCCTGGCGTGAAAAAATAGCAGTAGGGCAGTTAGCGAAATCTCAACCACGAAGGGCACGAAGTCACACGAAGGGAATCCTCACGGCTAAGGCGCCTTCGTGGTACTCCGTGCCCTTGGTAAGTCCAAGCCTTTTCCTCGGTTTGCCGTGAGACTGCCCCACCGCCCTTAATCATTCGCTGGAATAATCCGCGCAACTGAGAGACAATATCAGGTTTGTTTTTTGCAGGACCAAAGCGTTGCCTGGAAGCCCAGATCGGGGCTTGAAGCCGGCCGGCTAAGTGCTGCAATCAGTTGGTGATTCCGGAGACCTACCATGGCGAGCACTACGATAGAAGTTGAGACATCCACCCCCAAACGCAGGCACCCAAGGCTGGAAGCGTGGGTGGAAGAGGCCGCCCGGATGTGCAAACCCGATCGGGTTTACTGGTGTGATGGTTCGCAAGAAGAATATCAGGCGATGATGCGGATGCTGATCCTTAGCGGCACAGCGATTCCGCTGGATCCGGGGAAAAGGCCGAACAGTGTGCTCGTCCGGTCGGACCCGGCGGATGTGGCCCGGGTCGAGGACCAGACTTTCATCTGCTCACGAACCAAGGAAGACGCCGGCCCCACCAACAACTGGGAGGACCCGGCGAAGATGAAGCAGAAGCTTGCCGGACTGTTCGCCGGATCGATGGTGGGCCGCACCATGTTCGTCGTGCCTTACAGTCTGGGTCCGATCGGTTCGCCCATCGCAAAGATCGGAGTGGAGATCACAGACTCGACCTACGTGGTCGCCAACATGCACATTATGACCCGCGTGGGGAGCCACGTGCTCGACGTTCTGGGCGAAGATGGCGAGTTCGTGCGCGGACTGCACTCGGTGGGGGATCCGCTCGGTCCCAATCAGCCCGACAAGACATGGCGCTGCAATGCGCAGAATAAATATATCTGCCACTTTCCCGAGACGCGCGAAATCTGGTCGTATGGTTCCGGTTACGGAGGGAATGCGCTGCTGGCGAAGAAGTGCCATGCGCTGCGTATCGCCTCGGTGCAGGCGCGCGATGAAGGCTGGATGGCTGAACACATGCTGATTCTGAAGCTGATCAGTCCATCAGGCCAGGCGAAGTATATGACCGGCGCATTTCCCTCGGCGTGTGGCAAGACCAACCTGTCGATGTTGATCCCGACGATTCCTGGTTGGAAAGTAGAGACAATCGGAGATGACATCGCCTGGATGAAATTCGGGGAGGATGGCCGGCTTTACGCCATTAATCCGGAATTTGGTTTTTTCGGAGTAGCGCCGGGCACGAGCATGAAGTCGAATGCCAACGCCATGCTCAGCATCACCCGGAACTCCATCTTTACGAATTGCGCCATGACGATGGATGGCGACATTTGGTGGGAGGGCATGACTGAGCAGAAGCCCTCCATGTTAGTGGACTGGCTGCGCCGGCGATGGACTCCGGATTCTGGAAGGCGGGCGGCGCACCCGAATGCGCGCTTTACTACTCCCGCCGCGCAGTGCCCTGTCATCGCTCCTGAATGGGAGGATCCGAAGGGCGTAGCGATCGATGCGATTCTATTCGGGGGAAGACGAGCAGGAGTTGTTCCGCTGGTCACTGAAGCGTTCAATTGGCGGCATGGCACTTTCCTGGGCGCAACCGCCAGCAGCGAGACCACCGCCGCGATCACGGGAAAAGAGGGGCGCTTGCGCCGCGATCCCATGGCCATGCTTCCTTTTTGCGGCTATCACATGGGTGATTATTTTGCACACTGGCTCAAGATGGGAGAGGGCTCACGCGCGTCGAGGCTCCCGAAAATTTTTTATGTCAACTGGTTTCGGCAGGACGGGAGTGGAAAATTTCTGTGGCCGGGCTACGGAGAAAACAGCCGCGTGTTGAAATGGATCTTTGAGCGCTGCGAGGGCAAAGTGCATGCGAAAGATACGGCGATTGGACGAATTCCTGAGGTCGCTGATCTTGACACAGCCGGGCTCGACATCAAAGGCTCACACGTGGAGGAGTTGCTCAGCGTCGACGTCGAAGGCTGGCTGGCGGAGGTGCCGCTGATCAAGGAACACTTCGCGCACTTCGGAAGCCATCTGCCGGAAGGTTTGAATCTTGAGGTAAAGGCTCTCGAAGAGCGCCTGCGAGCGGCGAAGGAGTAGTGCATGGTAAGCATGCTTCGGCGGAGATTCTTTCTCGTTATGGCCGTCCCATCGCCCTGGTTAGTCCTACTTCAACCTCAACCGGAGCGCGTTGCAGCCTCGGCCCGGCGATGACGGCGACTCAATCGCACGCACAACCCGGCGCTTTGGCTTGCGTCGAGCCAACTCTCGTCGCCATTCCGGAAGGCTGGTTTCTTATGGGCTCGGGTTCGGGTCAGGATTGCGAACGCCCCGTCCATCGCGTCTGGATCGATGCTTTTCTGCTCGCCGCAACTCAAGTTTCCAACGCAGAATACGAACTTTTTCTTCGAGCCACAGGGTCGCAGCTTCCCCCGTTCTGGCGTGAACCGAATTTCAATCATCCGCAGCAGCCTGTGACCGGCATCTCGTGGTTTGATGCCGATCGTTACTGCCAATGGTTGAGTGCACAGACTGGCCGCGGGTACAGGCTTCCGAGCGAGGCCGAATGGGAGCGCGCCGCGCGCGGCAACCTCGAGCAAAACGATTTTCCCTGGGGCAACGAACCGCCCCAGTCCCGGCCCGACTACACATCCAGATGGCAGAGCGGTCCGGAGCGAGTGGCTCGCTACGAGCCCAATCATTTCGGAATCTACAATATTTGTGACAACGTTCACGAGTGGAGCGGCGACTGGTACGATCCCAATTACTATGCGATATCGCCCGATCGAAATCCACGCGGCCCCGACCGCGGGCAAAGAAAAGCTTCGCGCGGCGGATCATGGCGGCACCACCTGAAAGTAGCCCGCTGCTCGGCCCGATCCAGCATCCCGCCCGAGTTTCAGTATGCCGACTACGGCTTTCGCATCGCCTGCAGTGTGTAATCTGCTAAATTCCCTAACCGAGGCGAGTACTCATGTTCCGGCCCGATCTTCTCGACAACAAACGCATCCTCATTACCGGCGGCGGCACCGGTCTTGGCAAGGCCATGGCGCAGCGCTTTCTCGAACTGGGAGCTTCGGTTTACATCTGCGGACGCCGCGAAGATGTGCTGCAGAAGACCGCTACCGAACTTGCAGCGGAAGTTGCCCACCCGACCAAAGGTGCGATCCACGCGATGCCATGCGATGTCCGCAGCCTCGACGCGGTCGAGGCCATGATCGACTCCATTTGGAAGGCCGGGCCCCTCGACATTCTGGTCAACAACGCTGCCGGCAATTTCATCGCGCGCACCGAAGAGCTCTCGCTGCGCGCCTTCGAGTCGGTGATTGGTATTGTCCTGATGGGCACGCTTCACGCCACCATGGCCTGCGGACGGCGTTGGCTTAAATCCAAACACCCCGGAACTGTGCTCAACATCTCGGCCACGTATGCTCCGGTGGGTTCGGCTTATGTTGTGCCGTCGGCGGTGTCGAAAGCAGGAGTCGAGGCTCTCACTCGAAGTCTCGCCGTGGAGTGGGGCGATCGCGGGATCCGCATGAACGCCATCGCGCCCGGACCCATTCCCACGCAAGGCGCCTTCTCCCGTCTTCTGCCGCGCCCCGAACTGGAAAAGCTCGCGCTCGATCGCAACCCGCTGCATCGCTTCGGCACGGTCGAGGAATTGGCGAACCTGGCCGCGTTTCTGGTGAGCGATGGCTCCGGCTGCGTCAACGGAGAAGTCGTCCGCATGGATGGAGGAGAATTCCTGCAAGGCGCGGGAGAGTTCAGCAACCTCGGACGCGCCCTCAGCGACGAAGACTGGGAATCATTAAAGCCTCGCAAAGCAAAAAGCTAGAACCGCATTGCGGCGGGAGGCTGTTCTCACCCGCGCAAGCCACGAGCTAGAAGTGTTAAGAATTCCTTCCCTCTCCTGGCAACACCAGCCACTTCAGCAACATGTTCACCAGGCTGAGCAGAATCGCGCCCAGAAACGCCGCCGTGAATCCGTGCACCTGGAACCCTGGCGCGAGCAGCACCGAAGCGAATTTCAGCATGAGCGCGTTGATCACGAACCAGAAGAGACCCAGCGTCAGCAGGGTCAGGGGAAAGGTCAGAATCTTCAACAGCGCTCCAATCGTCGCATTGATGAAGCCAATGACCAGCGCCGCAATCAGGGCTGCGACGGGGCCGCTGACAGAAATCCCCGGCACCACGCGCGCCACAATCCAGACTGCAAGCGCACTCAGAACCCAGTTCAAGAGCATTCGCATCTTCGCTCCTAGCGCCGTAACAGCCGGGCGCAGTTTCACTGCCTCGGGAACTATACCAAGGAATGTGACTCGTGTCCCCGGGTCACAGCGCCGCAAATAATTAACCTGGCATTCGCCGCCATGGCGGCGGGCTGCGGTAAACTACACAATTCTACTTGCGCGTAGGAGGAACTCCGTATGCCCGAACCCGCTCTCAGCGGTTCCGAATTCAAAAAGCAACTGCACCAGGGAATTCCAAAGATGGGTTTGTTTATTAACTCCCACAGTCCCACCGTGGTGGAGCAACTCGCTCACAGCGGGTACGACTGGTTGCTGGTCGATACCCAGCACGGTCCGATGCAAAACGAAAAACTTTCTGCAATGCTGAGCGGTATTGCCAACGGCGGCGCCAAGTCGCTGGTCCGGGTCGGCGCCTACAATGACCGTCCCGGCATACAGCAGGCGCTCGACCTCGGGGCCGACGGAGTTCTGATTCCTTACATCAACAGCGCCGAAGAGGCCCGCCAGGCGGTCAGTTGCACTAAGTATCCTACCGTCGGTACGCGCTCAGTTTATTTCCCGCAGCGCAGCATGAACAAGGCCGGACTGCTCGGCTACGCCGGCAATTTTAATAAAGAGGGCATCGTCGCCCTGCAGGTGGAAACCGCGTCGTGCATCGAGCACATGGCCGAGATTGCGGCCGTCCCCGGGGTCGACATTCTTTTCCTCGGACAAAACGATCTCTGCATGTCCATGGGGCTTTACAACAAGTACGAGTTTCCCCACATGTACACTTCGCCAGAACTCGATGCCGCCACCAAGAAATTGGCGGAGGCGGCGCGCAAGAACAATGTCATCCTCGGATTATTCCTGTTCGGCACGGCGCGGGTTGGCGAATTTCTCGACAAAGGATTCACTTTCATCAGCGTGGGCAACGATCTGCACCATGTCCTTACCCAGACCGGCGCTTACGTCAACGATATGGAGAAGGTTTCCCAGGAAAAGGGCAAGCCCTGGAAACGCCGCCCCACCGCGCTGTTTTAAGCGCATGAGTTTGCTGCTTACCGAAATCGAAACCCGCGTGCTGGGCGCGCTGATCGAAAAGGACATCACCACCCCCGATTACTATCCTTTGTCGATCAACGCTCTGGTGAACGCCTGCAACCAGAAGAACAACCGCGATCCGGTGATGACGCTCGATGAAGATTCCGTCAGTGGCGCCCTTGCCAGCTTGCAGGGAAAACGCCTTGCCGGCCCGGCCAGCGGGGCCGACGGCCGCGTCACCAAGTACGAGCATCGCTTGCAGGAAGTCTTCAACTTCGATCGCCGCGAGATCGCCATCGTTTGCGTTTTACTTCTACGCGGGCCGCAAACTCCAGGTGAACTTCGCAGCCGCACCGACCGCATGTATCGCTTCGAGGCTCTGGAAGATGTCGTCTCCGCTCTCGAACGTCTCGCCCAGCGCGAGCCTCCGCTGGCCGCCGTGCTGCCGCGCCAGCCCGGCACCAAGGAATCGCGATACATGCATCTGTTCAGCGGCGAGGCGCCACCCACAAGCTATGTGGCGCGGGAGCCCTCGCCCGCGTCGGACCTGCCCAATTCCCCGACGATCGACCGCATTGCTCTCCTCGAGGGTGAAGTCGCCGCGCTGAAAACGGAAATTTCCGATATTCAACAGCAGCTCACCGCTTTCCGTAAGCAGTTCGAATAATCCACGGACGGAGTATCATGGGAAAGACTCCAGCTCACCAGGAGGCTTTATGCGACGCCGCGAATTCCTCATTCGCTCGGCCACCGGACTCGGAACGGCCTGGCTCACCTCGAAAAACCTGCTGGCAGCACTCGCCACTCAACCTTCGCTGGGAAAATTCTCCGCCTCTGACACGGTGACCCTCGGCAGGACCGGCATCAAGACCAGCCGTCTAGCCATGGGCACCGGCACGGTCGGATCCGGTCATCATTCGAACCAGACCGCCCTCGGCGTAAAGGGACTCTCCGATCTTCTGCTCAACGGCTACGATCAGGGTTTGCGTTTCTTCGATGCCGCCGATTCCTATGGAAGCCATCCCCACGTCGCCGAGGCGCTCAAGCACGTGCCTCGCGACCAAGTCACGGTGCTGAGCAAGACCTGGGCGCGCGATCCCGCCACCGCTCGCGACGATCTCGACCGCTTTCGGCGGGAGCTTGGCGTCGATTATCTCGACGTCTGCCTGATGCACTGCGTCACCGAAGCGGATTGGACCGAGCGCTTCAAAGGCGTGATGGACGTGCTCTCCGAGGCCAAGCAGAAGGGAATCATTCGCGCCCACGGCTGTTCATGCCACAGCATCGAAGCCCTGCGCGCCGCAGCGAAATCGCCGTGGGTGGAAATCGATCTCGTGCGCATTAATCCCATCGGTTCGCACATGGATGCGGACCCCGACACCGTGGTCAGCGTCCTGCGCGAAATGAAGGCCGCGGGTAAGGCCGTGGTCGGTATGAAAATTCTGGGCCAGGGCGATCTGGCTAAGCGGCAGGATGAAGCGATTAAGTATGCCCTGTCGCTCGGAGTTCTCGACGCATTCACCATCGGCGCCGAAAGTAAGGCCGAGCAGCAAGACCTGATCCGCCGGATCGCCAACGCGTAACTTCGACGCTAGCTCTCGACCGTTAAGCCGTTAGATTAGTGTGTGCCTCAAAGCGCCCGTGTCTCGCGCCCCACATAGTGTCGAACGCACCACGAGCCAGTCGTGCTAATTCCACTCTAACCCCCACAAAATCAGCATCCCGCTTCTTGGTTGATTTCGTGCACTGTCACCACCGCTGCCCAGCAGCAGGAGGTGACCAACCATGAACTGTATCAACCTGTTTCGCACCGCGTCGTTTCGCACCACTCCAGCGACCCTCGATTCCGTCGCCTGGGGCAAGACCAACTCGCACAAGACCAACTTAGCTAGATGCAATTTCGACCCAACCACCAGTACAGTAATTTTTGCTGGTCTTCTGATCGTCTGCTCGCTCACCGTCGGATGTTCCAGCGAACAGCCTAAACCTGTTAGTTCAGCCCCCCAGACCCCAATCACGCAGCCCACGCCCCCAGTGACAGCTAGTTTCACGCCGGCCCCCGCCGTTCCCGTGTCGCAAGCCGCGGCGAAGCCTGTACATAAGAAGGTGGTCCGCAAAGCGCCCGCAACCGTGACGTACGCCGACAAAACTTCCGGCGTCTCTTTTCAATATCCCAAAACCTACGCGCTCAAGACCGGCGACGCTGCCACCGAGTTGGTTGCATCCGGCCCGGTTCCCATGGATTTCATGCAGCCCGGCGGAATCGCCCTGGCAGCAGTAGCGCTGCCCGAGTCGGCCTATCGCGACACCGTCCTGGCCTCGGCGTTCTTCAACGTTAGCGTGAACAAAAACCTTACTGCAGACCAGTGCGGCGAATTCCTCGTCCCGCAGCCGAATCCGGCGGAGCCGACCGATCCCACTATTCAGGCCACCGCGCAGCTCTCGACGCCACCGATCTCCAAGCTTCCGATTTCCAAATTAATGATTGGCGACCTGGAGTTGCACTCGAGCGAAGCTTCGGCCGGCGGCGAAACTGGCAACGGCACTCGTGAGGCGACGTCAAAGTATTACCACATCTTCCAGAACGGCACCTGCTATGAATTCGCACTTCAGATGGCGACCAATGAACCCAAGACGGAAACCAACAAGGCCGCGGCAACCGAAATCGCTTCCAAACAGGTCGACCGTGATGAGGTTTTCAGACGACTGGAGCGAATTCTTGCAACGGTAAAGTTCAATCCCGTCCCTGTTCCCGAAGTTAGCCCCGAAGTGAAGGCCAACGCGCAGCCCGCTCCGCAGGAAACTCCCGCCCAGTAAAGGCGAGATTCACGAACAAGAAGCGCCGGTCAGGACCCTATGACCGGCGCCCGCCTTTGATGTTCGTCAGTCACCACGCGCTGTGTCGCTCGTCACAGAACCTCAGAACGTCGGGTGCTGTACTAAGTGCGGGGAAAGTTACTGTGTGCCTCGCAATCCCGGGGAAGATCCTCGAAATTCAGGAGTTGGGTCCGCTGCGTGCCGGTCGCGTGCAGTTCGGCGGGATCGTGCGCCAGGTATCCCTCAGCTTCGTCCCCGAGGCTGAACTGGGCGACTATGTGATGGTCCACGTGGGCTTCGCCATCAGCCGCGTGGATGGGCCTGAGGCTGAGCGCACTTATCAGCTTCTGCAAGAGATGGAAGCGTTAGAAGGCGAATTGCCGCCGGCGGGATCGAGTGATGAAATATCTTGACGAATATCGTGACCAGCGCATCGCACGCGCTCTGGCGGAGGAGATCGCGCAGCGCACAACCCAGCCCTGGGTGCTCATGGAGATTTGCGGCGGCCAAACCCACACCATCATGCGTTATGGCATCGACGATTTGCTGCCGCGCGAAATCGAACTGGTGCACGGCCCGGGATGTCCGGTCTGCGTGACTCCGCTTGAAACAGTGGACAAAGCGATCGCGTTGGCGCTGCAACCGAACGTCATATTAGTTTCCTATGGAGACATGCTCCGGGTGCCGGGCTCGCACTCAGATTTACTTCGGACTAAGGCACAGGGCGCGGACGTTCGCATCGCGTACTCCCCGACAGAAGCGGTGAAGATTGCCCGCGCGAATCCAAATCGCAAGGTCGTCTTTCTTGCCATAGGCTTCGAGACCACGGCTCCAGCAAACGCGATGGCGGCATGGCAGGCCAAGCGCGACGGCCTGGTCAATTTTTTCATGCTGGTTTCGCACGTGCTGGTTCCACCGGCGATTCGCGCCCTGATGACGTCGAGCGCGAACCGGGTGCAGGGCTTCATTGCGCCGGGCCATGTATGCACGGTTGTGGGATGCAAAGAGTACGAAGCTCTGGTTCATGACTTTCGCGTCCCCATTGTAGTCGGAGGATTCGAGCCGGTGGACATTCTGGATGCGGTCCTCATGCTGGTCCGGCAACTCGAGGCCGGAGAGGCAAGGCTGGAAAACCAGTACTCAAGATCGGTGAGCTACCAGGGCAACTTGCCGGCGCAGCAGATCATGGCAGAGGTGTTTGAGGTTACGGACCAGAAGTGGCGCGGGATCGGGGGTATCCCGCAGAGCGGGTTGCGTCTGCGCGAAGCCTATTCCGTCCATGATGCCGATCGAGTATTTGCGTTAGGCGAACTCGCCGTCGACGAACCCGCCGAGTGCATGAGCGCTCAGGTATTGCAGGGGCTGAAGAAGCCGACGGACTGCCCCGCATTTGGTACGCGATGCACTCCGGAAACTCCACTGGGAGCGCCCATGGTATCGAGTGAAGGCGCATGCGCGGCCTACTACCGGTATCGCCGCCACGCAGTCGTGAATCAGGAGCATCGTGTCAGCTAAACTTATCGTTGAGCTCGCCTGCCCTACGCCGCTTCCGGCCAAAGATACCATCCTGCTAGGTCATGGAAGTGGCGGCAGGTTTAGCGCCGATTTAATTCGTGACATTTTTCTGCCCGCATTCCAGAACCCCGTGCTCGCGCTCATGGATGACCAGGCAATCGTCAATGTGAACGGTCAGCGTCTGGCCATCTCCACCGACTCCTTCGTGGTAAAGCCATTATTCTTCCCGGGCGGCGATATTGGCTCCCTCGCCGTGCACGGCACGGTAAACGATCTGGCCATGGGCGGTGCGACTCCGCTGTTCTTGAGCGTGGCCTTCATCATTGAAGAGGGCTTCTCGATGAACGAACTCCGGCGCGTGGTCAACTCACTGAGGCGAGCTGCAGCTGAGGCGGGTGTGCAAGTTGTTACTGGCGATACGAAGGTCGTCGAAAAAGGCAAGGGCGACGGTTTGTTCATTAATACGACCGGCATAGGAGTCATCGCAGAGGGAGTAACGCTTTCAGCCAACCGGGCGCGACCCGGCGATAAAGTGCTGTTGAGCGGTTCGATTGGTGATCACGGCATTGCAATTCTGGCTCAACGCGAAGGGTTGGAATTTGAGACCCAGATCCAAAGCGATAGTGCTGCGTTGCACACGTTAGTAGCCGAGATGCTTGGAGTCACTCGCGACATTCGCTGCATGCGCGACCCCACGCGAGGCGGCGTCTCCAGCACGCTGAACGAGATTGCGCAACAATCGCGGGTTGGAATCGAACTGGACGAGACCTCGCTTCCGATCCACGAACAAGTGCAAGGCGCGTGCGAGTTGCTGGGCCTCGATCCTCTATATGTCGCGAACGAAGGGAAGTTGATCGCGATCGTCGCGCCTGAGGCGGCCGATGCCGTGCTGCAGGCCATGAGAGGTCATCCTTTGGGGGCGGAGGCGCAAATCATTGGTACAGTGAAGCAGGAGAATGCAGGACTTGTAACCATGCGCACTCCGCTCGGCACTACGCGCATTGTCGATATGCTGGCGGGCGATCAGTTGCCGCGGATCTGCTGAGGAAATATGCACGAATTGGGAATCGCGAACTCTGTGCTCGAAGCGGTGAGAAGTGAGATGACGCGTTATCCGGGCAACTATCCCTGCAAAGTGGGCGTGCGTATTGGGGAGATGGCAGCCATCGATCAGGATGCGTTGCGCTTTTGTTTTGAAGCAATCATTCGTGAGACCGATCTGGAGCCACTTGAACTGAGCATCGAAGTTTGTCCCCGTCGCCATCGTTGTCTGGTCTGCGAACGTGACTTCGTTGTGCGCAACTACGATTCGCGCTGTCCGCATTGCGCGAGCCTCGACACCACATGCGTCAGTGGCGATGAGTTGGAATTAGCCTATCTGGAGGTGGATGAATATGGACCGCGTGCCGTTGGAGCGAAAAGTACTCAGTGAGAACGACCGCATCGCGGCGGAGCTGCGCGCCCGATTTCAGGATCACGGCATTTTGTGCCTGAACATCATCAGTTCCCCCGGATCTGGCAAGACCAGTCTTCTGGAGTGCACCCTGGACAATCTGCTGAGGCAGGATCGGGTCGCGGTGTTGACCGGCGATATCCAGACGGATAATGATGCAGACCGGCTCAAGCGGTTTGGCTTCCCGGTGAAGCAGATCACGACCGGCGGCACCTGCCACCTGGATGCCCGAATGATCGAGCGGCACCTGGTTGATTGGAACCTCGACGACCTGGATCTTCTGCTGATCGAAAACGTGGGCAACCTGGTTTGTCCAGCCAGTTATGATCTCGGTGAAGCGGCCAAGGTCGTGGTGTTAAGCGTGACCGAGGGTGAAGACAAGCCTCTGAAGTATCCATCTATATTTTTCAAATCCGACTTACTCGTCCTGAACAAGATTGATCTGCTCCCCTATGTTCCGTTTGAAATCGGCCTGGCGGCGGAGAATGCACGCAAGGTGCATCCGGGGATGGAAATTGTGAAAGTCTCCTGCCTCACGGGCAACGGCCTTCACGAATGGATGACGTGGCTGGCGCACCGGCGCAATACGCACAAGTCGCTGGCGCAGGAGTCTGCTTGACATCAGGGGGCAACGGAGGTTGAGCCTGGGCACATTGGTCGGCGCTTAAGCTTCGCAAGCAAGAGAGCTAGGTAAGCTGTGCAGATTTCATTTCCTCGCTCGCCCACCAAATGTCGAGTCCGGTGGGATGTTCCAGGCGCCGGTAGTCGACTATCAAGCGATCCAATTCATTCAAGACTTCTGTGATCGCCCGCTTCAAAGATGCTTTCACCGGATCACTCAAGCTGCAGCCCACTTCATAGGACGCACCAACAATTCCCACTAGCAGCACATGAGCTGGCGCGATTTCAAAGAGGGCGGCGCTGAGCAGTGCATCGACCAGCGCGGGCGAGTGAGGATCCATGCGCACAGCGGGACAGTGGCGCATGATATCTGCTTTGCGGAAGAGAAGGATTTCCCCTGGAGGTGATTCAGTTTCGGCTGAGTCGACGCTATCGATCAGAATGACAGCATCTTTTCCCGAGATTTGATCGATCAGATCAAGAGCGGGGGTTCCGAGATCGGCGACTTCAACGCCTTCGCCGAACTCGTAGCAGGCGGCCAAAAGCCGCGCCAGATAAGGCCCGACGCCGTCGTCTCCCAGTAAGATACTTCCGATCCCGCCGATCAGTACCTTCTTCTTCATGGCGTTATAGCACTTTCACTTTGGCAATCTGCCGGCCCGACGGATCGAAAGCGTGACAGGCGCAGGCCATGCAAGGATCGAAGGAGTGCACCGTCCGCAAAACCTCCAACGGTTCCTCGGGGCGGGCGAGCGGCGTGTGCAGCAACGAAGCTTCGTAGGGGCCGTGAGCGCCGGAGCGGTCGCGTGGGCTGGCATTCCAGGTTGAGGGCACAACCGCCTGGTAGTTCTTTATCTTTTCGTCCTTGATGACGACCCAGTGGGAGAGGGTTCCGCGCGGCGCCTCATGCGTTCCCACGCCTTCCACCTCATGTCCGGAAAATACCGGCTGGTTGTGGACGGTGTAGTCGCCCTTGGCAATGTTGTCGGTCAAAAGCTGCAGATGCTTCTGTGCCAGTTCCGCCAACATGGAAGCACGAATCGCGCGCGCAGCATGCCGGCCCAGAGTCGAGTGCAGCATGTCGGGAGTTACGCGCACTCCTCCGACCGCCTGCACTTTTTCGATGGCAAGTTTGGCATGCTTGACGGTAAGCGGATGACCCTGGGCGTAACCGATCAGCACCTGCGCCAGCGGCCCCACCTGCATGGGCTCGCCGTTGTAGCGCGGCGCTTTGACCCAGGAATACTTCTGTTCGCCGTCCCAGCCCGTAAAGGCGGGCTCGGTCTCTCCCTTCCAGGGATGAAGAGCCTTTCCGCCTTGATAGTAGGCGTGCGCTACATCTTCGCTGACTGAGTCGCGGAAGTCCTTGTCCGATGCCGTCTTGAAGGCATGCACGCCGGCGATATTCCCATTCATGATGGTTCCGCCGGGAAGGTCATACACCGTGCCGGTGCTGTCCAGAGGGAGATCGGGCACCGCAAGATAGTTGCGCACGCCGCTGCCAATCTTGAACCATTCGGGATACATGGCAGCCACGGCACAGACGTCGACGACATAAACCTGGTTGATAAACTGCACGACCTCGTCCAGCAGCACGCGGATCATTTCCAGGCGATCCATGTTGAGTGCGTTTGCGCTGTCCAGGTCGATCGCGTTGGCTACGCCTCCCACGGTGAGGTTCTGGATGTGCGGAGTCTTCGATCCGAGGATTCCGACTACCTGCAGAGCCTTGCGCTGATACTCGAGCGCCTGCATGTAATGTGTGAAAGCCAGCAGGTTCACATCCGGCGAGAGCCGCATCGCAGGATGGCCCCAATAGCCGTTCATGAAAATTCCCAGCTGGCCGCTGCTGGCGACTGCATTCACCCGGTCCTGCGCGGCTTTGAACTCGTTGCGCGAATTGCGCGTCCAGGGCGAGAGACTCTCCGCCAATTTCGATGTTGCCGCCGGATCGGCCTTGGGAATCTGCAAAATGTCGACCCAGTCGAGCGCCGAAAGTTGATAGAAGTGAACAATGTGGTCGTGCAACGCATGCGCAATCAAGATCAGATTGCGGATGTACTGGGCATTGAGCGGCACTTCGAGCTTCAACGCATCTTCCACGGCACGCACGCTGGCCATGGCATGCACGGTCGTGCAAACTCCGCAAAAGCGCTGGGTAAACAGCCATGCGTCGCGTGGGTCGCGGCCGCGCAGAATGGTCTCGATGCCGCGCCACATGGTGCAGGAAGCCCACGCATTGCTGACCGCATTGTTGTCGACCTCGACATCGATGCGAAGGTGGCCTTCAATTCGGGTGATGGGGTCGATCGTGATTCGTTTTGCCATAAAACCTGCTGTTAGTGAGAGTTAGTTGCTTCCTGTTCGTCCTCGCCGAAATATCCGTGCTTAAAGTATCCGGTCCAGCGGATGTAAGGTCTGCGGTGCCGGAAGTAACTCGCCATGCTGTGCCATTCCTCGAGAGGCGCGGGAAGAATGCCAAACCGTTTGACGATAAGAAGAAATCCCGCAATGCCCATGCAGATGAAGCCCAGCGACACCAGCACTTCGATGGTAGTCGGAAAATAAAGCGATTCGGGGTTTGGCCGGAAGGCCAGTGTTGTGGGGCTGAAGCGATAGATCATGCCGCCCAGCGAGCTGAGCACGTAGCCCAGGAACATGGTTCGAGTCTGGTGGCCGTGCAACGACCGGCGAAGCATCCAGCCGCCGATCGCAATCAGCAGCATCTCCAGCCAGAACACGCCGGCAAAGCGATCGAAGTGGAAGGCAGTACCCAGGGCTCGTCGGAAGGTGATATCAAGCAGGCGCAGTCCCATCCACCCGAAGATCAGCCACGATGTGATGCGAGCAGCCTCATCCAGAACCTCCATGTCCATTGCCCGCTTCCATACCACACAGCACAACATGGTGGTTCCGGCGACGCAGCCGAACGACATAAAGGTAGCCGCGCCTAGATAAAGCAGCGGCAGCCAAGCCGACTGCCACAAGGGATGCACGCGTTCTCCCGCCAGCAGCATTAATGCGCCCAACGACGATTGATGCATGCCCGGCAACAGGTAGGCCGCGGCGATGATCCACGGGAAGAAATAGCGAAGCTTGCGTTCGAATCGTTCCACGCCAGGCCGCAGCCGCGAATCGAAATACCACAGCCGCTCCAGCACCGGCGGAACGTTTTCGATAGCCAGGGGGACCATGGCATAGATCGACATGCAGATCGCGACCTCGGCCAGCGGCGAGTGCATGTTCCATTTCCAAGGGAAAACGATCCAGTAGAAGTTCCAGGGACGGCCGGCATCGATTCCGAGCAGAAGAAGCCCGCAAGCATAAGCTAGAAAACTGGTCAGCAGCGCCATACGCATGAGGGCGTGGAGGCGCTTGCGGCGGAAGACCCATGCTGCAATTCCAATCGCGAATGCGCCAGAACCCAGGGCGGTCAACACCATTACGTTGAAAGTCTTCCAGATTCCCCAGCCATAGGCATCGTTCATGCCGCTGACCGGGCCCAACCCGGCGAGTTCGCGGTAAGCGGTCAGCACAAATGCCACCAACGTCATCCCCAGCAGAAACAGAAAAAATCCGTTCACCACCGGGAACCCGTAAACTGGCACGGCGCGCTCCCAGCGAGCTGGGGTTGCTGGCGGGGTCGTCATCGAAGCGCTGCTCATAATTGTGCCCTCAATCCGGTCTCCTTCTCGCGTTCATGCGCTTCCTCTTCGTAGCCATTCAAGCTCTTGCGAATCACCTGCACCAGGCCGGCATACAGCAATGCAGGGAGCGCGAAGTACTGATAAAGGCGCCGCTGCCAGCGCAGCGTTCGAGCCGGTACCGACTCCGGCCCCAGTTCGGGCAGGCCAAGTTTCTCGAAGGGGACGCGAGACAGATACAAAGATTGCGTGCCCCCGTTATCGATTTCCCCGTACACGCGGTTCTGATAATAGCGGCCCGGATTTTTCTTAATGCGCTCCTTCGCCTCTTCCAGCAATACCGTTCGAGGACCAAAAATCACAGCGCCCGTTGGACAAACGCTGGTGCATCCCGGCTTCAGGCCTTTTTCGAGCCGCTGGCTGCACAACTCGCACTTGGTTACGCGAGGGTTGTATCCCCGCCACTGGAAGCGCGGTACGTGATACGGGCAGGTGATGGTGCAATAGCGGCAGCCGATGCACTTGTCTTCATCCCACTTCACGATGCCAGTCTCGGGCTCCTTGTGCAGCGCCTGGAAGGGACAACCGGCAGCACAAGCAGGGTCCAGACAATGCATGCACTGACGCTTCACGTACGAAAAGGCAGAACCATCTTCGGGCTTGTACAGTTTGATGATGTTGCGAGTGAGATCGTTGAGGTCTGAGGGCTCCTGATGCAGCGTATCGCGGCGGGCATCAGGCGGCGTGTCGTTGGCTTCGGCACAGGCGGCTACGCAGGCCTTGCAACCGATACAGATGCTGGCGTCATAGAGCAATCCAACGGCGGCGCTGGGAACCGGAATCTCCTCGGCCTGCAGAGCTTTCGTGCCGACGGTGAGGGCGACAGCTGCCGGGACGCCGACCTTGGCGACTGAGGTGAAGAGTTCTCGCCGAGTGATGGCCACATCAGACCTCTTTCCTGGGAATTTGTTTCTCGGCTGCTGACTTGAGTTTTTCCGCGTGCGCCCGGTCGACGTCGAGGCGTGCGTTGCCGGCTTCCTGGCTGCTCTGGAAGCGCTGCGAGGCAACCCAGGTCGCGCCGCCAACCGCTCCGGCGATTGCTCCCACCAGGACCGCGGCGCCGACCTTCAACTGGCCGGCATTGCTGTAGATCGGTGGATACGTGTCGGGCGGAGTCGCCAGATGAATCGGTACAGTTTCGAAGGTTCCCATTCGCCAGATCACGCCTTTTTCCGTGCAGCCCATGCATGGAATTCCAAGTCCGATCGGCCATACCCCGGGAATCTCATTGAAGTGGCGGGTCGAACAGGCGGCATGTGTAACCGGCCCCTTGCACCCCAGCTTGTACAGGCACCAGCCTTTGCGGTGCCCTTCGTCGCCGAACGCCGCTGCGAAACGGCCGGCATCAAAGTGCGCTCGCCGCGGACAATTTTCATGAATCACGCGCTCGTAAGCGAACTTCGGACGATTGAACTCGTCCAGCTCCGGCAGCCGCCCCATCGTGACGTACTCGAGAACCACCGCAAGCAGGTTGTAAGGATTCGGCGGACAGCCGGGGAGGTTGATGATCGGCTTGCCCGACAGTACCGAGTTCACTCCCATGGCGCCGGTGGGGTTTGGGTCAGCCGAAGGAACTCCGCCCCAGGATGCGCAGGAGCCGATCGCGATCACCGCCGCCGCCTGGGAGGCGACTTCCCTCACGACCTGCACTCCGGGCCTGCCGCCCATTTGGTAGTAGACGCCATCGTCTCTGGTTGGAATGGCGCCCTCAACGACCAGCACGTACTTGCCGGCGTTTTCGGCTATAGCCGAGCGCAACGCTGCTTCGGCCTGCGCACCCGACGCGGCCATCAAGGTCTCGTGGTAATCGAGAGAAATGATGTCCAGGATGAGATGCGCAACATCCGGAGCCGAAGTGCGCAGCAGCGTCTCGGTGCATCCGGTGCAATCCTGGAAATGCAGCCAGATCACCGAGGGCCGTTTGGTCTTGCCGATCGCAGCCGCAACCTGCAGGAGCGAGTTTTTGCCAGTAAGTGCCAGTCCCACTGGCGCCGTGGCCATCAGTATGCTGCATAGCTGGAGGAAGCTTCTGCGGGAGACTCCGCTCGCCTCAAGGTGTTCTGCAATGGTCGGATGTGTGGACATGGGCTCCTTCCTGCGCACGGCATTACCCCGTGGACGCCTCGGCCAGAGATACCCTGTCGCGAAACAGCCAAGGTAACGTCGTTGGAGGGTAAGCGGGATGGAACACCGACAACAGAACCTCAGGATGCGCGCTGCCACTCCTAAGACTTAAGAATCAATGCATGAATGCGCAATGCCGGTTTCTTTCCCTGTACCCTGAACCGTTCGCTCCAACGTCGCTTCCCGCCGCAACGACCGGGATCATCAAAATTGTTTATCTCTCGAATAAGCAATTTGAATCAGTGATTCCGGTCACTCACCAGTGTGAGCAGGGATCGGTATCGGCATCATTATTTATGGGGTTGAATTGCGGGGGCCAACACGCTGCCGATTAAATGGACAGAGGTTATGCGGGCAGAATCCAATTGCGGCGCTCGATAAAGGTGGGCGGTTCGTAGGTGTGGCCTGACGCCAGCCGCTTCTCTTCCCGGCGCGTGGAGAGTAACAGAATCGGGCCCAGCCCTGCGGCCGTCAGCCGTGCGACCACGGGGAACTCCTTCTCAACATCGCGGCGCAGCTTGTGAATCTTCTCGCTCACACCGCGATTGACTTTCCTGAACTCTCGCTCCATCACCCAAAGCGCAGCGTTGTAGGCGCTGCTCAACTTTTTCATTTCGCGCGCGAACCGCTCACGCACTCGCGGGTCGGGATAGTCCTTGTAGCGTTGCCAGCCCTGCAGCATAGTCTGGCACATGCGGTAGAGGCTTGGTTCATTACGCTGGAAGTAGCGCCAGAAGGATCAATCAAGAAACCTCTTTGAATCGTCACGCGAGGTTGTATTATGTTGAAATGTGAACGTTTACTGGCAATGTC
>Ga0074045_10000857_pt1 | contig 29778 bp, 29 predicted proteins | sample BogForMeECP23OM2_FD_94442 | JGI IMG/M metagenome (GOLD analysis project Ga0074045, IMG submission 94442) | Bog forest soil microbial communities from Calvert Island, British Columbia, Canada - Bog Forest MetaG ECP23OM2 | ecosystem: Environmental > Terrestrial > Soil > Wetlands ...
ATAAACTTTGAGATCGGTGCCGCAGGTGAGCGCCACCTGCACTTTGACCAGCACCTCTCCCTTATCCACGCGAGGGATGGGCACTCGTTCAATTTTGAGATCTTCTTTGCCGTACAGGACGGCGGCCGTCATTTTTCCATTCACTGCTGGTTTCCTTCCCAGGATATCCCGGGCTGAATCACAATCTTCATCGACGCTGGCTGCGGATGCGCCGCAAGCTGCAAGGCTTGCGCGCTCTCCCCCAGCCGGAACCGGTGGCTGATCAGCCGTTCCAGATCCATCTCCCGGTTCATCACGAAATCCACCGACTCCTCCTGCAAATCCACGGACGCGGAATACGATCCGACCAGGGTCTTTTCGTCCACGCAAACCGCCGCCGGATCCAAAACCACTTCCCCACGTTGTGTCTGAGCGAACAACAGCACCCGCCCTCCCGGACGGGCGGCATCCATGGCCGGGCGAATCAAGCCGTTCGCCGCCACCGCCAAGACTACCGCGTCCGCGCCTCGGTCTTCAGTCTGTTGCCGTACACAGCCCGCCACGTCGTTTTTCGACGCGTCAACGGTGTGCTCGAATCCAAGGCTTTTAGCTATTCTAAGCCTCTCGGGATACAAATCGGAAGTGATAACGGTTGCACCCGACCGGCGGGCGAGCACGGCGAGGATAATACCGATGGGCCCCTGGCCAATCACGAGCACGGTTTCGCCCGCTTCGAGGCGCAGCGCCGCGATCCCTTTCAGGCAGGTGTTTACCGGCTCCACGAAGCAAGCCTGTTCAAACGAAACACCTTGCGGGATTTTTACCGTGCCCAGCTCGACAATCCAATCCATCACCCGGACGTATTCCGCGAAACCTCCGCCCGCGGGTTCAAAACCGGCGGTGCATCCGACTTTCTTATAAGTCGCGCACTGGGCGAAGGTTTGGTGACGGCAGTAGAAACACCTGCGGCAGGGGATGTGATGAAAGACGACCACGCGGTCGCCGGGCTGATATTGTCTTACTCCCGCGCCCACTGCCGCGACGACTCCCGTAGTTTCATGCCCGAAGATGCGCGGCGCGGAATGCGATCCGGTGGCGATTTTCTTGAGATCGGTGCCGCAGACCCCGCAGGTATGCACCCGCAGCAGCAGTTCACCGGGGCCAATCTCCGGGACTGGAACCGTCTCCAGGCGAACGTCATTCACGCCCCGGTAGACCGCCGCCAGCATGGTCGTGGGGATCGTCTGGCTGCGGTCTTCAATCACGAACTGTCCAGCTATCGCCATGCTATTTTCGATAAACCCGTTTGTTCGAAGAATGTTACGCAAACCTGATTTAGATGAACTCTAAGTAGTGTTTGCTTCAACCGGCACCGGCTGCTCTCGCCTTAACCGTTCCAAATGCAAACCCAGCGCCCGCGCCGCCTTGCGGCTGTTGCGCCCCAGTTGGACAACTCGAATCCAGAGCCAGGGCCGCAGCGCCACAAATGCGGCGAAGGCAGCCGTTCGAAATTGACCCCGGAGATCGATGAAGCGGTCCATCCCTGGCAATTCAAAATCCAACTCGTCGGAGATCACCTTGGTAGCGGCGAAGCCAATTCCGTGCGCGACGGCGGCCACAGCCACCGCGGCCGCTTCCATGTCTACCGCCTGCGCTTTGAAGGCCTCCGCAAGGTAGCGTTTCTTCTGCGCTCCGGCCACGGACATGAAGGTTACCAGGGATTTTCGACTATCCATTCCCGCGACGAAAACGCGGCTGCCATCGCGCGCATCGATCACCGCCGAAGGCGTAAATAAATCGCCAACGCGCAAGGATCGGTCCAACGCCCCGGCAAATCCAACCGACTCCACCCGCGCGGGTCGGTACAACGCGATCACCGCTTCGGCCGCGCGCCGGGCCGCTTCAACGCCAATTCCGCCGCAGACCACGACCGACTCGTCCTGCTCGAAGAATGCAAACCTGCGCCCTTCATGCTCCCGCTCGACGCGACGGCAACGGCTGATGAAGGCAGCGACTTCGCGCTCCAAAGCAGCCACGATGGCGATCTTAGGCATATCCATTCGCCTGAAACCACTCGACCGCCCGCCGCAGCGCGCCTTCCACCGGGACTGTCTTCCATCCCAATTCGCGTTCCGCTTTTCGCGAACTGGCCCACATTTTCTTCTTTCCCATGCGAACCGTTTCGATGGTCGCGCGGGGCTCGCGCCCCAGCAAGCGGCCGGAGATCGTCTGGTCGACCGCCCCTGCCAGGTACGCCACAAAGTACGGCAGCTTGATTTTTGGCGAAGGTACACCGGCAATCGCGCCCAGCTTATCCAGAATCTGCTTCAACGTCAGGTTCTCGCCGCCGAGGATGTAACGTTCGCCGCTCCGGCCTTTTTCGAACCCCGCGACGTGTCCGAGGGCGCATTCGCGAACGTCTACCAGATTCAATCCCGTCTCCACGTAGGCAGGGAATTTGCCCTTCAAAAAATCGACGACGATCCGTCCCGTCGGAGTTGGCTTCACATCCAGCTCGCCTACCGGCGTCGTCGGATTCACGGTAACAACTCGCATCCCGCTGCGGCCTGCTTTCAACGCCATTTCTTCGGCCATGAACTTCGAGCGCTTGTAGTGCCCAATCATATCCGCGAGCGCAACCGGGGAGTCTTCATCCGCGGGATGCTCGTTCCCGGTGAATCCCATGGTGGCTACGCTCGACGTGTACACCACCGCACGAACAGCATTCTTGCGGGCCGCATCAAGAATGGCCCGCGTACCCTCCACATTCGAGCGATACATCTCATCTGGATCGCGCAGCCACAACCGGTAATCGGCAGCCACATGAAAAACCGCGTCGCAGCCGGCCATCGCCTTCTCGATCGATGCCTGGTCGCGCAGGTCGCCGATCGCGGTATCGGCCTTCAGTCCTTCCAGATTCTTAAGGTTGCTCGTCGAACGCACCAGCAACCGCAGATCGGCTCCCTGCTCCGCTAAAACTCGCGCCACGTGAGAGCCTAGAAATCCGGTTGCGCCGGTGACGAACACTAGCATGCTTGAGCAATCAGCAATTGGCAATTAGCGATTGGCAGTTAGCGATTCACGCACTGGCCTTGCTTGGCCAAACGCTAATTGCCAATTGCTAACTACCGACTTTCTCCACCTTGGCATAAGTCGTGAGCGCGAGTAGCGGAAAGTACTCCCGGTAGAGGTGATATTTCAAATAGAAAACTCGGGGAAATCCCGTGCCGGTGAAAAAATCCTCGTCCCACGACCCGTCTTCTTTTTGCACCCGCAAAAGATAGGCAATGCCCCGCGCTACGGAATCGCTGCGCGTGTCGCCCACTGCCAGCAGTCCCAGAATCGCCCAGGCAGTCTGCGAAGGCGTGCTGTCGCCTACGCCACGCAAGGTCGGATCGTCATAAGAGCCCACGGTCTCGCCCCAGCCGCCGTCTGCGTTCTGCACCATGCGCAGCCACTCCGCCGCCTGCTGGACGCAGGGCTCGTGGCTGTCCATGCCGATTGCCTCCAGGCCGCGCAGCACCAGAGCAGTTCCGTAAATGTAGTTCACCCCCCAGCGGCCAAACCAGCTTCCGTCCGGCTCCTGCTCGTCGCGGATGAACTGAATCGCCCTCTTCACCGCCGGATGGCTCTGATCGTAACCGTAGGTCGCCATCATTTCGAGGATGCGGCCAGTGATATCGACCGTCGCCGGATCGAGCATGGCGTTGTGATCGGCAAAGGGGATATGCTGGAAAACCATCTTGTCGTTGTCTTTGTCGAACGACGCCCAGCCGCCGTTCTTGCACTGCATCGATAAAATCCAATCGATGGCCCGCTGCGCGGACTCGCGCTGATAACGTCCGTTGGGGTGCTCCACCCGGCTCAACGCCAGGCAGACCATGGCGCTGTCATCCACGTCGGGATAAAACTCATTGTTGAATTCAAAGTACCAGCCGCCCGGCTTGCCCTTCTGGTTCTTGACGTGCCAGTCACCGACATTCCGCACCTGCTTTTGCAGAATCCAGTCGGCGCACTTCACCATCCGGGGATCGTTGGCCGGCACTCCAGCTTCGCCGAGAGCGAACAGCGCATACGCCGTATCCCACACTGGAGACATGCAGGGTTGCATTCTGAAGGTATCGCCTTCCTCGATTCCCAGCTTCTCAAATTCATCCAGCGCACGAATTACCTGCGGATCGTCGAGCGAATATCCCTGGCAGCGCAATGCGATGATGGCATTCATCATCGAGGGATAAATCGCGCCCAGGCCATCGCTCATTTCGAAGCGCTCCAGCATCCACTTCTCGGCGCTCTTAAGCGCAATCGAGCGCAGCGGGCGGATATGCACCCGCTCAAACCAGTGGGTCATGCGGTCCAAAACAAGAAAGAAATTCCGCCACGACACCAGCTTCTTCGACCAGCGCAGGTGCATGCGCGATTTCTGCATGCCGCCGACGAACAGCTCTTCGACGCCCATCTCCCGCGGAATTTTTTTGAACGGCTTCTTGGCGTAGCAGATCGAAAGCGGTACCAGGATGGCCCGCGACCACGAGGAAATTTCGTAGATGTTAAACCAGAACCAGTTGGGAAAGAGCACGATCTCCGGGGGAATCGCCGGAACCGCATCGTAGTCATACTGCCCGAAAAAACATAGATAGATCTTAGTAAATGTATTGACCTCGGTCACGCCGCCGAGCTCGAGAATTCTCTTGCGGGCGCGCTGCAGCACGGGGTGATCCGCCGAATATCCCGCCAGCTTCAACCCGAAATATCCCTTCACCGACGCGCTGACGTTCGACGGGCCCGCGGCATAGATACTCCAGCCGCCATCTTCATTCTGATGCCGGATGATCCAGTTCGCCGCCTTCTGAAATCGCGCCGCGTTGCCCGTGCCTAACAGCGTGTGTAACAGGATGTAGTCGGATTCCAGCGTGGTATCGGCTTCCAGCTCTCCGCACCAGTAGCCTTCTTCGTGTTGCTGGGAGAAAAGAAACTGGCGCGCCGCCTCCATCGCGGCAGAAACACGCTTCGCCAGTCCATCGATCTTGCCAAAGCGCAGTTGCGGTTCGGAGGCTAACTGAGAAGCAGCTAAATTGGCATCAGGGGAGTTTGTGTCCATATATATGAGTTCAGGTTTGCCGCTCCATCAGTCCGCGGTGGCCGTTGCCGGAGCGGCCGCGATCGCTTCTACAATCTCTGGCGGCAGCCCGAAGCGAACGTTTTCCGGCATCACTTCTAACTCCTGCACGTTGTCAAAACCCTTCGTAGCCAGAAACTTCATGGTCTCTTCCACCAGGCACTCCGGTGCCGAAGCCCCAGCGGTCAACGCAATCGTCTTTACGCCCTCCAGCCATTCCGCCTCAATATCCTTGTAACTATCGATCAGGTGCGCGTTCGTACCCAGATTGCGCGCCACTTCCACCAGACGATTCGAATTTGAACTGTTCTCCGAACCCACTACCAGTAGCAGATCAGATTCCGAGGCCACCTGCTTCACCGCGACCTGGCGATTTTCCGTGGCATAGCAGATATCCTGCGCCGCCGGCCCTTTGATGTTCGGGAACTTCTTCTTCAGAGCCGCGATAATGTCCTTGGTCTCATCCAGGCTGAGTGTCGTCTGCGTGAGGTAGGCCACGCGGTTCGGATCAGGCACGGTTAGCGACTTCACCTGCTCCGGCGTTCCCACGACTTGCGTCACCAGCGGAGCCTCGCCCAGGGTTCCGATCACTTCGTCATGATCATGGTGCCCGATCAGAATCAGCGAGTAACCCTCCTTGGCAAACTTCACTGCTTCCACATGCACCTTGGTGACCAGCGGACAGGTGGCATCAATCACCCGCAAGCCGCGCCGCGCGCTGTGCTCGCGAACCTCGGGAGATACCCCGTGCGCGCTGTAGATAACCCGTTCTCCGTTGGGCACTTCGTCTTCGCTGTCGACAAAGATCGCGCCCTTGCCCCGCAACTCGTCGACTACAAAGCTGTTGTGGACAATTTCCTTGCGGACATAAATCGGCGGACCAAAAGCATCGAGCGCAATACGTACCACATCGATCGCCCGCACCACCCCCGCGCAGAACCCACGCGGCTTCAGCAACAGCAAAGTTTTTCCCCGGCTATTCGGCGCCATGAAACTCCCGCTCTCGTAATCGGCCTGCTTTGACCGTTAATCCTGACCTAACAAGACAACCCCTGTCTGAGTGATCTTCCCCATACCCTGTAAGATGCAAAACTTCCCTTCGGAACTATACTTTAAGGGTACACAAACTCCATCATGGGTTGTGAATAAACTACCGGAAAGGATCAAGCTGGTCAACGTAAACCACAGAAACAGCGGGGATTAACAGCGAAGCCGCGTTTCCGAGCAGCGAGCGGTCACTGGGGATGAACCGACTCGGGTGCTACCTGATGGTTTCCATCTTCGATTCCAGTTAGCTAACTTATGTTAGCCAACTCATGATCCGTGCTCAAGTTTCACGTGACGCGGTCCGCCTCGCTATTCATTGGCCTTGATCATCTGCTCAGCATGCTTCCGGGAAGTATCGGTCAACTTTGCCCCGCTTAGCATCCGAGCTACTTCCTCAGTACGCTCTTCGCCCACCACGGCCCGGATGCTGGTTCGAATGCGCCCGCCCCACTGCTTCTTTTCGATCACATAGTGATGATCGGCAAAGGTCGCAATTTGCGGCAGGTGGGTAACGCACAACACCTGATTCGATCGCGCCAGAGACTTCAGCTTCCTTCCCACCGCCTCGGCCGCGCGGCCTCCAATTCCGATATCGATTTCGTCAAAGACCAGGGTCCGCTCGGTAATGGTCCGCTCGGTAAAAGAACGCCGCGTGCCCCACTTCTCGCGTCCTTTGCGAGAAGCGTGAGTTGACGCTTCCAATGTCTGGCGTCTCCCACTCAGGCTCGAGCTTGATCCCGCTTGCACGCTCACCTTCAGTGCCAACATCACCCGCGACAACTCTCCCCCCGACGCTATCTGCTCCAGAGGCCGCATGGGCTCGCCCGGATTCGTCGCGATCATGTAAACCACGTCATCGATTCCGCTCGCACTCCAGTTCCCTGCTTCCTCATTCGCAGTCAGACTGATCCGGAATGTCGACTTCATCGCCAGATCGTTGATCTCGGCTTCCACCAGCTTCTCCAGCCGGCGCGCCGCTTCCTCGCGTTTTTTCGAGAGCGCCCGCGCCGCCCGCCGGTACTCCGCTGCAACCATTTCCAACTCCGCCCGCAATTCGCGGAGAATCTCATCTTTATTCTCGATCTCCGAAAGTTTGCGCGTCACATCCGCTCCAAACGCGATCACATCCCCGAGCGCCGGACCGTACTTGCGCTTCAGCCGGTCGAGCAAAGCGAGCCGGTCTTCCACTTCCGCCAGGTGCTCGGGCGAGGCATGAATTCCACCCGCATAATCCCGCACCGTAGCGCCCACGTCTTCCACGCTAATGCGCGCGGTCTCGAGCGCAGCCAAAGCCTCCTGAAACTTCGGTTCATAGCGTGCCAGCTCTTCGATTTGCTTTTGCGCCGAGCGCAACGACGCCGACGTGGAAGCATCGCCTTCATAGAGCAGATCGAAGGCCTGCATCGCCGCGTTGTAAATCTTCTCCGCATTGGCGAGAACGCGCTTTTCGGTTTCCAGTTGCTCGTCTTCGCCGGACTGCAGGCGCGCGTCTTCAATTTCACGCTTCTGAAACATCCACAGATCCACCAGCCGCAGTCGATCTTGCTCGCCGTGTTCCAACTCTTCGATGCGCCCGCGAATTTCCTTCCAAGCCTCGTAGGCTTTCGCCACGGGCGAAATCTCGCTGTCGGCAAATCCGTCGAGCAAAACAAGCCGCGCCGGACCATCGAACGACAACAATGACTCATTTTGCGCGTGAATGGTCGCCAGGTATGGCGCCAGTTGACGCAGCACCGCGACCGTCGCCGCCTGATTGTTCACGAACACACGCCCCTTGCCCCCGGCCGCAATCTCCCGGCGAACAATCAACGAGCCGTCTTCGGCTTCATCCAATCCGTTGCGCTCCAACAGCTTTGCGACAGCGTCTTCGAAGCCGCCCTCGGACTCAAACACCGCCGACACCACCGCACGCTCCGCACCGCTGCGAATCACCTCGCTCGAAGCTTTATCCCCCAGCAGCAGCGCCAGCGCATCAATCAGAATGGATTTCCCCGCGCCCGTCTCTCCCGTAAGAAGGTTCAGCCCGGAGGCAAACTCCACCGCCGCATTGTCGATCACCGCGTAGTTTTCCAGCCGCAGTTCAATCAGCACAGGGCGTCCTCGGACCAAGGATTCGAGAAGAGTTTTGCGCAGCATAGCACGAAACCGCTGTGGAACCAGCGGCAGCTTTATCGCTTTAGCGGGCGGCGATGTTGCCTTCGACCGGAACCGCGCTTTCTCCGAATTTGCGCGCCACGCTTTTCAGGTAGGTATCGAGAGTACCCGTATAGCCAAGGATGAAGCGGGAGACAAAACGAAACACCGGGTTAGAAATGTCGCCCCGCTCGGTAATATTCAGCCGAGAGCCCTCCGCCGCCGGAGCCACTTCAAAAATCCAGACTCCACCGAAAGGCATACCCGTGTGGTCAATCTGAGTGACCATTCGCTGCGGCGGATCGAACTCGACAACCTCGAACACGAGCGCGCCATTCTTGCTGCGCTCTCGAAAACGCGCGTGCCCATCGCGCTCGGGCAGCAGTTCGACCTCCCCTAAACCAGCGCGCCACGAAGCTCCGTCCTTAAAGTTCGAGATCAGGGCAAATACCTCAGCAGGCTTTTGCCGCAGCGTGATGGCTCGCGCCGCTTCATGATTTCTCGGCAGGGCATAACCGATGACGACCACCAGCACGATCGACCCCACAAGCAACACCCCACCCATTGCGGCAAGCTTTAACATGAGCGTTATTTTCCTCGGTTGGCCCGGTTCTTCGTTTTCCTTCCGCCGGTGAGCTGTCGGGAGGCCCGCGCCAACAATTCCATTCCCTCCAGCGCTCTTTTGCGTTCGGAGCGCGTGAGCTTGGACAAAAGAGCTCCCACTCGCTGCGCGTCCAGCACCGAGGTCGCCGCCATCGCCTTCGCGCCAAGAGAAGTAAGGGTCAAGGCGGCGGCCCGTCGATCGTTATCGCTCGCTTGCCGCCGCAGATACCCCAGAGTTGCCAGCCGGGCAATCGCCGCTGAGATTGTCGAGGCTCCAATTCCCATATGAGCCGCCAGGTCGCTGGGACTGAGCGGTTCGCTGGGGCTCAAATGAACCAGCAGCGATGAGTCTCTCGCGGAAAGGCGATACTCGGTGCTCGCGGCTCGAATGTGATCGACGTGGCAAGCAAGATAGATTTGCGGATAACACCTCTGGATTACCTCGACCGCCGCCGAATGCTGATCTGGCATGGGGAGATTATTTCCGCCGGCCGATGTTTCGTCAAAGCGAAGCATCTCCCCGGCAGTCCAGGAAAAAGCCTGGAGAGCGCCGCACTGCGGCGAGTTTGATCGGGCCGCGGATCGCTGGACTCATCGCTGGAGGTTTACGTTCAGGATACGTCCTCCCGCAAAGCCGCCCGCACCAATCATCTATAATCGCGTAAAGTATTCTCTAAACCCCAATGCATCTGTTTTCATACTGCGCGTTTTTCATGGGCGGCGAAATTCTCGACATGCTCTCCAGTTCGGGAGCGGTCGCCAAGTTCGTCCTCCTCACCTTGTTGGTCTTCAGCCTCATTTCGTGGGCTATCATTCTTACCAAATGGAATCTGCTCCACCGCGCCCGGCTGCAAAGTGGACGCTTCCTGCGCGCCTTTCGCAAAGCCCAGCGGCTGCAGGACCTGGCCACCGTCGCCGATCAGTTTCGCCCCAGCCCCCTGGTCGGAGTCTTCGAGGGAGGATTCCAGGAATATAAACGCCAGCTCTCCGGGCCCGCCGCCTCGCTGCGCAGCCTCGTCGCCGTCCAGCGCGGTATGCAGATTGGAGCCTCGGAAGAAATCACCCGCCTCGAGCGCAACGTCCCCTGGCTGGCCATCACCGCGGCGGTCACCCCGTTCATCGGACTTTTCGGCACAGTGTGGGGAATTATTGACGCCTTCCACGGCCTCGGCACCGCCGGAGGCGCAACCTTGCGCGCCGTAGCCCCCGGCATCTCTGAAGCTCTCATCACCACCGCCGCCGGCCTCGCCGCCGCCATCCCCGCTGTCATTGCCTACAATCTGATCGGCAACTCCATTCGCGAATTCGCCGCCCGCGGCGACGACTTCACCCTCGAAGTGCTCAACGCCATCGAATCTCTCCAGCCGCAAGCCGTGACTGAAGTGAGGCGTTGATGGCTTTCACCACGCCCAACGGCCGCACCCAGACCGCCCTTGCCGATATCAACATCACTCCGCTGGTCGATGTCGTCCTGGTGCTCCTTATTATTTTTATGGTCACCGCCCCGGTGCTCCAGTCGGGAATTGAAGTCAACGTTCCCAAGACCCGCACCGTGAAGGAAATTAGTGAGGAGCGCGTGGTCATCACGATCAATAAAGATCAGCGCGTCTTTCTGGGCAACGACGCGATCAATATTAATGAAATCGCTGTCAAGCTTCGCCAGAAGATCCGCGACCCTCACAATCAGTTCATCTTCCTCCGCGCCGATGAGAATGTCCCCTTCGGCGCCTTCGCTACGGTAATGGACGCGGTCAAACAATCGGGCATCTCCAACATCAGCATCGTCACTCAGCCCATCGAAGCCAATGGCGCAAAACGCTGAGATTTTTTTCGAACACGATAGTTGGCCGCGCGCCCTCGCCTGGTCCGCCGGCTTTCACCTCTCGCTCACCGGCCTGATCGTGCTCTACACCGCCTTTTTCACCGGACCGCGCGGCGAAGGCTGGGGCGCCGGCGGCGGGGGCTCCGCCATCGGCGTCAGCTTGGTCAGCTCCGTTCCTCTGCCCGTCTCGCCCGCCCCGCCACAAAATGTTCTTGCCAACGACTCCAAAGGCGTCACCAAGTCGGATCAGAAGGTTGAGGAAAAAGAACCCGACGCCATCGAGATCCAGGGTAAGAATTCCAAAATCAAGCCAAAAAAGCCGCCCACGCCCAGCAAAGAAAAGCAGCCCGCTCCCGAACCAGAGACCAACCAGGTTGCCTTCGGCGAAGGCGGTCCGGTCAGTGGTCCTTACGGGACCTTCGCCGCTGGTGGCGCGAAGGGCGGCTTCGGTGTCAGCGGAGGCGGCGGCGATTTCGGCACCCGCTACGGCTGGTACGTGCAGATCATCCAGCAAAAAGTCTCGGAGAACTGGCTGAAGTACGAGGTCGATCCCCGCATCACGACCGCTCAGCGCGTCTACATCACCTTCGATGTCGCCCGCGACGGCCACCCTTTCAACGTGCAAGTCGAGCAGTCCAGCGGCGTGCCCTCGCTCGATTACTCGGCCATCAACGCGCTGAAGCGTATCGACACATTTGGCCCGTTGCCCTCCGATTACAGTGGAAGCAAAATCTCGGTTGAATATTGGTTCGATTACAGCAAGAAATAAACCGGCAGCCTTCGGCAACCGAAAAATGACTGCAGCATCTACCTGATTATTCTTGACGTTACCCTTTAGCGGGTATGATTGACCGTAACTTGCTAATGAGAACATATCGGACTACGATATTATTGCGGTGGGAGCGGTTCGTTGCCCCCTCCCGCCGCGTCTGTAAGCGGATGGAAGATAGAAACGCAAACGCCCGGCGAAACCACAGTCAAGCTCCGCGCCCCGCTCCCTCCGCACTGCGCCTCGGCGCTTTCGCCTTCCTGACTTTCCTGGCCTTTCTCGCCATCCCCGCCGGGGCTCAGGATTGGGTTCGCACCGGCTCTGGCCTCGGCGTCGAAAAAGTCCGTCTTGCCGTTCCCGATTTCAAAGCCTCCACCGGCGATCCCCAAAACACCGCCCTGCTCAAGACCTTCAACGACACCCTGTGGAATGATCTCGATAATTCCGGCGTCGTCGAACTGGTCTCCAAGAGCTTTTATCCCCTTCAGGTTCCCAGCCAGCCTGCCGAGGTCACTTTCGGAGTGTGGAACTCTCCTCCCCCGAACGCGGCCATGCTGGCCTTCGGAAATCTCGCAGTCGCCGCCGGTAAAGTCACGGTACAGGCTTGGCTCTACGACGTGAAGAACACGGCCTCGCCCCAGGTTCTCGGCAAACAATACGCCGACGCCGCCACCGAAGATGCTGCCCGGGTGATCGCCCACAAGTTCGCCGACGAGATTATTTTCCGCCTGGGCGGCGGCATTCCCGGCATCGCCGAAAGCAAAATCTTTTTTGTCAGCGATCGCAGCGGCCACAAAGAAATCTGGATGATGGACTACGACGGCAGCAATCAGCGCGAACTCACTCGTCTAGGTTCCATTTCGCTTTCCCCGCGCATCTCGCCCGACGGCTCCCGCCTCGCCTTCAGTTCGTTGACCAAATCGGGCTGGGAAGTCCTCATGTATTCCGTGGATCTCGACCGCGTGGTGAACTTCCCCCGCTTCGGCGGCACCAATCTTTCGCCCGCCTGGTCGCCCGATGGCAGCAAGCTGGCGCTCTCCTCCTCTCGCGGCGGCCGCTCCGAAATTTATCTCAGCGATGCCTCTGGAGGAGATTTCCACCCCCTGACCACCGGCCGCGGCCCTGACGTTTCACCTGCCTGGAATCGCAAAACCGGGGCCCAGATCGCTTTCGTCAGCGGCCGCACCGGCTTACCCCAGATTTACTCCATGGAAGCCGACGGAACCAACGAACAGCGCCTGACCGATCAGGGCTATGCCGTCTCGCCCAATTGGTCGCCCAACGGCCAGTTTCTTACCCTGGCCTGGATTCGCAAATACGGCCCCGGCGAGCCCGGCGCCTCCGACATTTATTTAATGGATGTCGCCAGCAAGCAGTGGGTTCAGCTCACTCACGACGGCGGACGCAACGATTTTCCTTCGTGGGCTCCGGACGGCCGCCACATCGTCTTTCAATCCAGCCGCTCCGGCAAAGAAGAAATCTGGATGATGCTGGCCGACGGCTCCAAGCTGCATCAATTGACTTTTACAGGACGTAATTCGCAACCGAACTGGAGTTGGAAATAAAAAACACTTCGTCTGAACTCGCAGGCCGCGAGCTCGTGGGAGGGATTAACGTGAAGACTAATCAATGGCAACACCGCAACACGAATCCGAGCAACCTGCCCTTAACCTTGCAGGGAACCTTAAAGGCGCTCGCCACCATCATCGCACTGTGCGCCGTCATGATGCTGGGCGCGTGCCACAAAAAAACCGCGCCGCCGCCACCACCTCCTCCTCCGCCGTCGGTGCCCGCGCCTACCGCTTCCATTTCCGTCAGCCCAGATACCGTTCAGAAGGGGCAAACCTCCACCCTGAACTGGCAGACCTCCGGCGCCACCGACGTTTCTATCGATGGCATCGGCGCTGTGCAGGCCAGTGGGTCACAACAGGTCTCCCCCGCCGATTCCACCACTTACCACCTCGTGGCCAAAGGCGCCGGCGGAACCCAGGAGGCTACGACGCGCCTCACCGTCACCCAGCCGCCGCAACCCATGCAAGCCACTTCGTCGCCCAGTGACGAAGACCTCTTCGGCCACAGCGTCAAGGACATTTATTTCGAGTACGACAAGTCCGACATTCGCCCCGATCAGCAGGCTTCCATGCAATCCGACGTCTCCTTCCTCTCGCAGCATCCCAACATCAACTTTACGGTCGAAGGCCACTGCGACGACCGCGGCTCTACCGAATACAACCTGGCCCTCGGCGACCAGCGCGCCAGTTCGGTGCGGACTGCCCTGACCTCGGCCGGCATCAGTGCCAGCCGCATCAAAACCATCAGCTATGGCAAGGAGAAGCCCTTCTGCATGGAAGACAACGAAGCCTGTTGGCAGCAGAACCGCCGCGGCCACTTCGTCTATCAGAAGTAGACGAACAGAATTAAACGATTCTCGGGAGCCCCACCCTTCTCGCGCCCTTTGCGAGAGGGTGGGGCTTTCGCTCGAAGGGGAGGGCTCGGGAAGGGCACGACTTTAGTCGTGCCGCTGAGCCGCTAAAAACGCATCGCGCTTTAGCGCCTGAGGTCGCCCATCACCCTATCTGCACGGCAGGCGCCTCTCGCACTCCACGTCGAACCCGCCTCCACAATCCCACTCCAGCCAGGCAGTAAACTGCGATCGCCACCAGCAGCAGCGCCCGCATGCCGAACAACAGGGAAAGATTCTCCAGCAACCCTCCCGCCACCGCGCCCAGCATGTTCGCTCCCAGTGCCGCGCTCGGCGACTCCGCCTCCCGAAACTCCGCCGCAAACAGGACTCCCGCAAATATCACCGGCAGCGAGAACACCAGCACCGCGATCGTGCCGGCCAGCGCCGCAGATCGGCCAATCCGTTCAATGGGAAACCAGTACGCCAGCCCCAGCCCAGCCAGCAAGGCCGCCAACACCCAAAATCGCGGCACAGCTCTGCGGCTGCGTTCCACCCACGCATTGGCCAGCAACAACGCTATCAGCAGCGAGGAAATCACAATCCCATTCACCTGCCACACCGTTCCGAAGAACAACGCCAGGCGGCTGATCACCTGCGTCTCCAGCAACAAAAATCCCGCGCCCATGGAAAAAAAGAATAAAGACGGCAGGCCCTTCCCGACTCCGCCAATCTGCAGATACAACCAGCTCGCGATCAGAATCACCAGCACGCCCACGGAATAGTAAGTTCGGGGAATCCAGCGGCCTTCCTGGTAAAGATAAGGCCAATCGTCGGTGGTGATCGGAATTCCTCCCGGCTGCACTTTCACAGCATTAGCCCGCACAAACTCCGCCAGCCGCGGGTCGGCGCCCAGCGCCTCTTCCACCCGATTCCCCTCCGAGATCACAAAGCAGGTTGCGCCCACCGAGTAGTACGACTCGGCGAAGAACACCAGCGGCGATTTCCCAAACGTTTGGCTCAACATCTCCGTCAGGCGCGCGGCTAACCAGCCGTGGTTCGGCTCAACCCAGAACTTCACGAAGACCACGCCATTTGGCGTCAGGTGCCGCTTCGCTTCGCCGAAAGACTCCTCGGTATAGACGAAATTGTCGATCCGCATGTTGGCGTAGTCGGACAACTGCGAGTGCGAATCGAGCAGGCCGAAGAGAATCAGGTCGTACTTCTCATCAGTCCGCTTAAGAAAGGACCGCGCGTCGGTCACGTGAATCGAAACCCGCGGCGAATCGTAAGGATGCTCCGGATGCTCCCGCTTCCCTAATTCCAGAATTGCCCGGTCAATCTCCACCGCATCCACAGAAGCAACATCGTGTCGCAAAGCCGCGGCCACGTCGTTGCCCGTGCCGGAGCCAACAATCAATACTTTTGCGGCGGGTTGGGCAAAACGAAGGGGTAGGTTGTAAGGGCTCTCCTCCACCCGTTCTTTCATGGCGCCCGGATGACGGGCCAGAAATTGATCCGACAAATTAATAATTCGCTGATAGAAAGTATGATTCACCTGCAAGGTTCCACCGTACATCTCGCCATCGTGCGCGTATTCCCGCGTGTACTGAATTTGCTGATACGGCGTCCACAGTACCTCAGTGCCGGGCTGAGCCTCTCCGTGCAGGAGCAGTCCCAGTGGAACCACCAGGCTGGCAACCAGAATCATGTCTCGCCGTGAAGCCTGCAGCAAGGCAAAGCCCAAAAGGACAATCCCCAGCCAGATCGTCGGGGGTAGCATCGCTAAGCTCACGGCAAAAAACGCGAGCACCCCTATCAGGCTGCCCAGCAAATTCCAGGAGTAAGCCCGCAGGGAGCTCGGAGCCCGATCCATCTCCTGGCTGACCGTCTGCCCCAGAGGCACAAAAACCAGAACAATCAGTACGAACAGCGCTCCCGCCAGCGCTGCGGCGCTTCCGAACCGCACCCAGTTCGACGTGCCGCCAGCCGACCAGATGGCGAGATCTCCCGCGCCCCCCAGGCTCTGCGAGAGTCCTTCGAACATCGCCCCGCCTCGCCACGGCATCCGAAGCACGATCAGCAATCCCATAAACGCTTTGAGTGCCGGCAGCCACCGCGCCTTTTCTCCCGCCAGGGCGCAGCCCAGACCAAATCCCACGAAACACAGCAACAGAGCCAGGTTCTTGAAATACGCGAAGACCCAAATCTCCACCGCGATCCAGCGGATGAATGCTAGCTCGGCAAACAAGGTGAGAAAGCTGGCCAGCAACAAATGGCCTGGAGTCCATTGCTCCGCCGCACCGCCCGCGGCTGCGAGAAACGGCCGCCCGCGCCGCTGCTCGACCGACAGAAGAATTCGAAAGCCAACCAGAATGGCCGCCGCCACCGAGAACAGCAAAATTCGTGAATTCATTTTCGGGCATTATATCCTCAGGCACTGCCGCGATCTTGCCTTCGGCAATCGTCGGCCCGTTAATGCTGAGCGCTGACTCCGAAATGCTGTTCTTTCAGATTCTCCCCAGAATCTTCCTCGCCCCAACACCTAATCCCATCTAGAATAGAAGCAGGAAAATGCCCATGACATTACGACGCTTATCGTTACTTCTTGCTCTGCTCTCAGCTCCATGGCTCTGGTCTGAACCGGCCTGGGGCGTCAGCAAAGAAATGATCCAACTGCAAACTCAAGTCCAGCAACTCCAGGAACAGATGACTGCCATGCAGCGCAGCTTCGACGAACGCATGGGCGTCATGAAGAATCTGGTCGAGCAGGATACCGATGCGGTCAACAAAGTCTCGACCGCAGTCGGCGCTCTGCTGTCCTCTCTGCAAAAACAGCAGGGCGACTCGGCCGCCCACGTCGACCAACTCTCCGGCCAGATTCAGTCCCTCAACGACACGCTCGACGAACTCAAGGCCCGCCTCGTCAAAGTCAGCAAGCAACTCGAAGACATGCAGGCGGCACAGCAGAGTCAGGCCGCACAAACCGCGCAGCAACAGGCCCAGCAGCAGGCGCTGGCGAACGCGCCTCCGCCGGATGTTCTCTACAACAATGCTCTGCGCGATTACAACGGCGGCAAGAACGATCTTGCCCTGCAGGAGTTTTCCGACTATATCAAGTTCTATCCCAACATCGAGAGCGCCGGAAATTGCTACTTCTATCTCGGCGAGATTCAGTTTCGCCAAGGCAACTACCAGCAAGCCGCGCAAAACTATGACCAGGTCCTGCAGAATTTTCCCACCGGAGCCAAGGCCGCTTCCGCGCAATTGAAAAAAGGCTTTGCCTTAATCGAACTCGGCAAGCAGGATGACGGAGTTCAGGAGCTCCGCCATCTCATTCAGCGTTATCCTCGCTCCCCTGAAGCCTTGCAGGCGCGGGAACGTCTGCGCAAGCTGGGAGTCTCCACCGCCCGCCCCGGCGAATAAGTTACTGTAATGCGAGCAACGTCGTAATCCGGAGGGTTGTCATCCCGGGCGAAGCGAGGGACCTTGGTTTCCGCCGGAAACCCGCCAAACAACCCTGGAGCACGCTACCTGATTCTTAGGAGGCACCATGAGCACTAAAATTTCTGCCAACGATCCCGACGGCGCCAAAGGCGCAACCGAAACCGAAGAGCATCACCATGACGGCAACGCTGGTCTCGAAGGACAACTAGGCCACCGCGATCAGGACCCCATTCTCAAAGACGCTGACTCCGACTTCCCCGAGCCCGGCAACAGTCCCGAACATTCCAGCGGTGATCAAGAAAAGAAGATTGACCCGAAGAAACCTAACCCCAAAGTAGCCTGATACCAGAGAAGCGCGGAACCAGCTTAGGGCTCTACCCTGTGATCCTCTGCGTCCCCAGTGTTTAAGCCTTACAGGCGGAGATCACCGTGCTTCCGACGACCTTCCAAGCCCGAGACCGCGGATCAACCACGTCAAAATGTCCCGCATCCGCGATCTCCGCGAGATGCACATCTTCTTTCTTCTTAGCCCGAACGTAGTCTCCACTAAAGGCCGGCGGCACGACATCATCCTCCGCACCATGCACCAGAAACTGCCGCGCCCCAATCGCCAGCTTCATCGGATCGGCCTCGCGATAATGATCCCCGACCTCCGCCGGCGTTCCGCCCAGAAATTCCACCACGGCGTCGTTGCTCAAGTGGAGCTGATAAGCCCGCTGCAAATCCACGACTCCCGCCAGCGAAACCGCAGCCTTCATTCCACGTTCATGCGCCGCCAGGCACAAAGCCAGCTGACCGCCCGCCGAATGCCCGATCGCCAGGGCGCGCTTCCCATCGAATGAATACTTCGCCGCGCTCTGCAGAAGAAAAAGATATGCCGCGCGAATGTCTGCGAACGTTCCTGGCCAGCCGCCTCCCGGGTTTCCCACTCTTCGATATTCCAGATTAGCGGTGGCGATTCCCTGGGCGGTCAAAGCCGCGCACAGATGACCCATGTACGACAAATCGTACTTGGCACGCCAATATCCGCCATGAATGGCAATCGCCAGCGCCTGAGGAGCTTTCGCTTTCGGCAAACGCAAGTCCAGAAACTGATTCTCGTCGCTCCCATAAGCAACTCGCAGATCCGCCTTGGGAGCGGGCAAGCTCAAAATGTCATCGGAATTCATGCTCGGTACTGAGTACTCGGGACCGTCTACTCGTATCGCAGAGCCTCGATCGGATCCAGTTTCGCGGCGCGTATTGCCGGAACCATCCCGCTCACCACTCCCACCACCGCCAAAATCGCCGTCGCCACCAGCAGAATCGCCGGCGAAACAATCAGCCGGATGTCAGCCGCCTCCGCATGCGACGCCATTGCGCTATAAAATGTCAGCCGCCCCACCGACACTGACACCAGGTAAGACAGCCCGATTCCCAGGATTCCCCCGGCCGCTGTAATCACCATCGACTCCGCCAGAAACTGAAACAGTATGTCCCGCCGCCTCGCTCCCAGGGCCTTTTCCACCCCAATCTCCCGCGTGCGCTGGGTCACCGTTACCAGCATCATGTTCATCAACCCCACCCCGCCAATGCCCAGCGTCAGCGCGCCAATAAATGCCAGCAGCCCCTTCAGCGCCATCGAAATAATTCCGAACTGCGAGAGCTGCTTCTGGGCGTCGAAAACAAGAATCGCCCGCTTGTCGTCGCTCTTGAAGTTGTGCGCCGTCGCCAGCGTCTCCCGTATGGTCGTGTCCAACCGGTCATGATTCAGCCCCAGGGAATCCATCCAGATTCCATCCAGGTAGTGATTGTCCTTCAACACATTCATCGAGTTATAGGGAATGTAGATGGTCCGGTTATCGTCGTCGTCCCCCTCCTGCATCCGCGGCTGCACCACTCCGATCACCTGAAACTCGACTCCATCGAGTCGAATGTCCTCCCCCAGCGCCGGCGCACCGGAGAATAATTTATCCTTCGCCTCTGAACCAATCACCGCCACCAGCCCGTGCCGCGAGTTATCGGCGTCGTCGAGAAAGCGCCCCTCGCCCATGTCCAGATTCCAAATCTCCTGAACCGACGGATCCAGCCCATTCACCGGCATGTTGAACGCCCGGTTGCCATTCTGCACCAGCGAACTTTTCTGCGACATCCGCACCACGTGCCTGCATAACGGAACATTATTCCGCAGCAGTTCAATATCGTCATTCGTGAACCGCACCTTCTCACCGGCCTTACTCCCTCCCGCCTGCTGCGACGTCCTTCCCGGAAAAATTCCCACCGCGGTCGCCCCAAAACTCTGAAAAATGTTCTCAATCGCGTTCTGAAAGCCATTACCGTAGGCCAGTAGCAACACCACGGTCGCAATACCCCAAGCCATACCGGCCATGGTTAAGGTGGTTTTGCGCAAATCGTGCCGCATCGCGGCAAACGCCTGTCCCAGTAAATCTCGGATCATAGTCGTAGCTCTTTGCTCTTTACTCTTAGCGCTGTGCAGGATTTTGTTTCTCAGTACTCCGGACTCGGGACTAGCTACTCTTTCCGCAGGGCCTCCACCGGCTGCAGCATCGCCGCCCGCCGCGCCGGATACAATCCCGCCGCCACTCCCGCAATTGCCAGCGCCACCACCGCCAGCGCCGCCGTCGACGCCACCAGCTTCGGAGGATCAAAACCCTCCCCCAGCGACACTCCCGACAACACCGCCATGATCCCAGCCGCCGCCGCAATCCCAAAGGTCCCGCTTAGCAGGGTCAGGAACGCCCCTTCCACAAAAAATTGAAACATGATGCTGGCATTGGTGGCTCCCAGCGCCTTGCGCAATCCAATCTCCCGCGTCCGGTCCGCCACCGCCACCAGCATTATGTTGATAATGCCAATCGCTCCCAGTCCCAGCGTGACCAAGCCAACACTTCCCAGGAAGCCGTTCATCGCGTCGAAAATTTTTCCCACCTGATCCACGGTCTTCACTGTGTCCCACTCATCGAACGAATCCGGATTATTCGGATCAAACCCATGATTCCTCGCAATGACCTGGTGCACCTCCTGCCGCGCCAACTCATGCACCTCGCGCGTCTTCGGCTGGTAATTGATGAACGAAACCACATCCGGCGCTTCGCCAACGTTCAACGGACGAAAATACTCCCGCATCGTCGAGAACGGTATAAAGCTGCGCAGATTCAGATCGTTATTATCTCCGTGCCCCACCCGCTGCAGCGTTCCGATCACTTCAAATTGCACTCCATTCAGCAGAATCGTGCTCCCTACCGATGGACGCCCCGGAAACAAAGTCCGCTGCACTTCATCTCCCAGAACGATCACCGCCCGCTTCTGCGCCACATCCATTTCATTCAGCCAGCGCCCCTCCTTGATCGGCAGGTAGCGGATCTGGTTGAATTTCGCGGGCACGCCAATCATCTGCCCGCTGGCCTGGAAGAAATCGCTCACCGCCCGGATGTCGCTGCGCGAAATCGCCGGCGCGGCCGCTCCCACGCTATGGCAATCCTGCAAAATGTCCTCATAATCGCGATCCGTCAGATAATACTGCCGCAGCGCCGTAAAACTTCCCTCCAGCGCCGGAGCCCGCCCCGACCAGATGAACATCACGTTCTCGCCCAGCGTATCGAATTGCTTCTTGTTTCCCGAACGGAATCCCTCGCCCAGCCCCACCAGCAGCAATAGCGAAAACACTCCCCAGGCGATTCCGAACATAGTCAGAAACGACCGCAGTTTGTGCCCCCATAAAGTCCGCAAGGTCTGCCCGAAGATGTCAAGAAGAAGCCGCATCTAGGTATTATACGGGCCGCAGGAACGCGCCGTTCCAACGAAGTCGGCACGCCCCAAGAACGAAAGCCCTTCCTGGAAAGGAAGGGCTTTTCTGAACTCAACGAATGTGCTACGACGGAAACCTACTTCATGCTGCTCATCTTCGAAACTTCGGCCAGACTGGTCTTGTCGTCATAAATGCCAGCCGACACAATGTAGGACGTTCCCTTGGCTGCAAGATGATAGGAAACCTTGCGAGACGGTTCCTTCTCTCCCGGTTTCGGCCAGTAATATTCGTTCCACAGGCCAGTAGCCGCAGCTTCCACTCTCTTGCACCAGGCCGCCGGGTCGGCGTAAATAGCCTTCCCAGACTTGGCGTCCATCACCGTGTCCAGCCCTTTGCCGATCATCTCCGGCTTGATCGGGTGAGCCGCCATGACCTTCTTATTGCAGTCCTGGATGAAGACATAAGTATCCTTCCATACCCACTGACCTTGCTTCTGGTCAAACTGTCACAAGTCGCCAGTCTTCGACAACGCACTGGCTGCTTCCTTTACCTTGGCAATGACCTCCTGCGGGGTGGCGTCGTTCTGCGCCACCGCAACAGCACAGAAGCCGACGTTGAGGAGCACCACCACCGCACCAGTGAAAATCCTGCTGCCTTTCATGGATAGTCTCCCTTCTGATTGAAACGGCAACCAACTTTACACCCTGATCTCACGTTTGCAGCGAACAAAATACAGCCGGGACACGAAGGGAGGCTGCGCAAAGATCAAGAGAATTGCCGTCACCAGACGCTTTTATCGAGGAATGTTTTTCGTCGCGAGAGTTTTTTCACCTCGGGGCAGACTATCTCGAGAAGACGTTCACTCGCTTGGGGTCGTACTTGAAATCCACCAGGCCGTCGCGGTAGTCCAATTCCACTTCAAGCTGCCTGAGCATGGCAAACCCCAGAAAGCCGGAAACCTCCGTCCCCATTTGACGGCTCAGCGGCGAGAGATCCAACGTGATGATTTCCAGATTCTGCTGCTGAAAGTGACCAAACTTCAAGTTGGCCTTGTCGGAACTGTAGACCTTATTCACCTCGCCGCTCACACCCCCCACTCGGGTTCGGTCGTCGGAGCTCACTTTGCTCACTTGCCGCCCGGCACGCTCTGAGAGGATATTCGTCGATGCCCCTGTGTCCAGCCCGAAGAGCATCGACTTCGAATCGTTCACGCTGGTCGGCACCAACAGGCTGTGACCGATGCGGAAGACCTTCGTCCAGTTCGCCATTTCAGGTGCGATATAACGGTCTTTGGGCAGGTGTTGTGGAGGTTTGGATACGGCCGTGGAGGTCTTCGGCTGCTCCGAAGACTTTTCGCCAGCGCCCTCTTCTTTCCGCTCCGCGTTCGCTTGCTCCTCCCCTTCGCTGTTCAGCGCTTGCGGCGCAACTGCGTCTTCCGGACGCTTCGGCAGCGGAGAAAGTTTCAGCCGCCTGCCCGGAAGATCGAGGTCGACAAGATACGCGCCAAAGACGTCGGCCCCGATCAAGCCGTCCTCATCCGTCACCGAAGCCTTGTCGGTCACGGCGACCACACAATCTTCGAACTCCAGTTCGCCAATTCGGAGGTGATCCGCGACCGCTGTGTGTCCGCTTTGCAGTCCTTTATCTCCGATGCCGCCGAAATGCGATGCCGAGATGATGCTCAATCCTGCTTTTTCTGCAGCTTTTCGGTTCACCATGATTCCGCCCGCCCCGGTGTCCAGCAGCAGGTGAAGATTTCGATCATTGAGCTTTACCGTCAGGCCGATCCCCCTGGTGCGAAGAGCATTCGTCGCGTACATAGATTCCAGCTTGGTCTCGGTCTGCTCCACCTTGCCCACCATCCTGCAGGCATGCGCAGGCTTATCGGCGGTCGCCTTTAGAAACTCCAGGTAATCTTCCAGCGCTTTGGTTTCTTCTTCCCCGTCGGGATGCGGCCCCGCAAGGTAGGCCTCCAGCGCCGCCACTTTTTCTTTTCGTGGAAGCATTCTCAGCCAGGCTCGCCGCACGTCAACATCATTCGGAGCGATCTCATGCGCCCTCTGCAGCAGGTCGTAAGCTCGGCGGTACAGCGAGTAGGAGGCGTACAGCCTTGCGAGTCCGAGATAAGCATGCACTTCGTTGGTGTCAAGCTTCCGGGCCGCCAGGTAGGATAGTTCCGCCTCCGGCATTTCCGCCCGCCGGAACTGCACGTCTCCCTTCGCCGCCAGCAAAGCCGCCGAATCAGGTTGTGCCGCCAAGGCGCTGTTTGCCGCATCCAGCGCTTCATCCAGCTTCTGCCGCCGCAGCATGGTCCGCACCAGCCCAACTTCCGCAGGCACGAGTTTCGCATCAGTCTTCACAATCGCCTGATAGCTGGCTTCGGCTTCCGCCATCTTCCCCGCCCGATAAAGCGCGTCGGCAGCCGCAACCTCCGCGGGGATTGTGGACACATTCGGGTCGTCGCCAGCCACTACGAGTCGAAGCAAGGTGAGCAGAACCGCGGCAACAAGGAGTGAGCGCAGGACAGAGGACATAGCGGGCCTCCCGAAGCCAGCAGAGTAGCACGATTCCCCACAACCCCGAAGCCGGATCAAACTCCGCCCGCAGCTGTAAAGTTCGCCGAAATTAGGTTTTCCTCTCGAGCCGCGTCCTCCCGAGCCCGCGCTTTCACCAGCAGGGCGAGAGCCTGCCCTGAGCCTGCCGAAGGGGATCTCCCGTATCACAAACGCCGGGGGACCCCACTTCTCTGCCCCACTTCTCGCCTCTTTACCCGGAAGTGGGCTTCTGCCTGACTGCCGCGAGATTTAGCCAGAAAATTTATTCCCCGAACCCCCACAATTTATTTCTCTCTCCCGCAAAACTCCGCTATCCTCTAGCCGGGATGAACACGCTGCCTCTCTCCGAATTGATCGGCGCCACGGTCTATGACCCGTCCGGCGCGGCAATCGGACACGTCCGCGAAGTCACGCTCGCGCCCCAGGAGGACCGCACCCGCATCGCTTCCTACATCGTTAAAACCAAATCCGGCAACCGCGTTCTTCCCTTCTCGGCGGTTTCCACCATCGACGCCAACATCCATGCCTCGTCGAATTCCACCGATTGGCCCCCCGCCAACGGCGCCGAAGGACTTTTCCTCCTCGAACGCGACCTGCTCGATCAGCAAGTCATCGACGTTCATGGTCGAAAAGTGGTCCGCGTCAACGACGTTGACCTCGAAATCGACGCCTTGCAGGAAAGCGGACAATCTCACGCCATCCTGCGCGTCCACTCGGTCGATATCGGCGCCCGCGGCGCCGTCCGCCGCCTCCTCCGCGGCCTCGCGCCCCGCGCCGCCCTCGAAATCCTGGTCCAGAAGATTCCTCCTCGCACCATTCCCTGGAGCTTCGTCGACCTGATCGAAACCGATCCCGCGCGCCGCGTCAAACTCAAGATTTCGAACGAAGGTCTGGCCAAGCTTCATCCCGCCGACATCGCCGATATCGTCGAAGACCTCGCTCCCGACGAGCGCGAAGCCGTCTTCCGTACCCTCGACCAGGAAGTTGCCGCCGAAGCTCTCGAAGAAGTCGAGCCTGAGATCCAGAAGTCGATCGTCGAATCGCTGGATTCCGAACGCGCCGCCGAAATCGTCGAAGAGATGGATCCCGACGCCGCCGCCGACTTGCTCGGCGATCTCTCCCAGGATCACACCGAGCAAATCCTCGTCCAGATGGAGCCCGAGGCCAAACAGGAGATGACCGAACTCCTCGAGCACCGCGAGGAAACCGCCGCCGGCCGCATGACCACGGAGTTCCTCGCGCTCCCCGTCACCGCCACCGTAGAGAATGCCATCGGCGTCCTCCGCGAATTCGAGGGTGGAGTCGAATCCGTAAACACTATTTATCTCGTCGACTCCCGTGGAACCCTGGCCGCCGCCGTCCCCCTCGCCAAGCTCGTAATCGCCAAAGCCGACACTCCCCTGCTCTCGCTGACTCAAGAACCCCTCATCTTCACCAAAGAAGGCACGAGCGACAACGAAGTAGCCGAGCTCTTCGACAAATACAATTTAGTGACTCTCCCAGTAATCGACGACCACAACAAGCTGGTAGGCGTAATCACCTCGGACGACGTAATCACCATGCTCCGCTCCAAACTCTAAGTATTGCTTGTGATCCCTCCGTTTTTTGTCATCCCGAGCAAAGCGGGGGATCTTGGTTTTACTGGCCACTGGCAACCGACCGCTGGCCACTGCCTCTCGGTATAATCATCAGTTCCCAGGAGACCCGATTGCCCTTCGACGACCTCCGCCAATGGATCGCCGCCCTCGACCGCGCCGGCGAACTAAAACGCATCCAAACCGAAGCCGACCCCATCCTCGAAATCACCGAAATCACAGACCGCGTAAGCAAGAGTGGTCATGTGGGGACGGCCGCCTCGGCTGTCCAGCCGAGCGGAGCGAGACGGAACCCTCCACAAAAGCCCGGCGGCCCAGCTCTCCTATTCCAAAACATCAAGGGTTATCCAGGCCATCAACTCCTCATCAACCAGTTCGGCTCCGAAGCCCGCATGAAGCTGGCCCTCGGCGTTAACTCCTACGATCAATTCGCCGACCGCATCAAAATGTTTCTCGATGTCAAATCCCCTCAAGGCTTTCTCGACAAACTGAAAATGCTCCCGCTCTTAACCGAAGCCGGAAAGTTCTTCCCCAAAACCGTCCCCACCGGCCCCTGCAAAGAAGTAATCAAGCGCGATAATTTCTCTCTTCTCGACTTCCCGATCCTCCAATGCTGGCCCCAGGACGCCGGACGCTTCATCACTCTCCCCTGCGTGACCACCCGCGACCCCAAAACCGGCAAACGCAATCTAGGCATGTACCGCCTCCAGGTCTACGACGGCCGAACGCTCGGCGCGCATTGGCAACGGCAAAAAGTAGCAGCCGAACACTATCGTCAGTCTCTAAGAAATGCCGGAAGCGGATCTGCCCACACCTCCACAAAAGAGGGTGCCCCACTTCTCGCGTCCTTTGCGAGAAGTGGGAACTCCGCGGCCGTCGATCTAATGGCCCGCACCTCCGGCGGCCAAGTCCTCTCCGACAACAATCACCCGACAGGCAAATTAGAAGTGGCCGTAGCCATCGGCACCGACCCCGCCCTAACTTTCTCCGCCATAGTCCCTGCTCCTCCAGATGTAGAGGAATATCTAATCGCCGGCTTCCTCCGCGCGGCTCCCGTCGAGCTGGTGAAATGCGAAACCGTAGACCTCGAAGTCCCCGCCACCAGCGAGATCGTCCTCGAAGGCTACGTCAACCTCCACGAACTCCGCACCGAGGGTCCCTTCGGCGACCACACCGGCTTCTACTCGCTGGAAGACCTCTACCCCGTCTTCCACGTCACCTGCATCACGCACCGCAAAGATCCCATTTACGCCACCACCATCGTCGGCAAGCCGCCCATGGAAGACGCCTACATGGGCAAAGCCGTCGAGCGCGTCTTTCTCCCGCTGATGCGATTGACAATTCCAGAATTGATCGACATCAATCTTCCCATCGAAGGCGTCTTCCACAACCTGATGATCGTCTCCATCCGCAAGTCCTATCCCGGCCAGGCCCGCAAAGTGATGAACGCCATCTGGTCGCTAGGCCAGGCCATGTTCACAAAAGTCATAATCGTGGTCGACGAGGACGTAGACGTGCAAGACCTCGCCGACGTAACCCTGAAGGTCCTCAACCACATCGATCCCGAGCGCGACATCCAATTCACCCTGGGCCCGGTCGACTCGCTAGACCACGCCAGCCGCCTCGCCAACTACGGCTCCAAGATGGGCATCGACGCCACCCGCAAATGGTCCACCGAAGGCTTCACCCGCCCCTGGCCCGACGAGATTGTCATGGACGCCAAGACGAAAGCGTTAGTGGACAGCAAGTGGAAGGCGCTCGCTAAAGAGTTAGGGATTGAGTAAAACGTAGAATTAACATACACTGTATGTACATTTCGTGCACATCTACGTTCGCCTCACAAGGCTAGCCGATGCTCTTCGAGTGGGACGAAACCAAGCGGCAAGCCAATTTCGCAAAGCATCTGATCGACTTCGCCGATGCCGTGAAAGTTCTTGAAGGCCCGGTATTCGAGAAAGTGCAGCGGCGTCATGACGAGAATCGAGTGCTTGCCATGGGCTTACTGGAAGACGTTGAGATAGTCGTGATTTACACCGTGCGCGGAAAGTACCGCCGAATTATTTCGGCCAGGAGGGCCAATCGCAATGAAAGGCAGGATTACGCGAATCAACTCAAAGCAGCGGACGAACGGCGCGACCGACCTTAAGCGGCTCCGTGCCATGCCTGATTCGAGTATCGATTATTCCGACATCCCAAGACTGAATAAATCGTTCTGGAAGACCGCCAAGCTCACCATGCCCGAGCCTAAAGACAGGCTCACGATCCGGGTTGACCACGATGTCGTCGAATGGCTCAAAAAGCGCGGCCCCGGCTACCAGACGCGCATCAACGCCATTCTGCGCTCTTACATGGAGGCGCAATCGGGGTAGCAACCGACGGAGGAGCCTTCATGATCAAAGTCCTCATCTCCGGAGAAATCGAGGGAGCCCGTAGTAGCCATAGTAAAAGGACTCTACCTTTGTAGGCGATGCACTCATAGCGGGCCCGACCATTACGCTCGGATCGCCGAAACCATACTAACGCTTTACAGTACTACCGCATTGCGTTAGTATAAAGCCATGATCGTCAGTTTCCGCGACCCGGAAACCGAACGGCTGTGGCAAACTGGCAAGAGCCGCCGCCTGCCGCCTGATCTGCATTTACGAGCCTTCAAGAAACTAGCGATCCTGAACGCGTCGGTAGCGCTGGACAACCTGAAGGTTCCGCCGGGCAACCATCTGGAGGCGCTCCGCCGAGATCGGGCGGGCCAGCACAGCATCCGGATCAACGACCGATACCGCGTGTGCTTCGTGTGGCGGGCCGGCAAGGCATTCGACGTGGAGGTTGTGAACTACCACTAGATGCGAACCGCAGGAACTAATTCAGGGTCGAAGGACCCATCAACAGGAGCAGGTGAAGTGGCCAACACCAGCAAGAAAGTCTTCGCTGTGCACCCCGGCGAAATCCTCAAGACCGAATTCATGGAACCAATGGGCGTCAGCGCCTATGCACTCGCCAAGGCGCTGCACTTCCCTGGCATCTACGAGGTGGTGCGCGGAGAACGCGCCATCAGTGCTGACACCGCGCTCCGCCTCGGAAGGTATTTCGGCCTGCCCGCCCAGTTCTGGCTCAACCTGCAGAACGACTATGACCTTCGTATTGCCTCCCGAAACGGCGCCGCCGAACGAATTAAGCCCAGGGCCCAGTCCGCTAGCCTGGAGTCTGTGGCGCGATAGAACACGGTTCGCAGTCGCCGGGTGCCCCTGGTCTCGCCGCCTTTGCGAGACCTGGGCTCCACATGCCTCATTTCTTCGGGTCTTCTTCACCGCGGTCCTTGTAGACAACCTGCCCCAAGCGATCGCACGCGTTCTCTTCTGCGCGGGAAATGGTAGTCGGCTTTTCGGTCGGCGGAACTGATTCGCACCGTAAATGATCCTCGAAGCCGGGTGCCGAGAATATGGCCACGATGCTGGCGCTCTCTGTGCCGATGCTCTTGAGACTCACCCAGGTATCCTGCGGAATGAACACCATTCCTCCCGCATGCAGATCGCGTTCTTGGTTCCCCACATGAGCGTGAATAGTTCCTTTCTCGATCAGCAGAATTTCATCCTGCTTCAGATGTTTGTGCGTTGGGATTGCAGCTCCTGGGGGCATGTCTTCCGTCAGCAACACCAGATGCTGTGAGCCATTGCTTTTCGGCGTGACTTTGAGGATGAATCCTCCCGGGTCAACCTCGCCGGGTTCGGGACGCCACAAACGCTGCTCGCCCTCATTTTTCTCCAGCATGAGCGGCTTTACGCCAAGCTCCGGAGCAGACATCGAAACGGCTTGAGTTGATTGTGCCTGCGAGATGCAAACGGCAACCAGCATCGCGGCCAACATCTCAACTACACTGAGCCTCATACGCACCTCAGTTTTTGAGCGTAAGTCTGCTCCCCGCCATCTCAGGAGTCAATGCCAGTAATGCGAGTGGGGCGACTCTAGACATTGGCTGCTAAGCACCGATCCATCTGTTGATCTTCCACAGCCCACTGTGATGTCCGCCCTTGCGATCCACAGCCAACTCACTCCATCATCGTCCCAGCACAAGGAGCAGGATGCGGACAAGCGCGAGTCCCTACACGCGGGATTTCGACATGTAAGCCTCTGATTCAAAAGAGCTAGGGATCTAAGTCATGCAGAAGCTGATATTTACCGCCCAAAAACTGCAAAGGGCAACAATATACCTACCTAACCAACGGAAATTTTAGCGCGAATTTAGAATGCGGAAATCATCTCTTGTGGCGATTTTTCCGTGGCTTTAGTGTCCAGAGGAATGCTGCGGTTCCAGCAAAGATAATCCCCGCCGCCAAGTTGACTAGGTTTCCCCTCGGGAAACGGAACGCCCACTGCGCTGCGTATATGAAGATGAAGAACAGAGCTATCGGTACAGCAAAACTTTGCAGCTTCAACTTCGGTTCACCTTCCTTCCGGTGAACGTACTGGTGGCGTTTCATCGATTGCGCTCGACGTCGCTCCCATCTCGCCACCAGTCAATCATGTCACAAAATCCTGCCTACGCAAAGCTGCTCAAAAAGAAAG
>Ga0074045_10000859_pt1 | contig 29745 bp, 31 predicted proteins | sample BogForMeECP23OM2_FD_94442 | JGI IMG/M metagenome (GOLD analysis project Ga0074045, IMG submission 94442) | Bog forest soil microbial communities from Calvert Island, British Columbia, Canada - Bog Forest MetaG ECP23OM2 | ecosystem: Environmental > Terrestrial > Soil > Wetlands ...
CGTAGGAGTCTGGACCGTGTCTCAGTTCCAGTGTGGCTGATCATCCTCTCAGACCAGCTACCGATCATTGCCTTGGTGAGCCGTTACCTCACCAACTAGCTAATCGGGCGCGGGCTCCTCCTCTGACGCATTCCTGCTTTGAATCCAAGAACCGAGGTTCCCGGAATTTTATGCGGAATTAGCCCCGCTTTCGCGGGGTTATTCCCCATCAGAGGGCAGATTGCCCACGTGTTACGCACCCGTGCGCCGTGCGCCGGCCTGTATTGCTACAGACTGCGCACGCGACTTGCATGTGTTAAGCACGCCGCCAGCGTTCGTTCTGAGCCAGGATCAAACTCTCGTTTGAAGCCTGTCGCTTGGCGCAAAAAAATAGCTTGGGTTTGCACCCAAGCCAGCCTGCCAAGCAAAATTGTTAGTCGCTCAATTACACTCAACTCATCGGAGCTCGAAATCTCCAATGAGGTCGAACAGATTCTGGCACATCGTATCGGTTGTCAAAGAGCTAAAGCCTCCCTGTCCTGCAGAGTGGCGTCCAATCAACTAAGTAAGAGTAGCAGACCTGTCCTAAATGTCAACACTTCGTTACGTTCCTTTTGCAGATTTCCACAAAACTTTTCCCCCACGCCTCTAAGTCGCTGCGTCGTGATACGCTTGCGCGGCAAAGTGAGGTTGTTGAAAACGTGCCACCAGGCCCAAAAATCGCAATTTCAAAAACCAAAAAACGCTCTGAACTTGCGGAAAACCTCAATAGGGTCTTAGGGATCGGGCTCCTTGTGCGGCCTGGCGAGCGGATTGGCGTCGCGGTATCCGGTGGCGCGGATTCTGTGGCCTTGCTGCGTTTGTTGCTGGAATTACGCGAAGAATGCGGCATGGTGCTGGCCGTGGTTCACTTCAATCACAAACTTCGCGGAAGAGATTCCCAGGCAGACGAGGGTTTCGTCAGGAAATTAGCGGAAAAATACGGTTTAGAGGTTTTTGTGGCCCGGGAGGATATCGCCGCGCGCACGAAACGCGAACGCGGAAATGTGGAAGAAGTGTCCCGCCGCGCACGTTACGCTTTTTTTGAAAAATTGGCGAAGGGCAAGTTTCTTGCAAAAATCGCCGTCGCGCACACCGCCGACGATCAAGCGGAAACCGTGTTGGCCCATATCCTACGCGGGACTGGCGTAAGCGGCCTGCGCGGGATTCATCCGCAAACGGGAATCGTGTTTCGCCCGCTGCTGGCCGTTCGCCGCGCGGCTTTGCGCCGCTATCTGAAATCGCGGAAACAAGACTGGCGCGAAGACGCCACCAATCGCGACACCAAACGCACTCGCGCTCGAATTCGTCAGAAGCTCTTGCCGATGCTCGAAAAACAATTTAATGCAGGAGTCGTGGGACATCTCTGCCAACTAGCCGCGCTGGCCGGTGACGACGAACAATTCCTGGAAACACATATTTCCGAGTGGCTCAGAAGTTGGACACAACGAACCAAACACGAGGTAATTGTAGATTTGTCGGGGCTGCGGCAACTACCCCGGGCACTGAAAACCCGGGCGTTGCGAACTATTGTGGCCGCCACGAAAACGCGTGGCGGCCAACTCAGCCTGCAGCACGTGGACGGTATAGTGGATCTCGCTGAACGGCAGGAGAGCGGCAAGAAAATCCAATTACCCGGGGGGGTCGAGATTCTGCGGGAGCGCCAGGTGTTGCGCTTCAGAGCCACTGAGCATGCCGCCCCCTCCTCCAGCCGGAAAAGCTCAGGCAATTTCGCTTACCCAATCGATTTGGAGGCCCCAATCAGCAGGTTGCGACTTGTGGAACTTTCTTGCCTCCTGCACTTCAGGGAGATTGACTGGCCCGCAGAAGGGCGAGAAACTAGTCTCACAGGGGCGGTCTTGGACCGCAGCCGCTTGGTTTGCCCGCTTGTCGTGCGCAACTGGCAGCCCGGAGATGCAATTCATCCGCTGGGACATCAGAAAGCTCACAAAGTGGCAGGTCTGCTGAACGAAAAATCTGTCAGCCGCTGGCAGAAGTTACAGTGGCCGGTGCTGACGAGCGGTGGGAAATTGGCTTGGGTGCGAGGACTAGCTCCATCCGTCGAATTCGCTGTGGGGCCTGAAACACGAAGGGCTGTGCTGATTACTGAGGAACCGTTATCGTGAGTAAGGCTAGGGTCGCCAAGTACACCGCGGCACGGATTGCAGAGCGCGTCAAGGAAATGGGCCGGAAAATCACGCAAGCCAGCCGTGGTCGCCGCTTGGACATCGTGATCACCATGGATCGCAGTTTCATGTTTGGCGCGGATCTGGTTCGCGAAATTGCTGCGCCGGTCATGTTGCATTTTATTCGCGAAGACGTGCGCGACGTGGAGCACGGCGGCAAAACACGGCGTGAAGTATTTTTCGGAGACCGCGAGACGGTGAGCGCTAGTAAGGATCGGCCTGCTTTAAAAGGTCGCGACGTTTTGCTGGTCGACACGGTCTTGGAAAGCGGCATTACCCAAGAGTTTCTGCTGCGACGCATCGGGGAGAGCAAGCCGCGCTCGCTTCGCCTGGCGGTGCTGCTCAATAAGACTTCCAAGCGGCGGGTGAATCTGGAACCCGATTACTTTGGATTCCGCACCGCATCTAACCAAGCGTGGGCTGGGTACGGTTTAGCTGGCACGAATGGAGTTGGGCGCAGCGGGAAACATTTGGTGGCAGAGGCGTCATCTAAGAGAAGTAGCACTAAGCGGAAGACGGAAAAGAAGTAAACTTGTGTTCAGCAATCGGCAGGGAAGCAGCCCGAGTGTTGGTCAGTTTGATAGGTAAACAGTGAGGTTAAAGTGAATTCCAGTTCCACGGCAAAAACGGTTCTATTCTGGATCTCGATTGTTTTTCTGGGTGTAATGCTTTGGCGCTTGGTTTCCAACAGCACCCAAACGACGCGCGAGGACAATCCCAGCTACAGCGAATTTGTGGCCAAGGTCGATGAAGGTGACGTCAAAGAAGTCACCATGTACCTTTCACCGAACAGCTACGAGCTGCAGGGCGAATACGCGAAGCCTCAGCATCAGAAATTCCGCGTGATTGTGCCCAAGGAAAACGCCCCAGACATTACCAAGATGTTGCACGACAAAGCGGTGCAGATGAGCGTGAAGGAAGTGCGCAGCAGCGATTGGGTGCTGATTCTCTTAAACGCCCTGCCTCTTTTGTTGCTGGCTGGATTCGTGTTCTTCCTGATGCGCCAGATGCAAGCCGGGGGAAACAAGGCCCTGAGCTTCGGCAAGTCTCGCGCACGTTTGCTTTCTGCGCAGCAAAAGAAAGCTACCTTCAAAGATGTGGCAGGCAGCGACGAAGCCAAAGAGGAGTTGCAGGAGATTATTGAGTTCCTGAAAGATCCGCAAAAGTTCCAGAAATTGGGGGGCCGCATTCCGAAGGGCGTGCTGCTCGTCGGGCCGCCAGGAACCGGTAAAACTTTGCTGGCGCGCGCCATCGCGGGCGAAGCAAACGTACCGTTCTTTTCGATTTCCGGTTCGGACTTCGTGGAGATGTTCGTGGGTGTTGGCGCCAGCCGTGTGCGCGATTTGTTCGAACAAGGCAAGAAAAACGCGCCTTGCATCATTTTCATCGACGAAATTGACGCTGTAGGACGTCACCGCGGCGCTGGCCTAGGTGGCGGACACGACGAGCGCGAACAAACTCTAAACGCCTTGCTGGTGGAGATGGACGGCTTCGAATCGAACGAAGGCGTCATCCTGATCGCCGCAACGAACCGTCCCGACGTTTTGGATCCCGCGCTGTTGCGGCCGGGGCGCTTTGATCGGCGCGTGGTTGTGGCCCGTCCTGATGTGAAGGGCCGCGAAGAAATTCTTCGTGTACATACACGCAAGGTTCCTCTGTCCGATGATGTTGAAATGTCCATCATCGCTCGCGGCACTCCAGGCTTCTCTGGTGCCGATTTGGCAAACCTGGTGAACGAAGCCGCGTTGTGGGCTGCTCGCCAGAACCGCAAGTTCGTCATGATGATCGATTTCGAAATGGCCAAAGACAAAGTCATGATGGGAGTGGAACGCCGCTCAATGATTCTTTCCGACGAGGAGAAGAAGAATACCGCGTACCACGAAGCGGGACACGCGCTGGTCGCAGCAACCACTCCGGGAGCCGATCCAGTACACAAGGTTACGATTATTCCGCGCGGCATGGCACTGGGCTTAACCATGCAATTGCCGGAAGCCGACAAGCATACCTACACGAAGGATTATCTGGAAGGCATGCTCGCCGTGCTGATGGGTGGACGAACTGCCGAGGAAATTTTCCTCGGACACATTACCACCGGCGCAGGCAACGATATTGAACGCGCGACCGACATCGCTCGCAACATGGTTTGCGAGTGGGGCATGAGTACGCTTGGCCCCCTAGCATTCGGCAAAAAAGAAGAAGCAATTTTCCTCGGCCGCGAGATTGCGCAACACCGCGACTTCAGCGAGGACACCGCCGTGCAAATCGACAAGGAAGTGAAGCGCATCGTCAGCGACGCGTATGACAAGGCGTACAGCATTCTGCAAAGCAATCGCGAGACGCTGGAACATATCGCACAAGCCTTGCTGGAACGCGAGGTTCTCGACGCCAACGAAGTGCGCTTACTCATGGAAGGCAAGCCACTACCGGAAAAAATCAAGACGCCTCCGCCACCACCTGCTCAAGGTGCGACTGCGGCTGATCCCAAGGTGGTACGGCCGGAATTGCGGCCCGCCCCCGGCTTTACCCATGGCGATTCGCCAGCGAAGGCTTAACGAAGTCTTTCAGTGCAGTTTTAAGTTGTGAGCAATTCGGGGTGCAGAAATTTGCACCCCTTTTTTTATCGCGCGTATAGCAGTTGCCGAGCGTAACGGATTTCAGCTCGCCTGCTAGGGGTGCAAATTCAGGTGCTGCTCGACGCCAGCGCAATACATCGCTTCCATCCCAACCGCATCAGCATAGCTGGGAATCTTCTCGGAAAGCCCCACCCGTCGGCACAGGTGTTTGCAGGAATGAATTGGAGTAGAATGCGGCTATGGGATTGAAAGATGGAGAAAATCTGAACGTGACCTGCCCGTGTTGCCAGGCAAAACTGGTGGTCGATCCGATCTTCGGCGCGATCCTGTCGCACACCGCACCGGTAAGGCCCGGGCCGGATGTCGATCTGACGCAGGCGCAAAATATTCTGGAAGAGCAGAAGAAAAAGCGAGAAGACAAATTTGCGGATTCCTGGTTCCAGGAAACCAACAAAGAAGATATTCTCTCGAAGAAATTTGAAGAAGCCATGAAAAAGGCCAAAGATGGACCGGTCGGCAAGCCCATCCGCGATTTCGATTTAGACTAGCCCACCAGAACCGGCCACTCCCGGCGGTGCAAAGGATCGCAACCCCACAACTCTAATGCCTCGTCGCAAACTTTATCGCCTGAAACTCGCCCGCCGATCGTTGCTTTTAGGCGAACGCACGCTCGTGATGGCTGTGCTCAATGTGACGCCGGATAGTTTTTCCGATGGCGGGAAATTCTTTCGCTTGAAAAGCGCGGTGGATGCTGCGTTAGCGATGGAACGGGCGGGCGCCGACATTCTCGACATCGGGGGAGAGTCGACGCGACCCGGCTCCCTCGGGACGCCAGCCACGGAAGAGATTGCGCGAATCTTGCCGGTTATCGAAGCGTTGCGCCGCCGGTTGAAGATTCCCATTTCTATCGACACGCGGAAGGCTAGTGTCGCGGAGATTGCCTTGGGGGCCGGTGCAGAAATCGTGAATGATATTTCGGGCTTGGGGCACGACCCCTCCTTAGCTGACTTGGCCGCCCGTCACAATGCTCCCATCATTTTGATGCACATGCGCGGAACGCCTCGCACAATGCAGAAAATGTCGTTTGCGAAAGATGTCCTGAAAGACGTGCGCGCCGGATTAAGAGCGTCCGTCGCTCTGGCGCGCAAAGCGGGCATTGCACAATCGCAAATCGTGCTTGATCCAGGAATTGGTTTCGGAAAAAACTACGCGCAAAATTACGAATTGATCGCGAAACTGCCCGATCTGGCAAGGCTCGGCTATCCATTATTAATCGGAACTTCACGCAAGGGTTTTATCGGCGCGACTTTGGCGCGGGGCGGAGAGCCCTTAGCGGCTGAGGAACGTATCTGGGGCACAGCCGCCACCGTCGTAGCGAGCATTCTCAACGGTGCACATATTGTTCGCGTCCACGATGTGACGGAAATGGTGCAAGTAGCACGAGTGACGGATTGCTTGCTCAATTCTCTCCATTGACGAATGGAACCCGCTCCGAGAGGGCCCATCGGGTACAAGAAGCTAGTGCACCCCCCAATGATCCCATGAACCAATTGCTGCTGGAGCACCTTGACCTGCGCGCGTGGCGGTAGAAGCCGAAGCAAAAGAACCCCCGTTAAGGACGCGCACTCGCTGCCATCTTCGCCCATCTCCACAACAGTCGTCTGGTCTAAATCAAGAACTCCGCGCCCCATCTGAGGTGTCCTGCTGGGCTTGACCTTGCGCGTTCTACGATCAAGCAGGCCCGCGCTGCCGATCGTAAGCTGGACCCCGACACGGCCCGCAGGAACTACCATGCTCAGCTACATGCTTGCCCACGAGGACCCCCATCCCGGCCAGATTATTCTTCTTGCAAAACAATTGGGCTATCCATTCCCGGACCACGCTGCGTATGCAATCTGGCACTGGGAAAGACTTTGGAAAGAGTGCGACCAATGTGAAAAAGACTCAAGCACAGTCTATTCTGCACGGGATTGCAGTTCCCCAAGAATTTGCTATAAGAATAAAGAGAGCCCCGATGAGTCTTTCATTTCTTCGCCATGGTTTTGTGATTCCTTGTGTGCTGGCGCTAGCCACTCCTCTATTCGCACAGTTGCCGCAAGTAAAAACCGATCCACTGCCTCCCAACCAGATGATTCAAGGCTCGGGAGCTTGTTCAGCCACGGAACCTTCTTCGTGCGCGCAGGCTGCGTCGAAGATCACTCCGGTCGTGATGGGGGAATCACCACTGGAAGGAAATTTGCGGCGTTTGACGGACGAGATCGGCGGACGCGTCAGCGGTTCTCCCGAATATGCAAAGGCCGTTGCGTGGGGCATCGCCGGATTCCGCGCGGCGGGCGTTGCTGTTCACACCGAGACATTTTCTTTGCCTGCGGCGTGGAGCGAAGGCGATTCGCGTCTGGAACTGAGCGGCCCGGAAACATTTAAAATCTCCTTCGTCTCCGTTGGATTGTCGCCCGCAACTCCGGAAAGTGGACTGGAAGCGCCTCTTGTAAACGTAGGCTACGGCAGCGAACCAGAGTTCGCGAAAGCCGGCACAGCGGTGAATGGTGCGATCCTTGTTGTGAACGACGACCTCGGCACCACTTGGGCCGATCTGTTTGACGAATATTCGCGGCCACCCGCCATCATCGAGCGTGCCATAAAGGGCGGCGCCCGCGCAATCCTCTGGACCGGAGAACGAGAGCGTAAACTTCTGTATCGCCACACTAACAGCAGCGACGGAACCATCGAGAAAGTTCCTCAAGCCGTGCTCGCGCGCGAAGATGCCCTGCGCCTGCAACGCGCCATCGATTCATTTCCCGGGAAAATGCGCGCGAAGCTGGTGCTGCCAAACAAAATCAACGGGCCAGTCGAGCAGGAAAATGTCGTTGGCGAGATTCGCGGCTACGAGAAGCCCGACGAAATCGTAGTCCTTGGCGCACATCTCGATTCCTGGGAACTGGGCACCGGGGCCCTCGACAATGGCTGCAACGCCGCGATGGTGATTGAAGCGGCCCGCGCCATCAAGGCCAGCGGACTGGTTCCGCGGCGCACGATTCGCTTCATTTTGTTTGGCGGCGAAGAGCAAGGCATGATCGGCTCATGGGGTTACGTTCGCGCCCATCGCGCCGAACTGGACAAATTTCGCGGTGTGATCGTCTTCGATTCAGGGGTCGGCCGCGTCACTGGCTATTCGCTCGGCGGGCGCGCCGATATCGAACCTGGGGTCAACGAAATTCTGAAACCCTTCACCAGTTGGGGCGTCGATCATCACACCCTCGACGCGGAATGGGGAACCGATCATTTCGATTTCATGCTGGAGGGCGTGCCCACGCTAGTCGCCAATCAGGAGATCTCAAATTATCTTTTCAACTACCACGCGGCCTCCGATACGTTCGACAAAGTCGACATCCGCGAATTGAAGTTGAACACGGTCCTCGCCGCGGTCACCGCATGGGGCGTCGCCGATCGCGTCGAACCGATTGGCCCGCGCCTGAATCGCGCCGAGATCGAAAAACTCCTGAAGCAGACAGGCCTGGCCGAACAACTAAAAACCCTAGGATACTGGGATGGCTGGCAGTCCGGCATCCGCGGCCGTCAGCCTTAGCCCCGTTCGACCGCTGAATTCTTGCGTTCACGCTATACTTAAGATGTGAAAGAAAAATTCGCGAAAGCGGTCGAAGCGCCTAGACACGCAGTCCATCCACGCAAGCGCATCATGGCGATCGACTACGGCCGCACGAAAATTGGACTGGCGACGGCCGATGCCGAAGTCCGCGTTGCGGAACCTTTCGGGACCATGCAGCGTATCAATCGCAACGAAGATATGCGCCGTTTGCGTGAGCTTGTACGCGATGAACACATCAAACAAATTGTGGTGGGCCTGCCGCTGCGCCTCGATGGTACCCGGGGTAACATGGCCGACGAGGTTACCGGCTTTGCTGAGCGTGTTCGCAAGCAAGTTGGGATCCCGGTCGAACTCGTCGACGAGCGCCTGAGCAGTTGGGAAGCAGAACGCATCTTAGAAGAAGAACTGGGTCGCAGCATCAAACCGCGAGCGGGCCAAGAGGGCCGGCGGAGGGCGGTCCGCCCGGGCGACGGGAAATACAGTGTCGATGCCGTAGCCGCCATGGTGATCCTGCGCGGATACCTGTCGCACGAGGGCGAGAGTGGACGCGAGAGCAGTGCTGAGGAGTCAGAGTAGGTGCGTTTCCTGTCGATATTGTTGTTGATTGTTCTGTTCGCAGCCGCCGCAGTCGCGGGCTATCTTTGGTTCAGCATCGAGAAGCCCTTCGGCAGGATTACAGCCGAAGGAGTCTTCGTCGACGTCCCGCACGGCGCCTCGCAAAAAGCCATCTCTCACTTGCTTAAAAAAAACGGCATCATCCGCAGTGCTCTGGCGTTTGAAATTTACGCGCGCCGCCATCCCAAGCGCACTCTCGAAGCCGGCGAATATTTTTTTGATCATCCCGTGACGGGTAAAGAAGTCTTCTGGAAGCTGGCGAACGGCGAAGTATACCAGCAGCCATTCAAAGTAAAAGAGGGCGAAACAATTATTGATATTGCCCGCAATCTGCAAGACGCCCACTACGTGCCCGCCGACGAATTCCTAAAGGCTGCGCGCGATGTCACAGAAGTCCTCGATCTTGCCCCGACTGCAAAAACTCTGGAAGGCTTCCTCTTCCCAGCTACCTACAATCTGCCACGTAAGGCTACCCCGACTGAACTGACTACCATGATGGTGCACAAGTTCCGCGAAGCCTTGCGAGATCTCGCCCCCGATCGCGTGCCAGACGCTTCCCTGCTGCCTGTGGTGACGCTGGCATCGCTTGTGGAGCGGGAAACTCCCAAGCCCGAGGAACGTCCGTTGGTAGCAGGAGTTTTCACCAATCGCCTGCAAAAAGGAATGCTGTTGCAGTGTGATCCCACGGTAATTTATGCGCTCGATGCAGTTGGTAAATACCAAGGCACGCTCACACTGAAAGATTTGAAATACGATTCGCCGTATAACACCTATCTATTTGCGGGCCTCCCGCCGGGCCCGATCGGCAATCCCAGCGCGGAATCCTTGAAGGCGGCGCTGCATCCCGCGCAAACAGATTATCTTTATTTCGTCGCCAACGCCCAGGGCGGCCACTTTTTTGCTGTGACGCTAGCGGAACACAACCAAAATGTGCTCAAGTATCACCAATTGCTGAAGCACGAGCCTGCTGAATCGCCCGTCGCGGTGTCAGCGTCTTCGCAGCCCTCAGCTTCCGCGCATAAAGGCAAACAATGACGGACAGCACAAAAACGAAACGGCAAATGATTGCGGATACCGCGCGACAAATGGGCATACAGAAATGGACTACTGCGGAAATTGATCAACTTCGCCGTAAATTGCAGGCCGAATACGGCGAACACGGTAAAACCAGCAACGACTACATCGTCGAGGTCCTGAAAGATGTCGGGTTCAAAATGCAATTGACCGAACGCGAAGAGGCGGAAGAACGTTTCGAAGAAGAGTTCGAAGACATTCTGCATTTCAGAACGTTGCAGGATGCAGAAGTCAGCCTCACTCGCCTCGATGAATTGTGGCGGCGCTTCAAGAATCACGAAGAGCCTGCGGCGGCGCAGCGAGTGCTAGAAATCGCTCGCCTAGGCAAACGCCGCGCGGAAATGATCGCGCGCAACCAAAAAGTCGAGGCAAAGAAACGCGAAGAGAAAAAGGAAATTGCCGATTGGTTCCGGATCTGGCTGGAGACCCCCGACGCGTTCTTCAACTGGCTGGATGTGCGCAAAGCATCGCCCGCATTCAAAGAACAATTCGGTGAATTAGAGGAGGAAGAGTAACGGTGGAGGCAGAAATAGAAAAAAAGGCGCCCGAACTACCTCTCTACACCCTGGATGTGCAGGCCATGGACCTGGGAGCCAGCGCCAAGGCCGTCGGCATGGAGCTTCTCGAAACCAAAAACCGCGAACCGGTTCGCGGGAAGGAAGCAGCCTTGATTTGGGGCGTGGCGCTGCCAGCCCTGGCCGCCAAGGAATTTCTGGTCGTAGATTTTTTCAGCCACCTCGGTCGAGTTCGCGAATTCTGCGAGCGGCATGAACTGGCCTTTCGCGAAGCCGCCAATTGCTGCTTGGTGGTTATGCCCGCCCTGCCGATCGGAATTGAGCAGATCTTCGAGGGCTTCGAAAAAGAAACATTCGGCATCCGCGTTGGCACAGCGGCCGAAAATGGCGATCCGTCCCTTGAGGGCGAACTATCGCAACATGGCGTTGACGCGTACCAGAATGCCTACTCGCGTTACACCTTCTGCGCGGTTTGCGAGCCCGGAGATGGATGGGTCACGCTGCTTAGCGAAACGTTATGGGCCAGCGAAGTGATTCGTCGCATTCGGCCTGCTCTTCAGGATCACGACGTGTACCTGGTGCGCCCGCAGTGACTAAGAACGAACCGTGCCGTTGGTCCGGTTTGACGGACCGCCGGGCGGTTGTTAGATTCAATTATTGGCCTGGTGGGCGTGGTAATTGTTCATGAATTCCGCAAGAAATTGGGCTTTTTGGGGAGTGCTGGCAGCTGTGGTCTGCGGCTGTGCGGCTGGCGGCTCCGGCGTAACCACAACAAAGGTTGTACCTACGGCTAGACGCCAGGCCGTCAAAGATGCTAGCGAGGAAGAATTGCTCGCGCGCTACAACGAATACGTGCACAGTGTGAAAAGCGTGGATGCCACAGTAGAACTGAAAACTACCACCGGCTCGAAATACAACGGAGTTATCGACGAGTACCACGAAGTGAAAGCGTTTCTACTGGCGGAAAGGCCAGCCGACATTCGGGTGATTGGTCAAGTGCCAGTTGTTGGAAAAACGATTTTTGATATGGCCAGCGATGGAGAAACTTTTGAGTTATCGATTCCTCCGAAGGGGAAATTCGTGGAAGGCGCGGTAGCTCTGGAACGCACTGGCGCAAAGCCGATCGAGAACTTGCGTCCGCAACATCTGTTTGAGGCTCTGTTGTGGCCCGAAGTGCGAAAAGAGGAGATCGTCCTGTTTGAGGAGGCCGATGATCAGGATGGCCGCTATTACGTGTTGACGGTGCTGCGCGGCGGATACAAAAGCGAAATTCTACGGAAGGTTTGGTTCGACCGCGCGGATCTAAATGTCTCGCGATATGAAAGCTATGGGCCGAAAGGCACGCTGCTTTCCGACGTTCACTATAGTGACTGGCAATCCGTGACTGTTGACGCAATCGCCGCAACTTCCGGAGCCGGTCCCCTGCAATATCCTCGGCAAATTCGCATAGAGCGGCCGCGCGATGAATATCAGCTGGACATGAAAGTCAGTAAAGTCACGCTGAACGAAACTGTGGAGGCAAATCGTTTTAGACTGCAAGCCCCGACCGGAGTTGAAGTAGTTCATTTGGGCGAAGACGGCGAGACCAAAAAACCATGATGGGACAATTCGTCGTCCGCAATCTGTTCCATCGCCCCATGCGCACGCTCATTGGCGTGATGGCCGTGGCCGTCGAAGTGGCGCTGGTCATTCTCATCGTGGGACTCACCTCGGGATTGTTGCAGGAAACTGCAAAGCGCATCGAAGGCATTGGAGCGGACGTAATGCTGCAATCGCCTTCGGCGCAAATTTTTCTCACCTTCAGCGGCTCGCCGATGCCAACTAAAATTGCCGACAAATTGCGCGAGTTAAAGTACGTCAAAGCCGTGACGCCGGCTCTGCTGCAATTTAATTCGGCCGGCGGGGTCGAAACGATTTGGGGTATCGACCCCATCACTTTTCGCGATGTATCTGGCGGATTTGTTTTCCTGCAAGGGCACGACCTGGAAAGCCCCAATGATATGTTGATCGATGATTGGCAGGCCAGAGCCAAACACATGAACGTGGGTGATTCCTACAATCTGCTGAGCCGCGACTGGAATGTGGTGGGAATTGTAGAGCACGGCAAAGCAGGACGCATCTTTGTTCCCATCACGACGTTGCAGGACCTTGTAGGAGCGCGAGAAAAGGCCTCGATTTTCCTCGTAAAATGCACCCGTCCCGAGCACGCCCAAGACGTCATCGAAGAAATGAAGGACAGCTTCCCCGGCTATCCGGTGAGGCCGCTGAAAGATTTCATGACCTTGATGACCTCGACAAACATTCCGGGTCTGCAGACGTTTATCAACGCCATGATCGCGCTGGCAATCTCCATTGGCTTGCTGGTGATTTTCCTGACCATGTACACCACGGTTCTAGAGCGCACGCGAGACATCGGGGTGTTGAAATCTCTGGGCGCCAGCAAATTCCTGATCGTCCGCTCGCTGCTTACCGAGACTGCTGCACTTTGTCTGTTGGGAATCCTAGCCGGCGTTGTCCTCAGCTATCTGGTGCGGGCCGGTTTCCTCAAAATTTTCCCTACGCTCTCGATTTTAATCACTCCGGACTGGATTCTGCGCGCCGGATTGATCGCCTTGATCGGGGCATTGATTGGCTCAGTGTATCCGGCCTGGATGGCAACCCGAAAAGATGTAGTGGAATCACTTTCCTACGACTAGGAGATGGGAATATAGTCAGACATGGCAATCACAGTTACAATACAGTCGCTTAATGACGGTAAGCGGGAACCTGAGCTGAAAACCGTGGAGCCGATACTCAAAACGGAAAACCTCTGGAAGCTCTATCATGCGGGCAAAGTGGAAGTTCCGGCTCTGCGTGGCGTGAATTTCGAGGTGATGCCGGGCGAATCGGTGGCCGTGATGGGCCCATCAGGCTGCGGCAAATCCTCCCTGCTCTATGTGATCGGCGGACTCGCCAGCACCTCCAAGGGAAAAGTATTCGTCGACGGCAACGATCTCTCCGCAATGACCGACGCCGAACGCACCAAGTTGCGGCGCAGCAAAATCGGCTTTGTGTTTCAGCGTTTTAATCTTTTGCCGACGCTTACCGCCAAGGGCAACATCGCCATCGCCCAATACATTCATGGCGACGGCTTCGATCCACATCGTTTCGATGTGGTCACCAAAATGCTGGGTTTGGAAGGCCGGCTGCATCACCGGCCAGCAGAGATGTCCGGCGGAGAGCAACAGCGCGTCGCAATTGCCCGGGCAATTATCAACGAACCGAAAATCCTGCTGGCGGATGAGCCGACCGGAAATCTGGACACGAAAAATTCTGATATTGTGCTGGAAATGCTGCGGCGCTTGAACAAGGATCTTGGTCAAACCGTGGTCATGATCACCCATAATCCCGAAGCCACAACCTATTTTGACCGCGTGGTGCACATGCGCGATGGTGTAATTGTCGACGGAATCCCCGCGGACTGACATGGCGAGCCCTGCGCAAATTCTGTATCGCACATTTTTCTGGTCCTACGAACGTGGTTCGTGGCAATACGATATAGCCGTCATTCTGATTTTGGTTTTCGTGCTTCTGACACCACGCAAATGGTTCAAAGATGAGCCCCAAGTCGGCTTGCCAGCCAATTCCGATCAGGTAAAGCTCATCTCAAAGTCCGGTGAAGTGGAAGTCTATCAGGTGGATTCCCGCACCATGGCCCCGCCGGAGCGTACTCCAGCGTTGCAAAATGAACTTCACACTGTGCTGCAGAAATCTTCACCCGCTCTGAGCGACGGTCGCTTCGCGATAAGTTCGATCGAAGCGCAACGCGACGATAAGGGCAACGTGGTCGCCTACCAAGTCATTGTCCGCCACTAACCTGCTTACCAAAACAACCTCCAACGCTGCTGAGGAAGTCTATACTCCTGCGGGAGAACAGTACGGCTTGTGCTACGATTTTAGAGGGTCAAGCAGCTCGTTCTTGGTCATAGGGGTTCTTTTGAAACTTCTAAAATCCTCCTCTGTTTTTATGCCCGTTCTATTGGCAGTGGCCTTTTGCATAGGGGGCATCGCCAACAGCAGCAAGAACAGCCAGGCTCCAACCAAAGTCAACCTAGATAGCATCTTGGGAATGATGGACCACGCCGCGCAGGATTTTAAGAGCCTCAGTGCGGAAATTGAACATGTGAAATACACGGCGGTGGTTAAGGATACTTCGACGGAGACCGGCCAGATTTTTGTTCGCCATGACGCAAAGTTACGTATCGATTTCCTAAAGCCCGACCCCAGAACCATTCTCCGCAATGGCGACAATCTGTACATCTACACACCAAAAATTCAGCGCGTCGAGGAGTACAACATCGGCAAGAACCGCCTGATGGCCGATCAATACCTGGCACTTGGCTTCGGCACCAAAAGTGAGAATCTCAAAAAGAATTATCAGCTCAGCCTGGTCGGCGAGGAGGATCTCGATGGGAAAAAAACTGCAGTGCTCGAACTGATCCCTACCTCCGAAGATGTCCGCAAGGAAATTAGTAAGATTGACATGTGGGTGGATGAAGCCTCCTGGTTGCCGCTGCAACAGAAGTTTTTCGAAGGAAGTTCCGGCGATTACTTTTTGTCACACTACAAGAATTCGATGAAGAACTTGAAACTGAACGACAATAAGTTCAAGCCCGATTGGCCCAAGGGCACAAAAGTTGAAAAGCCTAGGGGGTGATTGCTAACTGAGCTTTAGCTGCGATCCTTCCCTTTCCAGCAACTCCTGTTTCCGCTTCAACCCCCAGCGATACCCGGCAAGTTGCCCGTCGGCGCGTATCACCCGGTGGCAGGGCACAACAATCGAAACGGGATTCGTAGCGCAAGCTCTGGCAACCGCCCTCACCGATTTCGGCTTGCCCAGCGCGTGAGCCACTTGCGTGTACGTGCGCGTAGTTCCCAGAGGAATTTTTTGCAATTCGTTCCACACACGGCGCTGAAACGCGGTCGCCTGGATATCCAGCGGCAACTCCACACTGGGCTTCGCGCCATCAATTCGCCTGCAAACTTCCTTCAGCCAATCTCCATGACTCGCCGAATTTGGCTTCAACTCCGCTTTCGGATATTCGGCGCGCAACTCAGAGACGAGTTGCTTGTCGTTCTCTCCCAAATAAATCGCAGAGATTCCCCTCCCCGTAGTCGCTACTAGAACCTTTCCCAACGTCGTTTTGGTAATCGAATAATCCATCAGCATTCCCGGCGCCCCTTTCTTGTACTCGGCTGGTGTCATCCCTAGGTGTGAATTGGTTTTTTCGTAGATACGGCTTGGCGAACCAAATCCGCAGGAATATAGTGCCTCCGTGATACTCTGTCCTTCGCGCAACAATTTTTTGAACTGCTTCATGCGTGCTGCTTCGGCAAATTCCCGCGGCGACAATCCCGTCATGGCGCGAAAGGCCCGGCGAAGTCTTTCGGGCGAACTGTGGATCCGCGCCGCGATTGTTTCGAGCCGAATATGTTCTTCGCCGGAATCTGCAAGCAGTGACGCTGCTTTGGAAACCAGTACTGAAGCAAAAGCCACTTCTTTGGGACGGCATCGCCGGCATGCTCGAAACCCGCGACTCTCCGCTTCCTGTGGATTCGAAAAGAAAACTGCATTCTGCCGCAGCGGGCGTCGGGCCGGACACGATGGCCTGCAGTAAACATGCGTCGAACGCACTGCAAAAACAAACGATCCGTCGGCTCGGCGATCTCGCTGCAGAGTGGCTTGCCAGAATTTCTCTGCCGCTCTCGCGGTAATGCGTAGCATCTTCATGATGCATAGACTACTCGCCTGCGCAAAATGAATCTATCCGCTTTCCAACAGCAAATTTTGGCCCGCCTTCTCATCAGGCTTCTCCCGGCGCGGGCACAGTCTCATCCGCAAGGGCCGGCGAGTGCCGGCGCGCGGTGATTACCAGGATCACTGCAGATAAAATTACGGCGCTCGCCAGGATCGTGCGTATGGAAAGTGTCTCTCCACCTAACGACCAGCCGAGCACCAACGCAACCAGTGGATTCACAAACGCGTAAGTGCTCACTCTTGTGGCCGAGCTGTGTTTCAGTAGATAGGCGTAAGCGCTATAACCGATGGCAGAGCCAAAGATAGCCAAATAAAAAATGGCGATCCACGAGCGCGTGGAGACCTGTGCCCAGTGAAATCCCTTTATTTCTCCGCTCGCCACTGCGGCGATTAACAACGCCCCGCCCCCCGCCAAACACTGCATCGCCACGCCAAGCAAAGGTGAGTTCGGCAGGGGATGGTGTCGCGAATAAATCGAGCCATAAGCCCAGGCGAGTGAAGCAAGGATGAGCGTCAGCGCACCTAAGGGGCTGACGCGATTCGATCTATCCACTTGGCTGGGCCCGAGGAGCAGCAGCAATCCCACAAAACCCAGAACGATGCCCGCAAAGACCCGTGGGGATGGCCGTATGCCTCCAGGACGCAGCCAATCGAGCAGAACCATCCACAGGGCTACCGTCGCCACTAAAAGCGCCGCCAGGCCCGAAGGAACAAACGTTTCCGCCCAGGAAACGCTGCCGTTACCGATGGTCAGCAACAGAAAGCCTGTGATCGCGCAGGTTAGCCACTGGGCCGGCGTTGGCTTCTCTTTGCTAAGAAAGCGAAAGAGCGGGTAAAAAACAAGACCGACGGAGAGATGCCTCATGGCCGGAACCAACAAGGCGGGAATGGATCCTACCGCGATACGTATTGCGAAAAACGTAGAGCCCCAGATGAAGTAGATGGCGGCAAAAGAGAGCAACGTCAGGGTTGTAGGGGAATGTGGACGCGCCGATACAGTGGGAGAAAGGGGTGCCAATCGGTGCGCCTGAACTGAGTTCGAACTCATCAAGGAATTGCTAAAATAGCAAAGAACCGCCGGGAAGGAAGCGCCATTTTGTCATCGAGCAAGACTCAGGCAAGGTGGCCGAAAGGAAATCCAGCACAGGGGAGACGACCCCGTTCGGGCGGCAGGCCAGTACTATTACCATCTGTTGGATCTTAGGACACTTGCGGCAATTTCTGTACATTGACAGTGAAGTTCGGAAATGGCATTTTGGCAGCCCAACTTGTTTGCAGGGGTGATTCAGAAACAAGGTAATAGAACTGCCAAGGTCGTTCTATTACTGGTCCATCTCTCTGAGGGGTGAGATGAGCGCCAATCCAGCCATAGCTTGGGATGATTTGCCGAGGCAGTCCATGTCGCAGTCGCAGTCGCCTACAGCGATCTCGTCGGCTGCTGCCGTTCCTTATCCAGAAGCAGAGAAGCCGAAGGCTCCGGCACTTCGCGTAATGCCGCTATTGCGGTCGCCGCAACCGCGCCGTTTTGTGCGCGTCCCGACGCACGCGGTCGGAGTGCATCTAGAACAGCGGGAATGCCCGCGCGCGTCGCTGAAGCTTCCCCTAAAACTGCGCAGCGTCGCTGGAATTCTGGAACAGTTCCCGGTGTCGCTGGTGACCCGCGACATCAGTTCATCTGGAGTGTATTTCCTTTGCCCGAAGGCGCTGCTGATTGGAATCTCGATTGAGCTGGACATTGTTCTGATTTCACGGCCGCTCGGTTATGGCAATGTAGTGGTTTCTTCACGGGCAAAGGTTTGCCGCACAGAACCAGCGAATATGCCGGGATGGTTCGGCGTGGCTGCTAGTTTCGAGGATTTTGCGTTTGACCGCGACGACAATGTGCCGAGACGGTTTTCGGCGGATTAGTTTGTTCATTCAAAAAACCAACTCACCCCAAGAACGCGGACAACAGTCTCACCTTGGCCGAGCCTCCGCCGTTCAGAATTCTGATAGTCTTTTTGTGTGGCTACTCCAGGTAAATTGACCGCGGTTATTTTTGATTGGGATGGCACACTGCTGGATTCCTATCACGTCGATTCGCAAGCCTATCTATTGATGTTTCATGAGCTGGGAATACCGTGGGGACTGCGGGAACTGGGTGAGCATTACTCGCCGGATTGGTATAGCGTCTATCGGGCGGCGGGAATTCCGGAACAACGCTGGGCGGAAGCGGACAAGCTGTGGCGGGGATTTTACCGCGCGCACAAGCCAAAGCTAATGAGGGGTGCGCGCAAAGTTTTGCGGCATCTTTCTAAACGGCACCGGCTGGGGTTGGTGACGAGTGGAGATCGCGGGCGGGTGGAAGCTCAGCTTCGTGAATTTGACTTACTAGGATTATTTCGTTCACGTGTTTGCGGTGGCGAGACAGGACGGAACAAACCTGACCCCGGTCCGCTGCTCTGCGCATTGCAAAAGATGCGGGTGAGGGCGGGAGCGTGTGTTTACGTAGGAGATACCCCGGAGGATTTGGCGATGTCCCGGGCGGCGGGAGTGCGGGCGATTGCCGTACTGGGGCCGTTTCCGACAGAGGAAAAATTGCGGGCGGCGAGACCAGAGTTTTTGTTGAAGGAGATTGGGGAGCTGCCAGGGTTATTGAAGGAAGTTTACGGGGCGGGGAGAAAATAGAGTGTGGTGGGGCAGCCAACGAGGGATCCCTCGGCTCCCTCCCGCAAAACACCAGCACTTCGGTGGGGATGACGATTTCCTCAATGCAGGCGGTCAGCAGACCGAGGCCGTACGCTTGAGAACGTGGCCGTGAAATCCCTTACCCTGAGGATGTGCGCTCCGCACTATGGAGCAAGACTACGGTTTGGCAGGATCTTTTGTTGACGGCGAGGACGAGGCTGGCGCAGCAGGGGTTAGAGGAACGGGCGTGGGACCAAATGGTTTGAAGTTGGTCCATTTGATGGTGACGCGGATGGGTACGCTATGATCCTTCAGATGAATAACTTCTTCCGAACGGGAATAATTGGGGAACCAGTACTTACCATCGACATTTTCGCGGTAGGTTTCAAATATTGTGAAAGGCAAAGTTGGCGGATGGATGTCGCCTAAATCCGTGACCCATTTGCCGTAAGTCTTAACCACTTCCAGATACTTTTTATCGACCCATATCACACCGTCGAAATATCCATGTTGCCGTTCGAGTGTTTTGGGGTTGACCTGAAAAATGTAGCAATCAATTTCGTCGACTTTTTCGTCTCCCAAAAATTGCACATTGTATTTGCTTAGTTGAGAAGCGGTGACCGGGAAGGGAGGAATGCGAAACAGCGCTTGCACGTCGTCGGGCTCAAAGTTCAGGGCTTCAAGCGAAGTTTGCGGCGACGAGACTGTTTTCTCGTAAATCTTGCCGTCGCTTCCACGGAAAGCCTCATAGGTTGCCAGGTATTCGCCGGTTGGCGCCCCATTGGTGCCAAATTCTTGGATTCGAATCGTCTTGCGATAGGAATATTGCGGGCGAGCGGTCAGATATTCGTCTTCCTTCTGGGAGAAAGCCTTGATGATTTGCGCGGGTGGAAGGGATGGCGGAGCTTCAGGTTGAGCCACTCCCACGATGCGCCGGACGTCGTGATCAGGTGCTGGAGCAAGTGGGCCAGGGGCCTGGTCTTGTGCCCGCAACGAAGCAGCAGTGAAAGCGCAGACTACGGCGAAATAAATCGCGATCATGGCTCTCGATAATGCCAATGACTTTTTCACGCTCTTCACTCACTCATTTAGATGCGACGAGGGCCGGCACAGGCCGCCAGCAACACTGCAAAAGTGTAGCGCAAAGCGGACCACCAGGCGGTGATGTTTCGAAGAAAGGCAAAATGGTCTGCTAAACTTGGAGATTTAAGAGATGGCAAAAAAAGAGATACAAGCGAGAAGGTTCTTTGTGTCCGGGAGAGTGCAAGGCGTTGGCTACCGGCTTTTTGTGCAGGAAGTCGCCCAAGAACTGGATTTGCACGGCTACACGCGTAATCGGCGAGATGGGCGGGTGGAGGTATTTGCGATGGGAGCGCCGGAAAAACTAGCACAACTTCGCAAAGAACTCGAAAAAGGGCCTATGATGGCGCGGGTGGAGGAAATCGAGGAAGAACCTGCAGCGGTTGACACGCGGTACGCCATTGATTTTTTGGTCGAGTACACACTCTGACGAGGAGCAGCTCGGAATGATCGAATTAAAGAAGCTGATACGCGAGGTACCGGATTATCCGAAACCGGGGGTTTTGTTCTACGACTTGACGACGCTGCTGAAAGATAAGGCCGGATTCGGCGGATTGATCGACTTGATGTACGAGCACTGCAAAGAACAGAAGGTCGATCTGGTTGCAGGGATTGAGGCACGCGGATTTATTTTTGCACCGGCGATGGCCTATCGATTGGGAGCAGGATTTATTCCCATACGGAAGCCCAAGAAATTGCCAGCAAAGACGACGTCTATTTCTTATGCGCTGGAGTACGGGACAGACACGCTCGAGTTGCATGAGGATGCGGTAGAGAAAGGGCAGCGGGTGTTGCTGTGCGACGATTTACTAGCGACCGGAGGAACGGCAGCCGCGGCGGTAGAGTTGGTGCGGTCGCTTGGAGGGATTGTGACCGGTGCGACGTTTGCGGTGGAGTTGAATTTCTTGCACGGACGGGACCGGTTGCCTGGGTTGGATGTGTTCTCGTTGTTGAGGTACGACAGTTAGATGCGGGATGGCGGCGAGAAAGAAAAGGAGAAGAAGCGGATCCCTGGCTGCGCTCGGGCTGTCAACCCTCAGCGACTCGGTGCTGTTGGTTTGTGGCGTGCGTGGCGCTGGCGGATGGCTTCAAAGAGGACTACGCCGGTGGCTACGGAGACGTTTAGGGATTTCACCGGTCCAGTGGTTGGCAAAGAGACTACAAAATCGCAACGTTTGCGGGTAAGCTCGTGCAGGCCTCGGCCTTCGCTACCCATAACGATTCCAGTTGGCATCGTGTAATCCACTTCGGTGTAACTTTTTTCTCCTGCTTCATCCAGACCCACCAGCCAGTAGCCTGCTTCTTTTAAATCTTCCATGGCACGAACGAGGTTAGTGACTTTGGCGACGGGCAAGTGCGCTAGGGCGCCCGCCGAGGCGCGCGAGACGGTGTCGGTTAGGCCGGCGGCTCGGCGTTCCGGAATGACAACACCATGCGCCCCTGCGGCTAATGCTGTACGCACCACGGCGCCGAGGTTATGCGGATCTTCCACGCCATCGAGCAAAACGATCAGCCCTTGCTGGCCCTTGGATTTATTGGCGGCGGCGATGATGTCTTCCAGCGTAGATGCGGGTCTGGCAGCGACCATCGCAACGACACCTTGATGATCTTTGGCGTTGGCCAGGCGATCGAGTTGGCTGCGATCTTCAAAGCGAATGGCGATGCCATTTCGGCGCGCGAGTTGCACGATATCTTCAACGCGCGTGTCCTGACGGCCCTTGGAGATGAGAATGCGGTCAAAGGCGCTGCCGGCTTCGAGGGCTTCGCGCACCGCGTGAATTCCTGTGACAGTGTTCATTGTTTGAAAGTTTACAGAGGCTCGTGCAATTAATCCATTGCGGCACAGAATTCCAGAATGCGGGTGCGGGTAGATTTGACGGGAACGGCGAAGGGTAGAACTGCGGCTTCGTCGAGAAGAAGGATGACGCGATCGAGTTCGCCTTCACCCGAGCGGCCGGTAAGCGCCAGGCGGATCGGATGGAACAAATCGCGGCTGCTCGTGTGGAGTTCGCCTTTCAGTTGGTTGATGAGGGATTTGAAGCGGTCGGAATCGAGTTGGCCGGCTTCGAGGAGATGAAGAGCCAGGTGGCGGATGACGTCGCGGGCGCCGTGGCGGGCGAGGACAGCGTGGGATTCGGGAAGTTGCATGATTTCTGTGGCGTCGAATTCGAAGATGAGGCGGAGAATCTGGGCGAGGGCGGCGCGGTCAGCGGCAAAATGGCCGAGCAGAGAGGCGGCGTTAGCGGACCAGCGTAGGTGGTCGGCAGAGGGCGGGCCAGTCAACCAGTGCTTTTCATTGAGGAGAGAAAGAACGTCGGCTGCAGTAAAAGGATTTGGAAGGGGATCGATTTGGGGAGGTTCTGGCGGGTGCATGAAGTGAGTTTAGCGTGGAACAGGATTCAATCGGTCAGAAAGAAGAGGGGAGAATCCCAAAAGCAGTTGGGTCAAGCACAGGACATTCTTTACAGGGAGAGAGTGGCAACGACATGGGCGGCGATAGCTTCGCCGCGGCCTACGGCATCAACGCCTTCGTTGGTTTTGGCTTTGAGATGGATTTTAGTAGTGGGCAGGTTTAGGGATGCGGCCAGGACTTCGCGCATTTTAGGGAAATGGGGACCAAGTTTCGGGCGTTCGAGAATGACGACCGCGTCGATATGTTCGATCGTGAACTTCTTTTCGTCGAGAAGTTTTTTTGTATGCTCGAGAAATAAATGGCTGTTCGCGTCCTTCCATTTGGGATCGTTATCGGGAAAGTGAGTGCCAATGTCGCCGAGTCCAGCAGCGCCCAAAAGTGCATCCACCATCGCGTGGGCGACGACGTCGCCATCTGAATGCCCAACGGGACCTTTGTCGAAGGGGATTTCCATGCCGCCGATAATCAGTTTGCGACCTTCAGCCAAGCGATGCAGGTCGTAGCCAATCCCACAGCGATAGCTCATGATTTTTTCCGCTCGGATTGCAGATAGAAGCGGGCTAGGTCCATGTCGGCAGGCTTGGTGATTTTGATGTTGCGTTCGGAACCTAACACCACGTGAACATCGTGGCCGAGCTTTTCGATGAGCCCAGCTTCATCGGAGGCGTTGACTCCATCCGCAGCGGCGAGGGCAAACGCTTCCTTCAATAATTTTGCGTCGAACGCTTGCGGTGTCTGTGCGAGGACAACACGTTCGCGGGGAACGGTAGCCGTGATCAAGGCCACGTCTTCGGGCAAGCTGGCGCGCTTCACTTCTTTCACTGTGTCCATGGCGGGAATGCCCAGGATGGCGGCTTTGCAACGGCGCGCTTCTTCAATGACTCGCGTGATCTGATCGACAGTAACGAAGGGACGCACTGCGTCGTGAACCAGGACGAGGTCAGTGTCCTCCGAAACTGTGATCAAGGCTTGGGCGACAGAATCCTGGCGGGTGTCTCCCCCTTTTACGATTTTGATGGGCTGTACCAATTTTTCTTTTGCGATTAGCGATTGCAAGCGCTCGATTTCATCGCCGCGGGTGACGAGGATGATGCTGGTGACTTGCGGGCAAGCAGCGATGCGGCGCAGCGTCAAGATCAGGATGGGCACGCCGTCGAGTTCGAGAAATTGCTTCGGGGCACCGGCGCCCATACGCGTGCCGAGACCTGCGGCAGGGAGAATGGCAACAATTTTAGTCATAAGGAGAAATGTCCGGCTGAAGCAAAGCGCGAACCGCTTAAGCGCGGGACCCAGATAGGAAGTTTACCTCAAGGGACGGCAGGAAGAAAATTGCTCTGAGGCAAATATCGCGGCTTGCTCGCGCGGTGTCGATGTTTCTCAGAAAACTACGTTGGATCGCTGCCGATAAACGGAGCGCGAGAAAGCGGGTCGAAGCGGGGAGTAGGTTCCGGGTGGTCGTGACCCTTGCCATCACCGTTTCCGTTGGCAGAAGCCGAGGCATCGTATGACGTGGCAGACCCGGCGGCAGCACGTGCGGCGGATGAATCGGGGCGGTCGTCGAGGCGGCCGAAGATCATTTTGCCCGCTGGGGTTTGGTGGACAGAGGTTACCAGGATATCGACGGTGCGATTGATGAGGCGGCGCGCCCCCTCGACAACGACCATGGTCCCGTCATTGAGATAGGCCACACCCTGCGTCAGTTCCTTGCCTTCGCGCAAAATTAGGACCCGCATAGATTCGCCAGGAAGTACTGCGGGCTTCATGGCGTTGGCGAGTTCGTTTACGTTGAGCACAAAAATTCCCTGGACCCGCGCGACTTTATTCAGATTGAAATCGGTGGTGACAATCTTGGAGGAGGTGCGGCGGGCAAGCTCCATCAATTTTTGATCGACACCGGGACAGCCGCTGATGTCGTCTTCGAGAAAGCGAATTTCCAGGCCGCGCATTTTTTGCAAGCGCTGCAAAACTTCTAAGCCACGGCGACCGCGTTGCCGCTTGAGAGTGTCCGCCGAATCCGCCACCAATTGCAGTTCGTGAAGAACGAAACGCGGCACGGCGACTGTGCCATCGAGAAAATGAGTTTCGCAAATGTCCGCGATGCGTCCATCGATGAGCACACTCGTGTCGAGTAGCTTCATTCCATTGGTGGCACTCGTGGCACCGGTTGAGCCAGGTGCGGAAGAAGCGGCAATGTCGGCGGGAATTTCGACTGAACTCGGAAGAGGAATGTGGCGAAAACTTGGTCCTTTGTGGGAGCCAATGACGAGTCCGAGATAACCGAGAGCGAACAATGAGGTAAATTCGAAAAAAGACTTGGTGGGTTCAGGCTCAGCTGTGCGGGAGATGACGAGAGTAATGAGGAGGGCTGCGAGTAGACCGAGGACAACGCCAACGGCGCCTCCCATAAGCCCGCTGATCTCCGCGCGGCGCAATCTTAATTCGGCAAGGAGGATGACCATGGCGACCAGGAAGCCCAGGCCCGCAGCGGGAAGACCGTGAAAGCCAAACGGACTGAGGGTGTAACAAAGAACGACGCTGGCGCTGATCAGAGCAACGCGCACGGCCCAGAAATCCCAATGATGACCGAGAAATCGTGAGCGAAGATTATTGGGGGTGAGAATGGAAGCTTCTGCGCTTGTGTTTGCTTGGGAGTTTATTGCGATGTGACTCATAATTCCCCCTTGTCTGCGTACAAGAAATTGCGCGAGGGCGGCCGTAGCAGCGAGGACGGGAGATTGCCTCTCGAGCGGGAGCAAGATATAAGGTGGCTTGTATACTCTTGAATTAGATGTCGCGTCAAGGGCTAGTTGAGCAGAAATAAAATTCGTTTGATGATGCGGACTTTTAGCGGCTTGCGCTTCAATCGAAGCTCGCGCTTAAGCGAGATAGATTCGTGGGACCCGTGGACCAACTCCCGAAATTAAATCGGAAGTGACCGTGCCGATGCTGCGGGCAACCACGTTTGCGGGATATGTGCGGTCGCCGTCTTCGCCATAGAGAGTGGCAGTGTCGCCGATGGCTATATCGCTGACGTCGGTGACATCGAGCATGGTGACATCCATCGAGACAATGCCGATCATCGGCGCGAGATGACCGCGAATGGCGAATTGTCCGCGATTGCCGAGCGAACGGTGCACGCCATCGGCGTAGCCGGCGGAGATCACGGCGACACGCGAAGGGCGCTCGGCAACCCAACTGGCGTTGTAGCCGACGCCCTCGCCTTGCGCGATAGAACGGACGTTGACAACGCGAGCGCGGAGGCTCATGACCGGACGCAAACGAAGCTTGGATTCGAACTCGATGCGGCAATCCATGGGATCGAAACCGGGATGGTAGCCGTAGAGAATTGCGCCCGGGCGAACCATGTCTGCCCAGGTGTCGGGGCGCGCGGCGATGGCGGCGCTGTTGGCGCAATGAATCAGGCCAGCATCAATCTTGAAAGAGCGAAGGCGATCTACGGCGGTGTGGAGGCGCTCCATCTGGAGAGCGGTCATGTGGCCGATGGGCGTGTCGGTGAGGACTTCGGAAGAAGCGAAGTGCGTAAAGGTGCCGGTGATCGCGAGGTGTGGACATTTCGCCAACTGGCGTGCGAAACAATCGATTTCTGTTGGCGCAATGCCCAGGCGGTTCATGCCCGTGTCCATTTTGAGGTGGATCTCGACATTCTTTTTGCGCTGCTTCGCGGCGGCGGCCTCGAAAGTGGCAAGCTGCTCGCAACGGTGGATGGCGGGAGTCAAATCATAATCGAGAAGATTTCTTTCTTCGCCGGGCCAGAAGCCACCGAGGACAAGGATGGGCTTCTGCACACCGAAATTGCGCAACTCCATACCTTCACCGGCAGAAGCCACGCCGAACCAATCACTGCCAACTTTCTCGAGGGCCTTGGCAACTTGCGGGCCGCCGTGACCGTAGCCGTTGCCTTTTACGATGCAGAGAATTTTGCGCGGCGTTTTTCTTTTTTCCGAAGCAGGATTCACGTAATCGCGGATGGCGCGAAAATTTTCAGCGAGCGCTTGGAACGAGACCTCGGCCCACACCGGGCGGCCGATGAAAGCGGTTGGATTTTTCTTCCTGCGAGTCATGAAATTTCCTGAAAAAACTAGTTTACGATATTCCGGCGCAAGCGCGAAAAAGCCCCATTGGCTGGCGCGAGAATGACAACGCGGGAACTGCCCTGCAAACCGAAGACCAAATAAGGCCTTTGCCAGATTGATCAAATAGCCCGCAACGAGTTTCTTTTGAATGGCTTAGAGGTGAGCGCGATCCATCAGAGGATCACCAGGTTTGCAAACAGTAGCGAAGCGTGGATAGTGTGACGCGCTGTGCCGCGGGGGCTACATCTCGTCGCCACCCGAGAATTGGGAGAAGGCGTCCGGCGCGGCTTCTTCGAACCGGGTCAGCTTGCTGCGAAAGACGAATTTCACTTTGTCGGTTGGGCCATTGCGCTGCTTGGCAATGAGAATGTCGGCCATGTCGCGCTCTTCGGGCGTGGCGTTGAGATTGAAAAAATTTGGCCGGTAAATGAACATGACGACGTCGGCATCCTGCTCGATGGCACCGGATTCGCGAAGATCGGAAAGCTGCGGGCCGCGCTCTTCACGTTCCGGGGCACGGGTCAATTGACTGAGAACCAGCACGGGAATCTGCAATTCCTTCGCAAGGCCTTTGAGGCCACGGGAAATACTGGAGACTTCTTCCTGGCGCGAACTGAAACGGCCCCGGCCAGTGATGAGCTGGAGATAATCGACGACCAGCAGCGAAAGGCCTTTGTCGCGTTTCAGGCGGCGAGCCTTTGCTCCGATTTCCAGCACGCTAGTCGAACCGGCGTCGTCGATCCAAAGCGGAGCTTGCGAAATACTGCCCAGGACCTCCGTCATTTTGCGCCAATCATCGCGGCTCAAGTGGCCGGAGCGGAATTTATGCGCATCGATTTGCGCAACCGAAGCTACCAGACGCTGCAGCAGCGATTCCTTGGACATTTCCAGGCTGAACACGGCGACCGGCAGTCCTCTGCGAATCGCAATATTTTCTGCAAGGTTCAGTGCCAACGCTGTTTTCCCCTGCGAAGGGCGTGCGGCAAGAATAATCAATTCAGAAGGCTGCAATCCGGAAAGAAGTTTGTCGAGTTCCCCGTATCCCGTGGAAATTCCCGTTACGCTCTTCCCTTCGCGAAAAATTCTCTCTAGTCGCTCAAAGTTATCGCGAACGATATCCTTGATGGAGATTAGGCCTGCCTTGACGCGATCTTCGGCCAGCGCAAATATGCTGGACTCAGCGTTGTCGAGAATTTCATCGGCGCCTGCTTCCGCTTCCATGGCGCGCTGTTGAATGCTGTGGGTCGCGTGAATGAGATTGCGCAGTATCGCTTTTTCTTTGACGATGTGCGCGTAATGCTCGACGTTGCTGACGCGCGGCATACCATCGACGAGCGAAGCCAGGTAAGGAGCGCCGCCCGAGGCTTCCAGTTCGCCTTTGCGCTGTAGTTCTTCGGTGAGCGTGACGAAATCGATGGCCCGCTGCGATTCGCCGAGCACAATCATCTGCGTAAAAATGCGTCGATGATGCGGCAAGAAAAAGTCTTCGGCTTTGAGCGACTCAATGGCGGTGTTCAGGACGTTGTTATCGAGCAGGATCGCGCCGAGAATGGATTTCTCAGCGTCGATGTTGCTGGGCAACGGACGTTCGAGGGCAGTTTCGACAACAGGCATGGACAGTTTACACCTTCTGCGCTTTCGCTTTTATTTCGCTATTGAACCACGGCGGGTGCAAACAGGCAAGTCGAAACTTTTTAGCCTGCAAATTTCCCTGTCCGCCAGAACGATGAAGCGATTGTCCGCGCAACGCAAAGGCGCGTCAATCGGACGGGCTGTGCATAGTTAAGGAAATCGCGGAAAACTTTTTTGCTTGATGCAAAATCAGGAATTGAAGAGAACGGGGCGATTACCGAAGCTTTCCTCACGCGATTACGGCGCTTTGCGTTTTCTTTGATAGGTTCTCACGGCTTGCGCCATGGGCTAAGATTTGTGGTGCCTCCCGCGTTCCCCCAGGAGCGCGGTGTGGGAAAGATAGTTGCGCGGACAAAAAAGAGAGAGGCACGCCTCGGCACGTCCCTTTTGCAAATCAGATGGCCGACGTAGACGGCGGGACCTGACCGAGAATTAAGCTTCTTTTTCGATGTGGACTTTGAGTTCGGCAGTGACATCACGGAACACCTTGATGGTGACCGGGAATTCGCCGAGTGCACGCAACGATTCGGGCAACACGATCTGGCGCTTATCGACTTCGAAGCCCTGCGTCTTGAGCAAATCAGCAATATCGCCATTCGTGACCGAGCCGAAGAGCTGATCGTTTTCGCCGGTCTTCCGGGTGAAGCGGAGTGAAACGGCACTCAGCAATTCCGCCTGCTTTTTGGCAGCTTCGAGTTCGGTCGCGGTTTTCTTCGCCAACGAGCCACGAATACGCTCCAGAGCCTTCATGTTGCCCGGCGTGGCTTCGATGGCAAACTTGTTCGGCAATAGAAAATTCCGTGCGTAGCCAGGCTTCACGGTCACCACGTCGCCGCGGTGCCCCAACTTATCGACATCTTCCTGAAGAATGATCTGCATGATGAATCTCTAGCTCCCTTTTTTAAACTGTGGTTTTCGGGGCCTCGACAACGCGAGGCGCCTGGGTTCCCGCCGCACTGCCGGCAAACGGCATAAGGGCGATGTTGCGTGCGCGCTTGAGCGCGACGCCGAGCCAGCGTTGATGGCGCGAGCAAACCCCGGTCATGCGGCGGGGCAGAATCTTGCCGCGCTCCTGCACGAACTGAGAAAGAATGTCGGCGCGCTTGTAGTCGATCATGTCCATCTTCTCTACACAGAACTTGCAGACTTTCTTTTTGCGGAAATACTGGCGCTTGCCACGCGGCCGGCCACCTGGCCCGCCTGGACCACCCGCACCGCCTTCACGGCGTCCACCACTGGGGCCACCTTCACGGCGACCGCCTCCACCCTCGCGGTGTTCACGAGGAGCAGAGGGAGCGGCGGCTTGCACTGGCTTTTGTTCGTCTGACATAACTTCCTACCTTTCCCATGTAGCTCCGGGCCTTCGCATCGAAGCTTTTAAAACAATACCTGTTCAGCGAACGCGATTCCGCGCGTTCCTAACACTGTCATTAGAAACTTAGCTGGCCGGTGCTGCTTCCGGTGCGGCAGACGA
>Ga0074045_10000861_pt1 | contig 29735 bp, 30 predicted proteins | sample BogForMeECP23OM2_FD_94442 | JGI IMG/M metagenome (GOLD analysis project Ga0074045, IMG submission 94442) | Bog forest soil microbial communities from Calvert Island, British Columbia, Canada - Bog Forest MetaG ECP23OM2 | ecosystem: Environmental > Terrestrial > Soil > Wetlands ...
CAACTTCGGACGGCGCACACCTGGGGTGATGCGCTTGCCATGCTCGGCAGGCAGCGTATCCCCATCCTGGTCTGCGAGAGGGAGTTGCTGGATGCCACTTGGAAGGAAGTGCTGGCGGAGCTTCCGCACTTGCCGGAGCGGCCGATCCTCATTGTGGCCTCGCGCCTAGCCGACGAGTCGTTCTGGGCGGAAGTCTTGAACCTGGGCGCGTACGACGTACTGATGAAGCCTTTCGATGCGACCGAGGTGTTCCGCGTGGTCAGCTTGGCGTGGCTGAGCTGGAAGAACGACCGGGAGCGGAGGGTCGTGAGCCATGCCGCAACCACAGTCGAGTACGCCCGCGCCGCCGGACTATAGTGGCCCTTCAGACTCCTTGCACCGAAGCGCGGCGCTCGAGTTTTCCCCAGCCAACCAAGCCCCCGCGAACCGCGTAGAACACGGATCGAAATAGTATCCACTGCATAAGCATTCGGTAGTAAACCCTTTGAAAGAAAAGCAATCCTAAGTCCTTTGGGGACTGGCTCTCGAGCGCATAGGCCAGCAAACCAGTGAGTAGTTCCAGCACGAAAAACGCCCCATAGTAGCCCAGCACGACCCTCCAGTTGCCGGCAAAAAGGGCGATTCCCATGGCCAGGTCGGCGAAGGGCGAGAGAATCGAGAGCAGCACCTGGAACAACCAGATGCTGGGAAGCGCGACCAGCCCCAGGGAGCCGGTCCGCGGATCGAACGTGGCGTCGCGGTGTTTCCAAGCTGCTTGCAAGGTACCGAAGGACCATCGGAATCGCTGGCGTGCCAGGCTCCGGGTATCCTCGGGCGCCTCGGTGTAGGCGACGGCCTCCTCGTCATAGCGGATACGGTAACCCAGCCGCCGGATCGCCAGCGTAAGGTCTGCGTCTTCGGCCAGCGTTGCGTTGCCGAACCCACCCGCCGCCAGGACCAGGCTTTTGCGCCACGCTCCGGCCGCGCCGGGCACGACGGTGATGGCGTTCAGCACGTCGAGGGCCCTGCGGTCCAGGTTGAAACCGTAGATGTACTCGATGGACTGGAAGCGCGTGATCCACTTGTCGCGGTTGCCGACACGCGCATTGCCGGAGACGGCGCCGACTAGGGGGTCCGCGAAATGCCGCGCCAACTTCTCGATGGTCCCGTGGCGAAAAACGGTGTCGGCATCGACCGCTACCAGAATCTCATTGGCAGCCAGCGAGATGGCGTGGTTCAATGCAGACGCTTTTCCGCCGTTTGGCTGAGTCGCGATCTGGACGCGGGCGTCGGCGCCGAAAGCTTCCCGTAAGATCCGCAGCGTCGCATCCCGCGAGCCGTCGTCCACCACCACAACTTCGAGGTCCGGGTAGCCGTTGGCCAGAACGGATTCGACCGTTTTCCGGGTAGTGGGTCAGTTTGAAAATGTCGCTTCTTGACAGACCGCTCCTCAAGTGCTGGTTGCCGAGTTTTCGTCCCGTTATGGGTCCGCCTATCCCTGGTCCTGCGCGCTCCCAACCGCTCAAGCATCGGGTGTATCCTTTGGAGACTAGGCCAAAGGAGAAACGGATGACGATTGCAGCCGGCGTCTTGCATCGCGACGGAATTCTTCTCTGCGCCGACACTCAACAGGAAAGCGGTGCAATGAAGGTATATGGGCCTAAGGTTGGAAGCTTTCCCTGCCCCGGCGGTCGGGTTGCCTTCGCTTTTGCTGGCAACGTAGCGTTCGCATCGTCAGCGGTGTCAAAGTGCTCCTACAGGATGGAATCAGCTCCATCTGGGGACTTCTTTAGGAAACTAGAAGAGACCCTGGACAAAGAATACCGGAGAGTAGTGTTCGCTCATCCAAGCTACCCAGACTGGACGTTGGCGTACTCGCTGATTCTAGCAATTTGGTCGGGTAGCCACGGTGTGAAGCTTTTCGTTACCCACGAAAACACCCTTCGTGAGGTCAGTACGGGACATCAATGTATCGGGATGGGCCAGGAGCTTGGGCACTATCTAGCCGGACTCTCTTTTGCTCCCAATATGAGAGAGCAGGATGCTTTGTTACTGGCAGCGTACATGCTCGCGAGAGTGAAGGACCACGTCCCTGGCTGTGGTGGCCCTTCACAATTCCTTGCTCTCCGCAATGATGGAACGGTAAGCCCGATTGCTTCGGTGACGCTTGAACATATAGAGCGCAATGCTAAGCCTTATGAGTTTCTCGCGCGGAGTCTTCTGTTCGCCGCTGCCGACGGAGAACTTAGCGACGAGCAGTTTGAAGAGCAACTCAACGCATTTATCCAGTATCTCCGAACCGCCAGGACTTCTTGGCGTGAATCGGAATCCAACAGGAAGGCTCTGGTTGATGCCCTGATGCAACTCAGGGCCACGGCTCAAAGCAGCCCAAGTAAATCTTCCAGTGACCAAACGTGATCCGCAATTCCGGCTTGCATCGCGGGCGTGACGCGTAGAGTCTGGTGAATCCGGCAGAAGTTGTAGAACATGTAGTGAAGGGCAAGCGCCGCGATGTGGTTCTCGATTTTCTTTGAAAAGGCATTCGTCAGGCGAGTGAAGCGCCGCATCGACATCCGCATCGTCAAATTCTGACGCTCGATATAGCTGGTAGAAACATGCTTCGGGTCGGGTTCGCCAATCACGGTTTGCTTGACGGCGCCAAGACACTGTGCGGGGCTGTAACGCTTCTGCCCTTCAGGGTCCGCTCCATAGACCTTGACCAACTGCGCGTAGTCAACGCTCTCTCCGAAAGCATCGGGGACCGCCGCCAAGTACATCTTGTGGCCGTCCGTAGTCAGTTGCACCCGGTTGGAGAGACGACCGGAAACAGTCTGAAGGAACTCGGTAGCGAACCCAGCATCCCTGCGACCTACGAGCCAGTCAATGACGAGCTTTGTGTCGGCGTCGATGGCAACGAAAACCCAAGCGTCTCCGGCGAAGCCGCCATTGTCGAACATCTTCGCCGTGACGTTCTTTTGCTTCGCGCCGACGAAAGACCAGATTTCGTCAACCTGGACCCGTTTGCAGGGCAGGCTCACAAGGGCCTTGTCCAGATAGGCCGCGCAGGCCGCGCCAAGCTCAACCAGAAGCTTAGCAATTGTGTTTTTTGCAACGCCGGTCATCCGAACTGTCGAGCGGATCGAGTTGCCTTCGACCAGGGCCGCAACCACTTGTGTCCGCTTGGCACCATCTAGCTTGTTCATACTTATATTCTACAGCGGTCAAGCATAAAAGGTCAAGTACAAAATGAGCCAAACCGGGAACTCTATGTGCCGTGGAATTAGCGGTTTGCGGGGAAAGAAACAGCTTCGCGGAAAGACTCCCCACGGTCATGTTTCAAATACTCAACTTCCCTCCCTCAATCCAGGGGAATCTTCGATTGTGGGTTCCGGAAGCTGTCACGCCGAACCTGGGAGGAGTATGCGAGAGGTGATGCGGAGGAACTCGGAAGCGCTGGAGGCACACAACTACCAGTAAAGTTTCCGGTTCAGGTTCATGGTCACCCACATCCAAGTGATACTTTTGAAAAACGGATGCCATGGGGTTGGAGCAAGAAAGCACATCCGACCACTGGATTCCCAAACCGGTACAACCGTTCCGCGCAGTCCGGCATTCGAAGCATGGGCCTGAAGATCCGCGACGATTGCCTGTTGATCCGTGCTTGTTCTACTTCCAAACGAAGATTGCAACGGCACAATGATGAGATCGGTACCTTGCTGGTTTATGTGGGCGATCTGATAAGTTGGCATAGCCCCTACTTTGCCTTTCTCCAGCGGGCTTTAGCGGCCTTGGCTGCGATCTGGGAGCGCTTCTTGGGACTGAGTTTGGCGGCGCGGGCCGCACCACCTTTCAGGCCACCGAGACGGCCCAGAAGGACGGCGGCAGGATTTTTAGAGGGGTCCGCTGGTTTAGCTTCGACAGGGTTGAACTTCGGAGCCTGCCCCGTAGACTCAAGCATGATCTGGTAGGCAAGCTGGTTAGGATCGCGGGAACGCTTCTTTGACCGCTCAGGCATGATGCTTTCAGTATTGCAGGAAGGGGGCCGAAGTCAAGGCCCGAGGATTTCAAACTGACCCACTACCCGTTCCGCGATTTGTCCCACACATGACCGGTCAACCCCGCTTCCGTCGCGGGCGTGACCCGCAACGTCCTGTGAATCCGGCAGAAGTTGCAATTTGCGAAGTGAACGCGATACGCGGCCCGCAGATTCTCCCATTTTTTTGAAAAGGCGCCTCGCGAAAGCTCACGCCCCGTCTTACGGCTGCGCTTCCTGGTGCGCGGCCCGGGCGGTGCGCGCGGCGCGAAGGTGCAATTCGCCCAGGTTCAAGCGCGCCAGCGCGGTGGCTACGGCGCCGCCGATCAGCAGGGGCACGGTGAGCGAAAAAAACATGATGAACGAAAATGTTTTGGCGTCGTTCTTCTCCACGTCGAACAGGCCCAGCGCCACCACACACGCCACCTGGAACAATCCCAGGTTGCCCGGTGCGTTGGGCACCACCGTCCCCAAGCGCACCACGGTGAGCACGCCGCCCGCCGCCCAGAAGGAAAGGTCCAGCCCATAGGCTTTCATCAGCGCCCACACGGTGGCGATCTGCAGAGCCAGGTACAGCAGGCTGAGCAGCATCGTCTTGGTCAGCGTGGGCAGGCCTCCCATCAGGTGAAGCCCTTCCACCACGTGGCGCAAGGTGGAGGCCCAGCGGCCCTGGCCGATGGCGGCATGGACGTCCTGCTTGTGCCACACCACCCAGAGGAAGCCGCCCGCCGCAGCCAGCAGCAGCGCCGCCAGCACCCGCACCAGCATCGTGAGGTCGCCCGGTATTCCCCGCACAAAACCGGCGGTCACCGCGAACGCGGCCATCATCCAAAGCCCGTCCATCAACCTTTCCACCGCGGCCGACGAGAGGCTGAGCGATATGCGGAAATTGTTCCAGTGTGCCAGCAGATAACAGCGGATCACTTCCCCCGTGCGCAGCGGCAACAGCTCATTGGCGAAAAGCCCGATGTAGACCGCTTGCACGGTTCGCCACAAGCGCAGCCGCACCACCGGACCCAGCAGCGTGTTCCAGCGCCAGGCGTGGCACACGTACACGGAAAGATCGAAAGCCACCGCCAGCAACACCCACCGAAAGTCCAGCGTGGCAATGGCCGTGATCAGGTCGCGCAGCGGATAGCCGTGCAGCACCCAAACCAGGCAGGCCGCCGACAAGCAGTAGAGGATCGCCTGCGGCAGCCAGGAGGGGATCGGGCGCCGTTGCGGAGGCGATGCGGGGAGAGAGGCCATAGTTGTTCAGCGTGGCAAGCGGGTGGCCGGGCGATTTCCGGTTTGCTTCCCGGCGCGCGCCAGTGTTCGGGGCCTCACGCATCCATCATAACGTGGCAGAATGGATGGCTGAGATGAATACTCGCTTACAGATTCTGGCGATCGCGGCTGCTTTCTGCATGGCGGCGCCGGCGCAGACGCCCGCTCCCGCCAAGCCGGACCAGCCGCACGCGGGCAGCCAAGCGGCGGCCGCAAACACTTCCACCACCATTCGTGGCATCCTGATCGACGCGGCTTGCCGCGACTTTTCCCGCTTCAACCTGAGCCAGCCTCCGCAGGCTCTCCCGGCGCCGGCGAAGGAAGCCGACAACAAGGCCAGCGGCGGCACGACAGCCTCCGGGATTACGGTGGATGCGCGCACCCTTGATGCGGAACGGGCCGACGCGATGCCGCACCAGGTCGCCGACCTGGTGAGCCGCCAATCCGATCCCACCTGCGCCATTAAGGGCGACACGCACGCCTACGCGCTGCTCTTGGCCGATGGCCACGTGGCGGATCTGGACGAAGGCGGCAACACCTTCGCCGATGCGGCCGTGAGAGCCGATCCGCAAGGCCGCGCCATGCTCGCCGGCCAAGGCCCCGGTCTCAAGCCCGCCGTCGTCGTGACCGGCCGCATGCAGGGAGCGAAGATTGTGGCCACCGCAGTGAAGATCGTGCCGCGGTAGCGAGTGTGTTGATAGGACAGACGGTCGGTTTGTGTCGTCTGTCTGTGGCGAACAGCGACAGGCCACACAAACCGATGGCCCGTCCCGCCTTGCTTCTAAAAGGGAGAATCCATGGACCAGTTGGAAGAGATTCGGGCGAAACGCAAACGCGCGCACGCCAGGTTCGTTGCGTTGCAATCCAAGGTGTATGCCGGCTTCCTCGAAATGGAGCGCGCCGCGTACGCCGATGGCGCACTGCCGAAGAAGCACAAGGAACTGATCGCGGTTGGCATCTCGGTCGTGAAGAATTGCGAGTCCTGCATGCAATGGCACATCGAACAAGCCGTTGCCGCGGGGGCGAGTTTTGAGGAGGTGTTCGAAGCCGTCGAGGTTGCGATCGAGATGGGAGGCGGTCGCGCCACCGTGTCCGCGCGCTTTGCGCTCGAGGTGATGGACAGTCTGAAACTGGCGCCGCGCCGGCGCTGACAGTCGCATCGCCACTCCACTCCGTTTTGGTTGACAAGGGACACAGGATGGGCTCCCGTTGAGTCAAACGTGCCATTTCGCACGTCCCACATGCAGCAGCACCGCGTGCCGGAGGGATCTGCTACACTGGATGTGTCTTTGATCGTCCTGCTACAGCCTTGGCCGGAGTCCATCTGCCTCGTCTCTTGCCCGAACCGTCAAATACGAAGGATTCTAAGATGAAGAACATTTTTGTAGGCAATTTGGATTTTGCCGCAACCGAGTCTTCCATCCGTGCGCTCTTTGAGCCGCACGGGAACGTGGAGAGGGTAAACCTGGTCACCGACCGCGATACCGGCCGCTCTCGCGGCTTCGCGTTTGTCGAAATGACCGACGGCGCCGAGGCAGATCGCGCGATCGCCGCCTTGAACGGCACCGAGTTGAACGGCCGCGCGCTCAATATCAACGAGGCGCGCCCCAAGACCGACAGCGGACGCTCCTTCCGTGGCGGACCGCGCGGCGGCGGCGGCGGCGGCGGGCCGCGGCAGCGTCGCGAGCCGCGCTGGTAGATTGCACCAGGGAAGCCGGCCCGGTCGTAGCGCCGGCTTCCATCGTTTTGTGGGGAACGCGCCATCCAGGCTTGCTCGCACCACTCCGTTGAGAAGCGCGAGACCGCCGGGATGGAGAAGCGGAACATTGGGGCTGCAAGCGGTATGCGGCGCGAGCTGGGGTGCCTGAACGGGGCTCCCGTCTCCGCCGGTATCGAAACCGGCGAGTTGCGCCGGCGGGGGAAAACATGGGGACGGCCGAGTGACTCCGGGTTACAAGCGCGAAGCGGCCCGGCCGGGGGAGCGAGCGGTGGAACTGCGATACATGGGGTTTCAGCAGAAAAAGAACAGGCGTCTGTATCGTTTCGACAGGAACGATGCCGGCACCAAGTCTTCCATCCCGCACGTAGTGAGTGTGGATATGGAGCTCTTCTTAAAGCACCATGTCGGTATTCAGGAAGGCCCCGCGCTGTGTGCGCAGAAAATAACCGCCGACCTCGAAGCCGATCGTCAGGGCGATCACGAACTCACTAACGAAGACATCCTCGCCTATGCCACCGATCGCGCCGTGGCCGCCGAACGCAAGGCCGAAGCGCGCCGCAGTGGCCCCGCACGCCGCAAGCCCGAACCCGGCCAGCCCGTCAGCCCCTGGTGGCGCTAGCGCGCCGCTGCCCCGCGCGGAGGAGATCAGGCTTACAATCGCGCCGTAACGGCGCTTGCAACGATCGTCAATTGCCCGCCAATGCGAACGCGAAGTGGCTTCCGTCCAGACGCCACTTCCTGGAGCCGGCATTGCGATGCAGGGCGACCACGTGGATCCCCTATGCGGCGGTATCGGACCTGACCACCGAGACATTCACGCGATAGCCCAGGGAAGCGATAATGCGGATTAGGAGATCTGTCGATACGTGCTGGAGATCGTCGTTCAGGATACCGGTTACCCTGGTTCGTGAAGTGCCAGCGCGCTTCGCGATCTCGGCATGAGTGATCTTCCGCCGTCGCGCGATTTCCTTCAGGCGCTCGACCAGAACATGCTGAACCTGCCATTCCTTGGCAGCCGCACTGGAGAGTCCCAATGCGCTAGCGAGTTCTTCCGGCGTAGTTGCAACGATCGGTTTGGTTCTATGCATCGAGAAGCTCCCTTAGGCGTTTTCGTGCCAGGTCGATTTCGAGAGGCGGCGTCCGCTGCGTCTTCTTGACGAAGGCGTGAAAAACGAGAACGCCCCTCGATGAGGCCGCGTAGTAGAAAACGCGGAAACCGCCGTCCTCCGCTCTCACTCGGAATTCCGAAACACCGGCTGCGACTCCTGGCATTGGCCGGGAGTTGGGCATTCCAAGCCGCTCTCCCAGTTGCAGGCGGAAAAGCCCCCGCCCAAGGCGCATGCGCACTTCTTTCGGAAACCGGCGTATCACCTCCCGCGCCTTGGGGTGGAGGACGATCGGCCGCACACTCACAATGTATCATATTTGGGACATCGCGAGTACCTCCTACTAACGGCATTTGGTATTCTGAACTCCGAAGGGATCGAAAGCACCATGAGACCGCTGATCCCGGTAGTGAGTTGCCTGACCATGGCTTGCGTATGCGCGTGCGGTCAGGCAGCGGAAGCGCCGTCGTTCGAGGTAGCCTCGATCAAGCCGTCATCATCCGATCAGTGGTTCGGGTGCAGCGGCGGACCCGGCACGGCCGACCCGGGTACGTGGAGGTGCACGGGCGTACCCCTCCGCTATCTGATCATCCAGGCATACCGCTTCGAGGCGTATCAGTTTTCTCCCAGTAGCAGTTGCTGTCGGGTCAGGTTCGATGTCGCTGCCAAAGTGCCGGCGGGAACCGGCAAAGAGCAGTTCTGGCAAATGGTGCGGAGTCTGCTGGTGGAACGCTTGCAGTTCAAATTCCATTACGAGCAAAAGGAAATGGCCATCTTCGATCTGACCGTGGGGAAGAAGGGGCTGAAGATGAAAGACTCGGCGCCGGATGCTGTGTCGACTCCAGAGGAATTTCCGTGGGAGAGTTCGGTACCTATCGAAGGCAAAGACGGCTGCCCGGTGTTTCCGGCCGGTCACGGTGGACGGACCGAGGGGCGGTTTTGCAATCGCTGGACTGGGTTCAATCTCTCCATGCAGGAAATCGTTAAGATGCTGTCGTTCAACCTGGGCCGGAAGGTGGTCGACGCAACCGGGCTGAAGGGGAAGTACGACATCGATATGAAGTGGTACCGCGAATGGGACGTGGAAGGATTGACCCCGGACCAGCGGGAACTGGTTGGAGAAGAGCCCGCCGATCTACCTCACGGCCCGAGCCTCATACACGCCGTCCGCGATCAACTCGGTCTGGAGTTGATTTCGAAGACGGGTCTGGGCGACGTCGTGGTTGTCGACCACTTTGAGAAGGTCCCGACCGAAAATTGACGCGGATACGTTCGATCCAAAGCTCCGCGGTTGAAACGGACACTCTTGTCCGCGCGGCGGGCCTTCACTCGTCGCTAATCACGATTTTCCCGAAGTGTTTCGCCGCTTTCATGTAGCGATATGCCTCGGGCGCTTCGGCGAACGGAAACACGCGGTCGATCACCGGCCGCAGCCCATTGAGCGCAATCGCCCGGTTCATGCTCGCGAACATCTCGCGCGATCCCACGTAAATCCCCTGCAGGCGGGCGCCCTTCATCAAGAGCGGTCGCGGATCCACCGCGGCGCCCGGTTCGGACAGCACTCCGATCAGGCTGATGCGCCCGCCAAAGCGCACCGCGCGGAAGGATTGCGGCAAGGTCCCTGCCCCGCCCACTTCCATCACATGGTCCACGCCCGCGCCGCCGGTGAGTTCCAACACGCGGCGGCCCCACTCCGGTGTCTGCCGGTAGTTGATGCCATCCGACGCGCCCATCAAGATCGTTCGCGCCAGCTTCTCGTCGCTGCTCGAAGTGGCAATCGCGCGCGCCCCATGCAACCGCGCGAATTGCAGTGCAAAAATCGAAACGCCGCCGGTGCCCAGTACCAGCACCGCATCGCCCGCCCGAATTCCGCCTTCCGTCACCAGAGCATGCCAGGCAGTTACCGCGGCGCACGGCAGCGTCGCGGCCTCGGCGTAGGACAGGTGCTCGGGAATCGGCACCAGCCCATCCTCGTCCAGCGCCACGTACTCCGCCAGCAATCCGTCTATGGCGCCGCCCAACGCGGATTTGCTGTGATGTTCCGTCAGCGCGCCCGCCAGCCAGGTCTGCATGAAGATGGCGGCCACGCGCGCGCCTGGCTTCACCCGCGTCACGCCCGCGCCCACCGCAACCACCTCGCCGGCGCCATCGGAGAGCGGAATCAGCGGGGGCTTCACCTGGCGGCCATACCCGCCGTTCGCCACCACCAGATCGCGGTAATTCAGGGAATTCGCCCGCACGCGGACCAGCGCCTGTCCGGGGCCCGGCTTCGGTTCCGGCCGTTCGACCAGCTTCAGTGCGTCGAGCGAAAAGCCGTCTTCGAAAACAAATGCCCGCATGACTGCGTGCCGCTACTTGGCCTGGCTGGTGTTCTCGACGATGCTGCGCGCCAGGTAGTTCTCGATCTTCGAGCCGTTGCGCGCCACTTCGTAATACGCCGCTTTCAATAACTGATCCTTGGCGTTGCGCAGGTTTTCGCGGATGCTCTGCTGCACGTTGGGATCGTTGATCTCGCGCTGGCCGGCGGATTCCTTCGAAATCATCTTGAGAATGCGGTACCCATCCGGCGAGGGAATGATCGGCGAGATCTGGTTGGGCTGCATCGACATGATCAGCTTGCGCAACTCGGGGGAAGAATTGGCCAGCGCCGATTCCGGAATGAATCCGCGGTCGCCGCCGTTCGGCGCCGAGTCCGCCTGTTCGGAATAATTCTGCGCCAGTTGGGCGAAATCGGCTCCCTGCTTGAGTTGCTCTTCCAGGTTCTGAATCTTGGCCCTGGCTTCGGCCTCGCTGTGCGCTTTGCTGTTCCGCAGGTTGCGCACCGGCGTGTTCGCATCCGGCGTGACCAGAATCTCCGCAAGGTGCACCTGCGCCTCGGCCAGGTTGAAGCTCGCCTTGTTGGCGTTGTAAAAACTCGTCACGTCGGCGTCCGTGATGTTCACCTGCGAGGTGATTTCCTTATTGACCAGTTTCTCCACCGTCAGCCGCTGCCGGATCTGCGCACGCAGGTCGCCGATCGTCATGTGCCGGTCGGCAAGCTGGCGGTCGAATCCCTCCTTCGTGAAGGGAGCCTTCATCTTGTTGATCTCGGTGTCGACATCCGCGTCCACCGCCGTGAGGCCCAACTTCTCCGCACGCTGCAGCAGGATCTCGTTGGTGATCAGGCTGGTCAGCAGATCCAGCTTCTGCGAGAGCACCAGGTCCCGGTTTACACCTTGCGGCTGTTGCGGGTACTGCGTCTGGTACGTCTTTTCGAGCTCCGCGTAGGCGATCGAATGACCGTTCACAACCGCGGCAACGTCGGCGGGCGGCGTGTGCTTGCACGCGGTCTGCAGCAGCGCGCAGCCCGCCGCTACGAGCAAGACCGGATATGGCTTCATGGTGAATCCTCATTGTACCCATACTTCGCACCACCCGGCGCTCGCGCGAGAAGAAGCCCACGGCGCCCCGGTCACCAACCCCGTAAAAGCTGTTTCCCGCCCATTTTCAACACATTGGCTGCGGCACGCCGCTCGCCGATCGCACCTCGCAAGCTATTCTGAAATCGAAAAAGAGCTGCTCGCTCGCCGAGAAGCAGCCCGTTTCGGAGCCACGTCCGGTGCCTATCCGCCTGCAGGAGGCAATTTGAAACCGGGGCACGCGGTGCAACGTTCGAATAGGCGGCCATAGCGGCTTGTACTCCTCCGCGAGAGGAGAAAGGAACCGGTTCCTCGCAGCCCCGGCGTGCATCCGCCGGCAGGTGAACAACGTCCCACTGAAAACCCGACGCCAATGATTCCCGCGAGCGTTCGCCACGAACACCAGTCCGCGATCCGCCGCACCCGCCACCAGGCCTAGTGTGCGAAACCTCACACTCGCGATATCTCCAAGCCCGCGTTCCGTGTCCACGCGACACCCGCCGTCCCGCGCAACGGCGACGGTTCCCAATCGCTCGGCCGCCGGCCGCCATCTCGATCTTCGAGCGCGCCGGACGCGAGGCCCCCGCCCGCGCCGGTTGCCGCGTAGGTCGCAAATTGGCAGTATGTCGCTGCTAACCCATGACATCTGGCGCGAGCGCCCGGTGGAGGGCCATTCTGGTTACTGAGGAGACACTCGAGTGCTGCGTTCAAGCGCATTGATTGCCTTAGTTCTGTCGGCCCGAGCCCTGCTGGCAGCCGACCCTTCGTTCGCCGAGTATGTTCCCTACGACACCAAAGTTCTGGCCGGCGTCGAAGTGCGCGCGATTGTGGATTCGGACTGGGGCAAGGCGGTCGTCGAGCAAGTGAAGAGCGCCAACGGCGATGCGCTGATGAAGGGGCTGCCCCTCAAGGGAGTCGACGTGATCAACGACGTCGACGAAGTGTGGATCGCCAGTTCTTCGGTGGACAAGAAAGCCCCCTCGCTGGTCATTCTGCGCGGCCGGTTCGATAAGTCCCGCTTGCCCGCCGCCATCGGCCGCTACCACGCAGTGCCGCTCATGCCGATGGACGCCAAGCGCGAGCAACTGCTGGCCCTGGTGGATCCGTCCACCATATTCGCCGGCGACCGTCTCGGCGTGGAACGGGCGATTGACCGGCGTGGATTGAAATCGATGGATGCGCACCTGGCCACCGCCGCCGCCGCGCTGCGCACGCGCTACTGGATCTGGGCCATCGGCGATCGTCTTCAGGATCTGGCAACCCCGAATAAGACCGCGCCGCAGGGCCTCGACGCCGCCACCGGATTCGAGTTCGGCCTCAGCCTGAATCGCGACCTCGAGATGGCGGCGCAGATCCACATGAAGACGGCCGATGACGCGCAGAAAATGCTGGGCACCATGGCGATGTTGCAGATGATGGCAAAGAGCCAGCAGAAAGGCGCCAGTCAGTTGAACATCGAGAGCCGCGTGACGGGCACCACGCTGGATGTCTCGCTGCGCGTTCCGGAAGAGGAACTGAAGCAGGCCTGGGAGCAGCAGCGCGCCGCGATCGCCGAGAGCTTGTCGCAATTGCCGCAACAGATCGCCGCCGTCAGGTCGGGGAAACCGTTCAACCCGGCCGCCGTTTCGCCGCAGGCGCGCACTCAGGGTGGGGCGCACGCCGCTCCAACCCAGGCCAACCGTGCCCCGGTGGGCGACAAGAGCAAAATATACAGCGACCAAGACGGCAACACGGTGCAAGTCACCCTGCCCGACCGCTAGCGCGGCGCCGCTCCAACCGGCTAGGCCCCCTTCGCGGCTGCGTGTTATGCTGCTCGATTCGAGGCGGCCCGTCCATGTCTTTCATCCACGACGATTTTCTGTTGAGCAACAAAACCGCGCGGCGGCTCTTTCACGAGTACGCCGAGCGGCAGCCGATCCTGGACTATCATTGCCACCTGCCGACAGCCGACCTGGCCGCCAACCGGCAGTTCGCCAACCTGTTCGAGATCTGGCTGGAAGGCGACCATTACAAATGGCGCGCCATGCGCTCCAATGGCGTCGACGAGCGATTCTGCACCGGGGCGGCGGACCCGTACCAAAAGTTCCTGGCCTGGGCCCGCACGGTGCCCAACACGCTGCGCAACCCGCTGTACCACTGGACGCACCTGGAGCTGAAGCGCTACTTCGGCATCGAGGAACTGCTCGACGAATCCAGCGCGCGGCGCATCTGGGACCGCGCCAACGAGCTGTTGGCCACCGGGGAACTGCGCACGCAGGGCATCCTCGGCAAATTCCGCGTAGCCGCTCTTTGCACCACCGACGATCCCACCGACGATCTGGCCTCTCACAAGACGCTGGCCGCCTCCGCTCTCGCGACCAAAGTATTCCCCGCCTTTCGGCCCGACAAGGCCTTCAACGTGCATCTGCCCGAGCTGTTCAATCCCTGGGTGGCGAAGCTCGAGGCGGCCAGTGGCGCATCCGTCTCGAGCTTCCACGACTTCGTCGATGCGATCGCACGCCGCCACGATTTCTTCCACCAGATGGGCAGCCGCCTCTCCGACCACGGGCTAAACTTCGTCTTCGCCGATTTCTGCGATGAAAAAGAGGCTGCGGCCATCTTCGCCAAGGCCCGCGCCGGCCAAGCGGCGACACCCGCCGAGCAGGCGCGCTTCGCCAGTTTCCTGTTGCTTGAATTCGGCCGCTGGGACTCGGCCAAGGGCTGGACCAAACAGTTCCACCTCGGCGCGCGCCGCAACAACAACACTCGCCGTTACCGGCAGCTCGGCGCCGACATTGGCTTCGATTCGATCGGCGACTGGCCGCAGGCCGACGCACTGGCCATGTATCTGGACCGCCTGGACAGCGAAAATGCCCTTCCCAAGATGGTGCTCTACAACCTGAATCCAGCCGATAATTATGTGCTGGCCACCATGATCGGCAATTTCCAGGATGGCTCGGTAGCCGGCAAGATTCAGCTCGGCAGCGGCTGGTGGTTTCTCGACCAGAAGGAAGCCATGACGTGGCAGATCAACGCGCTCTCCAACTGCGGCCTGATTTCGCGCTTCATCGGCATGCTGACCGATTCGCGGTCTTTCATGTCCTATCCGCGCCACGAGTACTTCCGGCGCGTGCTGTGCGACCTGTTCGGCAGAGACATGGAGGCCGGCGAAGTTCCCGATGCCGAGGATATGGTAGGTCCCATAATCCGCAATATCTGCTACGGCAACGCCTTGCAATTCCTGGGTTTAGACCTTACTTAGCGGGGGCGGCCGGCTGACCGGCGGCGTGGGTGTGTTTTTCCCCTAAAGTTCTTGCCGATTCCAGCCGATAAGGATCTTGGAATTACATGCCTACGCTCAAGAATGACTTCGGCACCGCTGCGTGGGAACTGCCGCCGCTAATCCTCCATCCGTTCAGCGAGCGCGTCCCGCCGGCAACCCTGCTCGAAAACTCGAAAGCCACGCTGATGCTGGCCGGCTTGGCCGCGCGCGATGGAATGTACGACGAAGCCTTGCGGTGCCGCGTGCTGGCCGGCCGCTACACGGAGCTCCGCATGCTCTTCTTCATCGGCAAGGACGTGATGCGCTGGCTCGAGCAGTGCGCCGAATGGGCCTCGAGCGTTGCCGAGCTTGAGGAAGTCTGCATACGGCGCCAAAGCTTCGCCCGCCTGATCGCCGTCGCTCCGCCGGAAGAGGTCCATCAGAAGCTCACCAGTTGGGGAGTGACGGACTACTTGTCCATTTTTTCCCGCGCCATCGGCTTCAACGCGCTGTTTAGCGAACCGCCGCCGCTGGAGATCCTGTCGAGGGATTTTCTGCTCTATTACCACCGCTACGGCGACCTGCTCTTTCAGAGCTTCATGGAAGCCGAGCCTCACAGTGCCATCGCCGCCGCCAATTTCCACTTTCAGTTATACGCCTCTGGAGAATACTCCCGCCTGCTCGAATCCAAATGGGAAGAGCAGACCTAAGAGAAGAAGCGGGACGGAGCGGTCGCTGTCTCGCCGCGCTTGCTGCAACTGGCGGTCCAGTGCGTGTGCTGGGTCACCCACGGCGAGAGCCGGTTGCGCCGCGAAGCCCTAACCCGCGCTTACCGCCGTCCGGAACACGGTTTCGATGGCGGGCGTGTGGAGCAGCGTGTGATGTATCAGGCAGGCTTGGACGGCGCGCAGAATGCCGGCCTCGTGCGCGGGGTCCAGACCGGGGAGGACGACTTCGATGCGAAACTGATCCAGCCGGGCCGGCTGCACAGCCTTGTCGGCGGCCACCTGGATTTCCAGACCGTCGGCGGAAAGCGATCGTGCTTTCAGGTACTGCGCGGCGTAATAGCCGGCGCAGGTGCCCAGCGCCGAGAGCAGCAACTCCGGCGGCGTCATGCCGGCATCCTCGCCGCCGTTCGCGGCCGGCTGGTCCGACAGCACGCAATGCCCGCGCGCGACGGCTTCAAATCCGACGTTGCCCTGGTACCGAATACTGACTTCCATGTGCCCTCTATAAGCGGAGATGCGATTCCCGGCAAGAAGTGACACAACGTGCCCGGGTGAAAACCGATTTTAGCGCCGGGGCACGGGTTTCCGTTGCCGCAACGAGGTTCTCGAGGCGTGCACCATCCATGAGACCGGCGGAACACGGGAAGTGCGCGGCGTAGACGGCCGCGACGGTTGGTACCGGTTGAGTTGCCCGCTGGAGTGCGACGCTCGACGGATCGCGATGATGGAGGTCGAGCCGGCGGAGAGCCGGCAGGATCGCGAGCGAGATTCGCGCCGGCCGGCCGCCGGCCCAAAGGCAGATTATTCCTACGGCTTGCCTGGAGGCAAGGCGCCCGGCACGTTTCTCTTGGCCGATCTGCTGGGAGAAGCTGTCAGCCGCATAGCTCGCGCGGCGGATCGGGACCGGCACACAAGCTGCGCTACTGGACTCCGCCGCGGTATCGGGCGGGACATGGCGGGTTGACGCGTGCAGGCGTGTGTGCACACACGCGGAACCGGATCGGGAGAACCGGCCGGGTACAGCATGCCACACCAACGGCGTGCTGCGGGCTACTCGCTGGCTGGGCCGGCGGGAGCGCGGAAATGGGGCGTGGGGCGATCTGTCACCTTGAAATCGGGCGGCACCTGAAAGAGGGAGGGCGAAGGCTCGGAGCGGCTGACGTTGATAAGACGAGTGACGGTTTCGCCGCTGCGCGGGTCGCTGCGCCGGATCAACACCGGCATTCGCAGGTCGGGGGAATACCAGCGCTCGGTCACAACTTGAATCGGCGCGGCATTGCCAATGGCGCCGGCCGCAATGGTTACGGTGGTGCGTGTGCCCTGTGTCTGGAGACCTTCGAGAGTGGCGCCGCCGAGCGCCTCGATCTTCGCCGTCCGATAGCCGGTTTCCCCGAGCCGCTCCCGCCGGGCTTCCCTCGCGGCGGCGGGGGAACGCGCGCCGGATGCCGTCTCAGCCCACGGTGACTTGTTGGCGGTTTTGTGCAATGGATCGAGACCGTAGTTCGCCCCGGCCACGGGATCGTTGATGAAGATCACCTGCTGCGCGTTTCCGCCAGCGGCCAGCGCACCCAAGCCTGCCAGCGATACCTCGCGGCGGGTGCGGCCTTCGCTGTCGCGCACTAGATGCGCGGTACTGGATTGACGGATGCGATTGCCATCGGCCAGAGTCTGCGTGCTCTCGGTGACCAAGTCTCCGGAGAATGGGGCGCCCTTGATCACGCGGCGCGGCATGCCGGCCTCGGCGCCGAGGAAGCGCGGGCCCGCGGCGCCGAAGCGGCCATGCGTGCCAGGCGTCGGATTTTGCCCCCAGACGAGGCCGGCGGCCGCCAGGAGGAAAGCGAAACTGCTGCCCATCTTCATCGTCAGCTCCCGCAATCCGGCTCGGTTCAATTCAAAAGCCGGACGGCGCGCGCCATGCCATCCGGGCCCACCAGAACTTCGGCTTCCACGGTCTCCGCGTCACCATAGTCGCTGGCCGGAATCCCCAGCGCGGTGACGGCGGAACGCGGCAACTCCACCCTGACCAGATCGACATCGTCGTCTTGCGGCGAGCCGGCGGCATTGGGCAACGGAATGAATGCGGAATCTTCCTGCTCGGCACCGCCGGCGGTCGCGAGCGGGGCGTTGGTGGCGACCAGCGTCGGTCGCGGCGCGCGGGCCGTGGTCCAAAGCGCGCCAGCGGCCAATAATACCGCCGCGGCGGCGGCCCACCAGCGGTGAACCTCGCTCTGGGGCGGCACGCGCCGGCTGTAGCGTTCGCGATACGCGCGCACCAGGCGCGCTTCCACGCGCGCAGGCGCCGACACGTCCTTCATCCCGGCGGCCAGCAGGCGCAGGCCTGCCACCACCGGACGGACGGCGGCGGCGCGCGCCGCGCAAGACGGGCACGCTTCCAGATGAGCGTCAAAATCCGCCGCCGGCCTGGTACGATCGTTCCAATACTCTTCGCAGTTCATATCGCACACCTCGCCGCCTTCCACGCCGGCACCGAAGCGCCGCCATGGCGTTCATCCCGCAGTTTCTCCGCCAGCATCAACCGCGCCCGGTGCAGACGCGAGCGAACCGTGCCAATGGGGCAGCCCAACACCGACGCGGCATCGGCGTAATCCACTTCCTCCAGATCGCACAGCACCACCACCTCGCGGTAACGGCGTGGCAAGCTGCCCACGGCCCGGCGCAGCGCTTCGATGCGCTCGCGGTCCGTAAGGTCCGCCAGCAGATCGGAGGCATCCACCGGTTCGGCAAACCCCGGTTCTTCGGCGCCAGTGTCCACGGGCACGTCGGAACGCCGCCGCTCGTACTGCCGCAGCAAAAGCTTGCGCGCAATGCCGAACAGGTACGCGATCAGGGTTCCCCGGCTCGGGTCATAGCCGCACTCGTCGCGCAGCAAAGCCAGGAATACCTCCTGAGTGATATCCTCGGCGACACTGGCCGAGCCGCTCATCTGGAGCGCAAACCGGTAGAGGGCCGGCTGCCGCTTCTGGTAGAGAGCCACGAATGCCTGCTCCCGGCCAGCGCGGAGTCGCTCGAATAACTGGTGGTCCGATTCCGGCGGCTTCATCGGCTCTCACTTAATCCTTTCATAATATGGCATTAAAGTTCCAAGATTGCGACCCGTCGGCAAGTCCGCCAGAGCGTTGGCATGGTTCGAAACCTGCGCATGCGCGATTTTTCCGATTTAGTGCTTTACCGTTCGTTTCAGGGGATTTATCATCAACTAGGTCATGAAACCGGCGACACCCGCGATGGCATGTGAGCACTGCGCCCTCTGGCGGAAGCGGGTGGCCGAGTTGGAAGCCGAACTGGAACGGGTTAAGGGGCGGGATGACGGCGAGGACGAGAGCTTCCGCCGGCTGGCGGATTCCTCTCCGATGATGATCTGGATGTCGGGCCGCGACGCATTCTGGACCTACTGCAACCGCGCGTGGCTGGAGTTCCGGGGACGGTCGATGGCCGAGGAATTGGGAAACGGCTGGACCGAGGGATTACATCCCGACGATCGCGACGTTTGCGTCGAAACCTATCTCAAGTCGTTCACGGCGCAGCAGCCCTATCGCTTCGAGTATCGCCTGCGGCGCGCCGACGGCGAATACTGCTGGGTGGAGGCTCGGGGCATGCCGCGCCTGGACGCAGCAGGCGTGTTCGCCGGGTTCAACGGGGCGGCGGTGGAAATCGGCGCCCCCCGGCGCGCTGGCTTGCCGCCGGATGAAGAAGCGATGCGCATCGTGTTCACGCTGACCGAGCGCGAGCGGCAGGTGCTGGTGCTGGTCGCGGATGGAAAGTCCACCAGGCAGGCTGCCCGGCAACTGGGGATCAGTTACAAGACAGTGGAGTCTCACCGGAGCCGCATCCTGGAGAAACTGGGCGTGCATGAAACCGCCAGCATGGTGCGGTACGCGATTCGCGCGGGGTTAATCGCGCCATAGGCCGATCGCCCCAGCGCCAAACCCGGCTTCCCGCTGGTGCCACCGAGGCAATCGCGCGGCGCAACCCTCATCCAGCTGCGGAGCCCGGATTGGTTTCACGGTGGGCGATCCATTCGAGGACCTCTTGCGCGCGCATGGGCTTGGTGAAGTAGCCATCCATTCCAGCGGCCAGACAGCGTTCGCGATCGCCGGACATGGCATTGGCGGTCATCGCCATGATGCAAATGCGTTCGCCGGTGTCCCGTTCGCGTCGTCGAATTTCGCGAGTGGCCTCCAGCCCGTCCAGTTCCGGCATTTGCATATCCATAAAGATCACATCGAAGTGCGATGCCGCCCAGATCTCGAGGGCTTCGCGGCCGTCTTGCGCCAGGGCCACCCAGTGTCCGGCCTTTTCGAGTGTGCGGGCGATGACGGTCTGGTTGATGGGGTTGTCCTCGGCGACCAGAATGCGCTGGGGACGGGCGGCGCTGGACGCCACGGTGGATGGATCGACGGCACTGGCAGCGGGCGGCTCCAGATGCGGTCGCGCGAAACGGGCCGTGAACGTAAACGTAGTGCCTTCGCCGGGCCGGCTCTCCAGCCCAATCTCGCCTTCCATGAGTTGCACCAGCCGGGCCGAGATGGCCAGGCCGAGCCCGGTACCACCGTAGCGGCGCGTGATGGAGTTGTCGGCCTGCCGAAACGCTTCGAAAACGGCGTCGCGTTGTTCGGAACCGATTCCAATGCCGGTATCGGAGACGGAAAAACGCAGTTCGACGCCGCCTTCCCATTCCGAGGCGCGCTCGACCGTTACGGCGACCCCGCCCGCGTGGGTGAACTTCAGCGCGTTGGCGACGAGGTTCAACAGCACCTGGCGCAATCGGAGCGCGTCGCCATTGACCATCGGCGCCACATCGTCGCGGACCACGAAGGTGAGCGTCAGGCCTTTCTGTTGGGCGATCGGCTGCATCGGGCGGAGGATCTCGTCGAGCATTGGCCGGACGGCGAAATCGGCCCGCTCCAACTCCATCCGTCCGGCTTCGATTTTCGAGAGATCCAGAATCCCATTGAGCAGCGCCAGCAGGGACTGTGCGGAAGATTGCGCGGCATCCAGATACCCGCGCTGCTCGGCATCGAGTTCGGTCCCGCCAATGAGGTGCTGCATTCCCACTATGCCGTTCATGGGGGTGCGGATTTCGTGACTCATGTTGGCGAGGAATTCGCTCTTGGCGCGGCTGGCGGCTTGCGCGGCCAGCTTGAGGCTGGCCTCGTTTTCCAGTTTGGACCGGATCACCGCAGTTTGCTGGCGGACGCGGCGCCGCAAGATCCAGATCCAGATTGCCGACATCGCGGCGATGGCGCCCATCCAGCCGGCTGCGGCGACGGTGCGCTCGCGGGTGAGCCACGATGCCTGTCGCAACACCTGGACGTCGGTGGGACCCCGGAGAAGAATCTGAAATGCGCGCGGCGTTCCGGCGTTATCGATACGTTCGACCGAGCAGATGCCGGTCAGGCGGAGCAGGGCCCCGTCGCGCAGGCCGGCGAGCGGATCGGTTTCGCCGTCCGACTCCAGGGTGGCGTTGAAGAGGATATTGCCTGCTTCCAGAGTGAGTGTCTGCTGCGTGGAACCCATGACGCGATCCACCAGATAGGCTTCGGTGGCGACCAGACGGGCGTCGTACTCCCCGTCCAGCGCTTGCTGTCCGTCCACGCGAGCGGCGGGAGGCGGCTGTCCGGAACCGGTCTTGCGAGTTTCCGCGCTTCCCAAAACCGGCGAATAGCCACCGGAAATGGCGAATCCAAACGCCTCGACACGGTCGCCGGGGTGGATGCGCTCGGCGCGGTCGGTCCGCACCAGCACGCCGCCGGTATCGTCGGCCACGAATATCTCGCGGGTGCGGGCGCGCTGGTACTGGACCACGCCTTGGATCCGCACACGATGTTCCCAATCGTTCGCCAACGAGAAGCGCAACAGCCCGCCAATCGGCCCGATGGGAGTGGCTGCGGCGGGCCGGCCAGGCTGCAGCACCTGGACGTCTTTCAATTCGGGTGCATACAGAACGACACCCGTGAACTGCCCCAGCGTATTGAAGACGGAGCCCGCGACGCCGCGAATCCGCACGGTCGCATCGACGAGATTTGTCGGCAGCGGCGTAGAAAACGCAGCGGGCACTTGGACGATATAGCGATAGCGCCCGGCGGCAACATGCAGCTCGATGTGGGCGCGGTTGTACGGGCGCGTCACCGATTGAACGGTTCCTTCCACGGCAACCCGTTGGCTATCGAATCTTCCGGAAAACAGGTCCACCAGCGACACCAGCGGAGGATCGGGCAAACGGGCTCTTCCGAGCACGTGGTAAGTGGCGTCGGAGATCATGGGCGCGAAGCCGCTCATATCGGCGACACCTTCCAGGTCGGCCACGTCTCCCTGCCGGACAGTGGTGAAGCCTGGCGTCAGCACGAATATGCCGGCGGTCGGATCCTGGAAGAAGAGGATGTGAAAGTCCGGATCGTAGTAGCTCACGACGCCATGTAACCTCACCGGAACTCTGCCGGGCACGCTGCGTAGCGCGCGGACCCGAGCGGCCGAGAGCAGCGGCGGTTCGGTTATCGCGGGGCCCGGCTGGAGCTTGGCGGTGGGCTTGGATTCCACGCGGATATCCCAGCGTCCGGCCAGTAACATTTGGCGGCTCAGCGACGCACCGCTCAGGCTGTAGACGGCGGCAGGGATTCCACGGATGACCGCCCTGGCTCCCACCAGCTCGGCAGGATCGGCGCCGTTGCGTTCCGAGAGGATCGCGGTAAAACGGTAACCGCCGGACTCGACGGTGAGATCCACGCGGCCGTCGTGGCGCTCCGCCCAAAACCGTATGGTGCCGCGGATTTCCGAGTACAGATTCTGACGGCCCGGCGCGGTGAGGTCCGCGCCGCTCAGCCGCACGGGACGCGGGAGGGGAGCGCGGCCGGCAGTTTCCGCGGTGGCGTTGCGCACCATGGGCGAGCTGGGCCCCCTGGCGGTGACGCCGCGCAGGAGGAGCACGTCCCCCTGGTTGAACTGGACGCGGGTGTCCTGCAACTCAACGCGGATGCCGCCGAACGAATCCTGGACCACCAGGAGGTTCGGGTGCCAGTCGTGGAACACTACGACGGCTTTCAGGCGGACGGGGTAATGCCGGTCGGCCTCATCGGGTGAGAGCTTGCGGATCTCGCCGACGGACTTCAGCACGGGAAACGCTTCAGACCAGTGCCGGTTGCAGCCTGCGAAGAACACCGCCAGCGCCAGCGTCAGGATCACGCACCTAGCGGGCAGCCAGAACCTGGACCGGGCCGCCCGGTACCGCATTCCAGAACCATCCAGGTGAAACACACTCACCTTGGTCTTATCGACAGATACGGCGGCGGGCATTAGCCCGCATCTCCGGCGGGCACGGTACACACGGTCGGGGTGCGGACAACGTTGGGATGCAGCGCTGCTAGCCGTGGCGTTCCGGGCAATGAGCGTTTGGCGGGTACACCGGGCAAAGCCAGGACGACTTTCAGCTTCCCAGCCTGTACAGGCTGCGCAAGGTTCGCGCCGTTCTCACGCCCACACGTACAGCAGCACCATCAAATACAACCACACGCCGTCCAGAAAATGCCAGAACACGGCCGCGATGTCGATCACGGTTCGCTTGGCTGGCCCGAGCCGAAGGCGCAGCGCCTGCACGTCCACGTAGATCAGCGCCGCCACTCCGCCGATCAGATGCACCGCGTGCGCCGCCGTCAGCAGATAGAAGAACGAACTGGTGGGGCTGCTGGCGATGAACACTCCGGCATTGGAGAGCTGATGCCACACGATTCCCTGCCCGGCAAGGAACGCAATACCGAGTGCGGTCGCCGCGGTCCACCAGAGGTTGAAGGCATCGCGCCGGCCGCGCTTGAGAGCTACACGCGCGCGATCGAGCACCGCGCTCGATGCCAGCAGCACTGCGGTGTTCACCCATAGCAGCGGCGGCTTGCGCATGCTCACCCAGTCGTCCGACGTGCCGTGACGCATCCAAAACGCGACCGTCAGTGCCGCGAACACCATGCCGGTAGCGGCCAGCAAGATAAACAGCGCAATGAACGAGGCCTGCCGGTCGGCGCCGCGTCCCTCCGGACTGCCGCTGCCGCCGCCACCCCAATCCGCAGGCGGCGCCGGCGGACCTTGGATCACACCCGATGGAAGCGAACTGGGCATAGCTCTTTCAGGATCGCACGTCCGCCTGGCGGGACCCGCCCGGCTGCGGGCGCGGCTCCCAGCGCACGCTTCAGGTTGGCGGCGGCAGCCGAAGCCCCGCTTTGGCCACGGCCCGCTCCAGAAGGCCGACGGCCTGCACCCCCGAGAGGCCACGCGCCAAAGAGATCTCCGAGACCAGCATGTGCCGCGCGCGTTCCATCAGCTTCTTTTCGCGGAACGAAAGCGGCTTCTCGCCGTGCAGCGCCACCAGCGCTTTGAGCACTTGCGCCGCTTGCAGCAGGCTGCCGTTTTGCATCTTCTCGGTGTTCTCTTTGCAGCGAACCTTCCAATCCGAATGGATGGTGAACTCGCCGAAAGAAAGGTACGAGAGCACACGCGAAATCTCCCGGTCCTTGTTTACCCGCCGCAGGCCGACATTGGCGGCGTTGGAAAACGGTACCAGCACTGTAATGCTGTTGCAACCCAGCCGCAGCAGGTAGAACTTCTCGAAGGCCGATCCAAAGGAGCGAGTGCTAATATTCTCAATGATCCCAACGCCCTGATTGGGATAGACGATTTTGTCGCCGATCTGAAATGTCATACGGGGTCCCCCAGAAACCACCGTTCCCCAGATGCCGCTGCAGACAATCAACGGCTTTATGAATGTTACGCCGCGGCTCGGGTTCTGTCAAGCCGCAGAGTTGTTTTTGCCGGACGAATCGGGATGCCACACCAGGGCCGCAGCGCCCAACGCAATCCTGGACTACCCACCGGGCGGGTGGCCCACTGGCCCAGAAACCAAGGTGCGTCCTCCGTGGTCTGCCATTCATGCGCCATCTGCGCCAGAATAGGTCTAGGATGCGCTTACGAATTCCCGTCTTTTCGCTCGCCGTTCTAGAGGTCCCGATCATGACGCAGAACTGCCATGGTGCGGGCTGGCCGGTTGGCACAGCAGGCGTTGGCCCGGCATCGCCGCCGGCGGACGCGGTGTAATCGGGTGGACTCAACTGGGGCTGTGCGACTTAGAACCGCCACATTCGCCGATGGGGAAGCGATCGCGCAATTGCACAAGCGGAACGGCATGGGCGACCTCGACCCCGTGGCATGGCGCGCCCAGTGGGAGGCCTACCCCTTTGCTGGGGAGTTTCGCGACATCGCGATTGGGTGGATTCTCGAAACCGACACTGGCCGGGTGGTCGGCTATCTGGGCAACGTCCACATGCTGTACGATCTCGGCGGGCGAGCCGTCAAGGGAGCGATTGCCGCGGCATGGATGGTCGATGCCGGTCATCGCAACATGTCTCTGCGGTTGCTGACCGCTTTTTACAAGCAAGACGGCGTGGACCTGTTTCTGAATGTCAGCGCGAACCCTACCACGGCTCGCCTGCTGACCGCCATGAAGGTCCCGCGCATCCCGATAGCGAGCTATGACGTCCCGTGCTTCTGGGCCGCACGACCGCGAACGTTCGCCGAAGCCGTGCTGCGGAAACGGGGCACCCCCGGCGCCAGTGTCCTGGCGCGGCCGGTGGGAATCGTGCTCACGGCGAGAGACGTCTTGCTACGCAGCGGCCGCGGCCGCCTTGCATCTGCGGTGAGCCGCCTGAGCGGTTTCGACGGCCGATTCGATTCGTTCTGGCGGAGCCTCTGTGCGGGCCCACCGCGTCTGCGCGCGGTGCGCACCAGGGCCGTGCTGGAGTGGAGGTTTGGTGCACAACTTCGCGGCGGACGGGCCGCCATCGTCGCGGCAAGCCAGGGCGGAACGCTCTCCGGTTACGCCGTTCTCGTCCGCCGCCAGTCCCCGGAACTGGGACTGGATGCGTATGATGTGGCCGACCTCCAGGCGATCCGGGACGACCCCACGACCATCAGAGATCTTCTCCTGGCATCCGTAAGCATCGCGCGCGAAGACGGCGTGGACGCCGTCAAATTCCTGACCGGCACTCCCGCCAAGCGCGCTCCTGCCGATGAATTGCGGCCCTACACGTATCGTCTGGGGCACTGGCAACTGTACTACAAGGTGGAGTCTCCCGAACTGAAGACTGCTTTGTCCACAGCCGATGCGTGGGATTGTTCACTCTTCGATACGTATTAGACCCGTGGCCGTCAGATCCAGGGCTCCCCAGGAAACCGGGTCCAGCATTCGCCATCCAGTCTCGATATCGCGGTGTCGCCCAGTAACAAGGAATTCATGATGTCCGGATCGTGCGAATGACCAACCACGCACGAATTCATTTGACGAAAGAGACACTGTTGTTCGGATAGCGTGGTCAGGAACTGCGGAATCGCCTGCCCCTTGACGGCGGACGCTCCCTGTTCCCAGGCGCCCTGGAACAGGGCCCGCAGAACCTCCGGGAAATGGTCGCGCCGGCGCCAGCCGATTTGCAAAACATACGCCGCTGCGCGTGGTTTCGCGTAATACACCAACGAACCGCAGCACTCGCCCTGGGGAGCGTGGACAGTCATCATGCGAAGCTGGCCGCTGTGGCGCGCACTGGCGGCCTGGGACATCAGCCAGCTGAACTGACCCGGCGTATGAGTCGGTTTCAACGGCTCGCGGCCCCTGAAATCCTGTATACAGGACAGCAACTCGTCTGCTGATACCAGCCTGGTGGAGTACCGCGAGCTGGGAGTCCGCAACCCAAGCGGCGCTCTTCCAAGTAGGTAATCTACAGGCCGGGCAGCCAAGCCCGAGGCCGCCTTCGCCAGACGCAACGGTGCCCAGCCGGAACGATCGACGAAGCCGCGCGCAGCCTGGCAAGGACGCAGCAAGCGAATCCAATTGAATGAATACAGCCGACACGGCTGCGCACCAGCTGCCGTCCACACAGTCGCCGTGGCTTCCCCCGCTCCATCGGTGAACGTAAGGTCCTGGGGTCCGCGAAACAGGTGGCGCGCGAGCTCGAAGGCGGCGGGACCCCGATATGATTCGCGCTCCACAAAGAACTGGGACCCGACTGCGACGCGGATGGGGCGCCCTCGAAACTGCATGGATCTCGGTATGATGCCCAGAAACCCAACCAGCTTTCCCTTCTCTAGGCACACCAGAGAGGGGATCTCAGCCGTGACCCATGGGTTGCCGAAAAAGATCTCGCGAAAGTAATCTTGAAGGGACACAGGTGCTGGTCTGTTTTGTCCCCGCATGGATCTCAAATACAGATCGGCGGCGGCGCGCACGTGCTCTTCAGTAAATGCCCGGATCTCCACCATATGTGCTCCGTTGTGAATGGGTCAAGGCGTTGCACCACCGAATGTCGTCGCGCGCACCGTCCTTCATCACAATTGGCCGCCCGTCAGCGGCAGCATCTGGCCGGTCACGAACGCGGCGCGCTCGGACAGGAAGAAGTCCACGGCCCCGGCGACGTCATCCGGCGAGCAGAGTCTCCCCAGGGGCACCTTGGCGGTTTCCGTCAGAACGACCCGGTTGGTTTTGGCGCTATTCATCCCCACGGGGACAAACGAGGGCGCGACCAGGTTGACGTTGATGTTGCTGCGTGCCAATTCCGGAGCCAGCAGGCGGACCGTATGTTCCAACGCAGCTTTCCCAAGCGAATAAGCGGACATGCTCATCACCGGCTTGATGGTGGCAGCGGTAGTCCCCAGGACGACCAGCCGGCCCGAAGAGGCGGCGGCCGAGCGCAGGAAGCGGGCGATCCGAATGGTGGTGAGGCTGCCGAATTCGACTTGGGTGCGGACCGCGTCGGTCTCCACATCGAGCAGACTACCTTGGGGGCCCGGTGGCCAAGCTGCATGCACTAACCCGTAGAGCCGGCGGCCGCGCAAGTGACGCTCCACCGACTGTTCCCAATCGCCCGCGCGCAGGTCCGCAGCAACCCACTCGACAGGGGGGTAGCTCGACCTCTCCGAGGCCGCCGGGAGTGACCGGGCCATGCCGATGACCTGGTAGGTTTTACAAAGGCTTGCCACCAGAGTCCGCCCCAGTCCGCCGCTGGCGCCGGTGATCAGAACGACCGGCCCGTTCCCTGCCGAGGCGGACGCGGCCTCGGTCTCCTGCGCCGGACGGGAGCGATTTTCGTGGAGCGAAAAGCTCACGTGAATCTCCGACGTCAGCGCATGCGAGGCAAGTTCGATCACGCGCACTCGCAAGTTCCCGGTCGCCGAATGAGGCACCCACGCGGCGACTTCGCCGTGTACGCGCACGCGCGATGGGTAATGCAGCGGCGCCGGGAAACGGCATTGAAATGACCCGACCACGACCTCGCGGCCCGGCAGATACATTCCAGCCATGGCCGAGGCGAGCGCGACCTGGAAGGCGCCGTGCACAATGCGGCCCCCATAGTTTGTCTGGCGTGCGTATTCTTCGTCGACGTGCAGCGGGTTCCAGTCGCGGGAAAGATCAGAGAAGGATGCTACGTCCTCAACCGTGATGTCGCGCTCGAATTCGGCCTCGAGCCCGACCTTCAGGTCGGAAGCGGCAAATACGCGGGGCTCATCCATTGTTGAGTTTGTTCTCCAGGTAGTCGACGATCAGCGAGTACGAAACCAGTTGCTCGAAATCATCGAGCTCGAAGTCCAGCCCGAATTCCTCAGATACTGCGGAGAGCAAGGTCACCTGCGCGACGGAATCCCAGGCTGCAATCGAAGCTTGGCTTGCGCGGGGAACGTCCTCGGCGCGGAGATCGGGAAAGACACTGCGAAAACAGCCGGCTACTTTTTGTTTGATGTTATTCATTCTGCTCGTCCTTGGTGTCCCTTCATGTTTGATCTGAGATCTGGTGCGGCAGGAACCCGCACGACGACAGGAAGTCAGCCGGCGAAATCCGGAATCTTCCGTCCTTGCCCGGATGAATGCTTACGGCCTTGAAAAACTCCTGCAAGGGTTGATTCTTTTCCGTCCGCTGGAAGTCGAATTCGATTTCATCGGCGTTGGAATGGCGGAACAGGCCATCCAGCATGTGATGCTCGATGCGCCGCGAGAACGCACGGCAACTCATCACCCAATGCGAGACCGTCGCCTTCGCGCCGGCTTGCGAGCCCACCAGGACCGCGATCTTCCCCAGCGGACCGAATTTGTCCTCGTAGGAAGCCACGGCGACTATCGTATCGGTGCGTTCCAGCAGGCACCGCCATTCGCCCTCGCCCATGCGATGGCCGTTGAGATTGAACTGATTGGTTTTGTTGATGAGCTCGAGTGGCCGCGCATCGGCCGCGTCCACGCGCCAGGCCAGCGTGACGGTGCCCTGCAGCGTGCGCAGGAACTCGGGCGATCCGCCGTCCCCTGCCATCTCCCGCACCTGGGCCGAGGCTCGGATGCTCGGTTGGCGCAGCCGGTCCTCTTCCATTAGCACAGGCTTGCCGAACAGATCGCGCAGATGCCCGAGAAGGCTCCATACCGCGGCAGGATTCTTGGCGGGGAACGCGAGACACGTCATTTCGGGATACGCCTGTTGCACCTCGGCCAGTTCCATCGGGCTGTCATCGACAAAAACCACCGCCTCGGCGGCAATGTTCCAGGTGGCGAGAATCTGGCCCACCGATGCCGATTTCGGCCCCCAGCTCGCACAGACGGGAAAGAACGATTGGGATTTCAGAAACAGATCTTTTCGTGCCAGCGCGGCCTCCACCGTCGCAATTTCGTTCTTCGAACACACCGCCAGCAGCACGCCGCAACCCGCCAGATGGCCGAGCATCTGCTGATACAATCCGTGGACCTGCGTGTGGTGCTCCTGGCTCCAGGAGATGCTTTCCACACCCACCTCGCCGGCGATTCCAGCCCACAGCGTGCCATCGAGATCGGTGATGAGTCCCTTCTTCGGGGCGGGTTGGCAGAGCACTTCCACCAGAGACGCGGCCAGCCGGCTCGCAAAGGGGATCGTGTACGGGAAGCCGGCGACCAGCTCCATGGCTGCGTCCAGGCAGCCAGCCGGCGCTTCGACCGGCGCTCGCGCGACCACACGCGCGCCGCCAACCTGCGCGATGCGGGCGAGGAATTCGGCCAGTTGGCACTCAAGCTTCAACTCGAGCGTGCTGCGCTGCGCACGGATGGTGTTTCCGATCGGCGGCAAGGACAGGCTGGGCGCCGCCAGCGCCACCGGCATCCGCGCAGCGAGGGCGGCGATTGCGGCTTCCAGATGCGTGTATCGCTCGAGGCAACTGGTGGCCAGATCCGCCTTGGCTTCATTCGACCAGCCGCCGCTCGAGCG
>Ga0074045_10000862_pt1 | contig 29729 bp, 25 predicted proteins | sample BogForMeECP23OM2_FD_94442 | JGI IMG/M metagenome (GOLD analysis project Ga0074045, IMG submission 94442) | Bog forest soil microbial communities from Calvert Island, British Columbia, Canada - Bog Forest MetaG ECP23OM2 | ecosystem: Environmental > Terrestrial > Soil > Wetlands ...
CGTCACGGGGGAGCATCATTACAACTCCCCGGCTGAACGTGCGCACGACGATCTGCTGATCACCGAGGTCAAGAGCGCACTTGCCCGTGACGGGGTTGCCGACAACTATCCGGTCGCCGTCGACTGCGACCATGGCGAGATCCTGCTCAGCGGCGTGGTCAAGTCGGCCCGCGACGCCAAGCATGCCGGCGACCTTGCGGCCGCCGCACCCGGCGTCACCGCGGTAAAAAATCAGCTGACCTGGCACTAGCCGGCTGTCAGCGAGGTTAAAATCACGATGCTGTTGATTCTCATCATCTTGCTGATTCTATTCGGCGGCGGTGGCGGCTACCGAACCTATCATCACGGCGCCAGGGATCCGGGCGGCCTGTTGATGCTGGTGCTCATGATCATATTGGTCGTCTGGTTAATCAACGGCGGCCTTCACGTCTGACCATTCGGTGAATGCGCGTGCGGGGGTTCAGGCGCGCAGGCCGGCGCCGTTCGTTTCGGCATCGCAGGTCGCCTTGTGAACGGCGGCCAGCAGGGTGACCTTCTTGACCGGCTTGACGACGTACGCATCGCAGCCCGCATCGATCGCTTTCTGCAAGGCCTCGGCGAGGACGGATGCCGTCAGCGCAAGGATCGGGGTGCGCCGACATCCGGTTTCCTTCTCGATCGCGCGTATCGCCCGGGTCGCCGAGTAGCCGTCCATGATCGGCATCTCGATGTCCATCAGCACCAGGTCGTAGATGCCGGTCCTGAACTTTTCGACCGCTGCGGCGCCGTGCTCGGCTTCGTCGACAATGTAGGGCGTCTTCTTAAAGTAGGCCTGCACCAGCAACCGGTTGTCGGGCGAATCGTCGGCCAGCAGGATCCTGAGCGGGCGCATCTCGCCTGGTACGTCGCTGCCGAAGGTCGAATGGAGTCCGTCGCGCTCGGCGGGCGAGGTGAGTTGCGATGATGCACCGCCGATGCCAAGTGCCCGGTTCAGCGCTGCGAACAGATCGGCGCGCTTTATCGGTTTGACCATGAAGATCTCGACGCCCGCTGTGCGAGCGCGCACCATGGTCGAGCCGAGATCGTCGGACGTGAGCATCAGTATGATCGGACGGTTGTGCGGCCCGAGCCCGCGATGCCGAATCCGATTGGCCACTTCTATCCCGTCCATCCCGGGCATCCGGCAATCCAGCAGCACCACGCGATAGGAGTCGCCGCCCGCCGCGGCCCGATCGATTTCCTCCAGCGCAGCTTGGCCGCTCGCTACAGAGGTGACCAGGACGCCCCGCGAGGTGAGCGCCGAATCCAGGATCAGTCGGTTGACGGCAGTGTCATCGACGACCAGGATGCGCATGCCGGCCAGGTCCATGCTCGCTGGGTCAAGCGCGAGCGTCACCGGGGCGGGTCGGGTCGTGAACTCGGCGGTGAAGCTGAAGGTGCTGCCCTTGCCCACCTCGCTCTCGACGGTTATCGCGCCTCCGTACATCTCGACCAGACGCTTGACGATCGTGAGCCCCAGTCCGGTTCCGCCATACTTTCGCGTCGTCGAGGAATCGGCCTGGGTGAAGGCGTCAAAGATGCTATCGGTCTTGTCGTGCGCGATCCCGATCCCGGTGTCCGCCACCGAGAACCGAATCGAGGCGGCGCCCGTGCCGGTATCCGGATGCGCCATCTCGACGCTGAGCACGATCTCGCCGTATTCGGTGAATTTAACCGCGTTGCTGAGCAAATTAACAATCACCTGGCGCAGGCGCAGCGGATCGCCAACCAGGTTATGCGGCACGTCGGCCGCCACCTGGCCGACGAGTTCGAGCTGCTTCTCGTGCGCCCGCAGCCCGATCGTCTCGGTGACCGTGTCGATCAGATCGCGGATGTCGAAGTCGACTTGCTCCAGGCTGAGCTGGCCGCTTTCGACTTTGGCGAGATCGAGGATCTCGTTGATCAGATCGAGCAGGTTGACGCCGTTCCTGCGCATGATGTCCAGGTAGCGGCGCTGCTCGGCGCTCAAGTCGCTTTCCCACAGCATGTCGGCCATCCCGAGCACCGCGTTCATCGGCGTGCGGATCTCGTGCGACATGCTCGAAAGGAAGTCAGACTTGGCCCGCGAGGCCTCGAGCGCTGCCTCGCGCGCGGCGATCAGCTGACGCTGCGTCTCCTTGATCTCGCCAATATCGCGACTGATCGAGACGCAGCATAAATGTCCGCGCAGCTTGAGATTGACCGCGGAGATCAGGCCGTGGTAGGTGCTGCGGTCCTTGCGGCGAAAGGTGGCCTCCATGTTCCTGACCAAGCCGACTCGTTTGAGCTCATTGGCGTAACGCAGGTTCTCCTCGGGGTTGTCGAATGACTGGACTTCGCGCGAACGTTTGCCGACTATGTCTTCGCGGCTGTTGCCACTACCGCGGAGATACTCCTCGTTGACGTCGATAAATCTGCCGGTCTCCAGGTCGAGAATCGTCATCGAATCGAGGTTTTGCTCGAACACCTGGCGCAGCGCCGTCTCACTCTCGCGCAAATTGGCCGCAGTCAACCCGGCCTCGGCGATGATGCGGTCCTTGGCCCGCGAGGATTCGAGCGCGGCTTCGCGCGCGGCGATTAGCTGACGCTCAGTTTCCTTGACCACGCCGATATTGCGAGTGATCGAGACGGAGCACAAATGTCCGCGGAGCTTGAGATTGAGCGCGGAGATCAGGCCGCAGTGGATGGTGCCGTCCTTGTGGCGAAAGGTGGCCTCCATGTGCCTGACCACTCCGGCTCGTTTGAGCTCTTGGACGTAACGGAGGTTATCCTCGGGGTTCACGAATGACTGGATTTCGTGCGCACGTTTGCCGATGACTTCTTCGCGGCTGTAGCCGCTCCTTCGGATGTACTCCTCGTTGACGTCGATAAATCTGCCGGTCTCCAGGTCGAGAATCGCCATCGAATCGAGGCTCTCATCGAAAAGTTGGCGCAGCGCCGTCTCACTCTCGCGCAAATTAGCCGCAGTCAGCTCGGCCTCGGCTATGATGCGGTCGCGGTGCGCAACTTCCTGTTCGAGGCGAACCTGCACCTCGTGTCGAGCGGCGACTTGCGCGGCCAGTTCGCCGCGAACAGCCTCGAGCTCGAGCTCGGCGGCCTGCCGCCGGCTGATCTCATCCTCGGCGATGTCGGTCTCGTGGCGTCCCATTGTGAATCCAATACCCCTCAGTGCACGGCTCGATGCCCTGGCAGGTAGAGAATGAGCAACTGTCGTGCCTCAGAATCGAGGAACGCCGCGAAAATCAGGAAAGCTCGAGCCACTGGGAACAGAGACGACCTAAGCGAATGCCGAAGTAGGGTGGATAACGAAGAGTCGCCGCACGCCGGCGCTTCATCACCCGCTGCAGAAACGAGTGCAGGATTTCGCGGGTGTCAGTAGCGATTGAGCCGAGCCAGCCGATCGGCGTGAAAGTTCGCATCGCCGAACAGTTCCTGGCCTACGCGGACCCGCTTCATGAACAAGCCGATGTCGAATTCGTCAGTCATCCCGATGCCGCCATGCATCTGGACGGCTTCATTCACGGCGAGCGTGGCGCTAAGCCCGGCCCGGGCCTTTGCCACCGACACGATCGCACCGGCGCGGTCGAAGGAATCGTCGAGCGTCTGCAGAGCCTTCAGCACCGCCGAGCGGGTGACTTCAAGTTCGCAGTAGAGGTGAGCGGCGCGATGCTGCAACGCTTGAAATTCGCCGATCAGCCGGCCGAATTGTTTGCGTTCCCGCAGATAGGCGACCGTCCGGCTGAACGCTTCCTCGCCGGCGCCGACCATCTCCGCCGCCACTGCGGCGCGGCCTGCGTTCAGCACCCCCTCGAGGACATCCCAACCCGCGTCGATCCTGCCCAGCACATTGTCGGCGCTGACATTTACGTCCTCGAACGTGAGCCGCGCAGCATTGTGCGTATCTACAGTCGGGGTGCGCTCGGCGCGAATTCCCTTGGTGCTCGCGTCAACCAGGAACAGCGTGAGTCCGTTGGTATCGCCCGGTTTGCCCGCGCTGCGAGCGGCCACGATCAGAAGCTTCGCGACGTGGCCGTCGATCACAAAAGTCTTGGCGCCGCCCAGCTTGAAGCTGTTGCCGGCACGAGCGGCGGTCATCGCGGTTTTTTCCGGATGATGCTTTGCGGTTTCATCGACGGCCAGCGTGGCGATCAAATCGCCGGCGACGATTTGCGGCAGGTAATTTTTTTTCTGCTGGTCGGCGCCGGCTCGAGCGATTGCGGTTGCGGCCAGAACCGCGGTCGAAAGAAACGGGGAGGGCGTCAGCGTGCGACCTAATTCCTCCATCACCACGCCGGCCTCGACGTATCCAAGTCCCAGGCCGCCGTACTCTTGAGGGACGAGAATTCCCGCCCACCCCATCTCGACGAAGTCCTTCCAAAGCGCGCGCGAGAATCCGTCGGCGTCGCGTTTGTCGCGCAGCGCGCGCAGATGGGCGATGGGCGCATTTTTGCCGAGGAAGCCGCGCGCATTGTCGCGCAGCATCGTTTGTTCGTCGTTGAGAACTAGCGCCATGTGATCACATCCTGTCGCGATCGATGCGGGAGCGGCCGAATCCGGTAATTCACCACCCCTCTAAGCACCGGGCAAGCTCAGTATTCGTTTGGCGATGATGTTGAGCTGAATCTCGCTGGTCCCGCCTTCGATCGAATTGCCCTTGGAACGCAGCCAGGCGCGCGCGGTGCGGCCTTCACGCGACCGCTCGCCTTCCCATTCCAGCGCGTCCAAGCCACCCGCCGACATCACCAATTCCATCCGCCGCTTGTTGAGTTCGGTGCCGTAGTATTTTAGCAACGACGATACCGCCGGATGAGCCTGGCCCACCTTGGCCATGTCGCCAACGCGCTCCATCGTGAGGCGGAAGGCGAGTGCGTCGATCTCGTAGGCAGAGATCTGTCCGCGCAGCGCGGTGTCCGCGAGCATCCCGTGGTCGGTTCCAACCGTCTCGCTCGCAATCTGTCCGAGCGAGCGGTTTTCCGAGGTGCTGCCCATGCCGCCGATCATGTCGCGTTCATGAGTCAGCAGGTACTTCGCGACATCCCATCCCTTGTTGAGTTTGCCGACGAGGTTCGCCTTCGGCACCAGCACGTCGTCGAAAAAAGTCTCGCAAAACGGCGACAAGCCGGAGATCAGAACGATCGGCTTGGTCGATACCCCGGCGCTTTCCATGTCGAACAGCAAAAAGCTGATGCCTTCGTGCTTGGACGCGCTGGGGTCCGTGCGCACCAGGCAGAAAATCCAATCCGCCTTGTTCGCGTACGTGGTCCAGATCTTCGAGCCGTTGACGAGGAACTGGTCGCCCTTGTCCTCCGCGCGGGCTTGCAGCGACGCCAGGTCGGAACCCGCACCGGGCTCGGAATAGCCCTGGCACCATCGAATCTCGCCTCGAACAATCTTCGGCAGCTGCTCGCGCTTCTGTTCTTCGGAACCATATTTGAGCAGCGCCGGTCCGAGCATCGAGATGCCGAAGCTGGTCAGCGGCGGGCGGCATCCGAGCGCGCGCATTTCCTGGCGCAGAATTTTGGCCTCGTCGCGCGTGAGGCCGCCGCCGCCGTACTCGCGCGGCCACTCCGGCACCGTCCAACCCTTGGCCGCCATGCGTTCGAGCCACAACCGCTGCGCGTCGGATTGGAAATCCGGATGCCTGCCGCCCCAGCAAGCGTCTTCCTCGCCCTGCACCGGGCGTCGCATCTCGGGAGGACAATTCGCCTCCAGCCAGGCGCGCGTATCTTTGCGGAAAGTTTCTAAATTATCCATAGCTAAGTCTGCTCCTAATACGTTTGCCCGCGCGATTCAAGCTTCCCTAATCGGCTCGCGGGTCGAGAAGATACAGATGCGGAACCCACCGTGGGTTCGCAGGGGTGACCCCTGCACCCAATGTTAAGGCCGCGCTCCGTTGTCGCGCGCGGCCCCTGCCAGCGGCTTAATACTGCGCTGCCGTCGCCACGGCCAGGGGTGGGCCCCTGCTGACTTGTGTTACACGCGCCTGCGAGATAAGCGGGGTTGATGACGGATCCGGCAAGTCTCTGGACCAGATGGTGGATTACAGCCTCTAGACGTTTGGCGCGAGCTTTGTCGTCCGCGGTTGCATCGGGCCTCAGCGCTTCGAGAGCAATTGTGCGGCCGGGATTGCTGGTAGCTCTGCTCATCGTGTTCGTCCCGTTGTGCGCGATCACGATCCGGTCCGAGCTGCACGCCAGCACCAATACGATCACGGTAAACAACACGACCGACCCGGCAACCACCTCCGGCAACGGGTTCTGCACCCTGCGCGAAGCGATCGACAATGCCAACGCCAAGTCCGATACATCAGGCGGCGACTGCGCGGCGGGCACCGGAAACGATACGATTGGCTTTAGCGTCAGCGGCACGATCACGCTGGTGGGCAGCGGTCTTCCCGCAATCGTGAACACTCTGACCGTCGATGGCACCGGGCAAACTGTTACTATCGACGGCGCCAGTTCTTTTGGCATTCTGGTGGTGGACTTGCTCGCTACGCTCAATCTTCAATTTCTGACCCTGGCTGACGGAAAAGCGAAAGGCACCAGCGGCACCACCGGCGGCAACGCCGAAGGCGGCGCCATCTCTAACCAAGGCACGCTGACCGTCACCAACTGCACGTTTTCGGCCGACCTGGCCACCGGCGGCGCCGGGACCGGCACCATTGGTGCCGGCGGCAACAGCGAAGGTGGCGCCATCTTTAACAATGGCACGCTGACCGTCACCAACAGCACTTTTTCGGCTAACCTGGCCACCGGCGGCGACGCCGTCCACAACGGCAACGGCGGCGTCGGCGAAGGCGGCGCCATCTTTAACAGTGGCACGGTGACCGTCACCAACAGCACTTTTTCGGCTAACCAGGCCCCCGCCGGCAACAGCGACGCCGACGGCACCGGCGGCAACGGCGAAGGCGGCGCCGTCTTCACCAATGGCACGGTGACCGTCACCAACAGCACGTTTTCGGCTAACCGCGCCACCGGCGGCGTCGGCACCAGCGGTTCGAGCGACGGCCAAGGGAGAGGCGGCGCCATCTTCGCCAATGGCACGCTGACCACCGTCACCAACAGTACGTTTTCGGGCAACGAGATCGGAAGCAGCCTCTTCGGCGCTTCCATCGATAACAACGGCGCCACCGGGACCGTCAGTCTCAAAGGCACCATTTTGGCGGATAGCACCGGCGGCAACGACGACTGCGAAGGAACGATCACCGACGACGGCTACAACATCTCCAATGACAGCTCGTGCGCGTTCAGCGCCACCGGCAGCGTGAATTTGACCAATCCGGACCTCAACAGCCTTGGCAACAACGGTGGGCCGACCGAAACCATCGCGCTGCTCACGGGCAGCCCTGCGATCGACCAGATCCCTCCGGTCGACTGCACCTACGCTAGCGGCGAGCCGCTAACCACCGACCAGCGCGGTTACGGGCGGCCGGCTCCCGGGAAATTAGACTGTTGTATCGGCGCCTATGAGTTCAGCGCCGTACCGACACCGACCGCTACGGCAACCGCGACTGCAACGGCTACCAGGACTGCGACCGCGACCGCGACGCGGACATCGACGCCGACTGCGACCGCGACCACCACGACGACGCCAACTGCGACCGCGACGGCGACGTCGACAACGCCGACGGCTACCGCTACTGCGACCGCGACGGCGACGCGGACATCGACGCCGACCGCGACTGCAACGTTGACGACGCCGACTGCCACGGCGACTCGGACTGCAACCGCCACTGCCACCGCGACTGTCACTCCAACTCCTACAGTTACCGTCACCGCAACTCCCACAGCCACTGCGACCGCGACCGCTACATCAACAACGCCGACAGTTACAGCCACGCCGACGGCCACGCCTACGGCAGTGCTGGTGAAGCTGAAGATCAGTCCGGCGTCGCTGAACTTCGGCACGGTGACAGTCAGCTCGTCCAAGGGCCCGAAGACCATTACGGTGAGCAACCCCAAGGGCAGCAAGAAGAAGCCCGGCCTTACTGTGCTGATGGACGGGTCCAGCGGAGCGGTCAGTCCGTTCAGCGCGACGAATGGCTGCGATGCACCGCTGGAGCCAGCCGCGAAGTGCACGATCGGAGTCACGTTCACGCCGACCGCATCGGGACCGCAAAACGCCACCCTGACGATCATCGACAATGCGGAACACGAGCCGCAGCCGGTGAAACTAAAGGGCAAGGGCAAATAGCGCAAAACGCGAGGCAGCTGGCAAGATGAGCGTCATCGGGCTTCTCTCCAGCGGGGGAGTTCCGCAGGATCGGCGCTTGCGTCGCGCTTCGCGAGTAACGCGAAAAAAAACTCTCGGACTTTGTGCGCTTGGTAAAGCTTGCCCCACCGTCCAGTTGTTTTGCGTCAGAACTTCTGCCGTCCTTCGTCTCGTACTCGCGGGTCGTCAGTCGTCCCTCGATATAGACTTGGCGGCCCTTGCTGACGAGCCAGCCGGCCAGGCGGCGGCGTGATTGCCCGAAGCACTCCATCCTTCACGGCGCCCACGGGCGAAGGAAGGGGACACAGAATCCTGAATCGCGCGCGAACAAAATCGCGCGCTGCATAAGGACCCTCACCTTCGTCCTCGCCCTAACAGGGCGAGGAAATTGACGGGGAAAGGACAACGGAAAAAAGCGAGCGCGCGCCCCCTCGTGTCATTCTGAGCGAAAGCTGCTGTAGCGAAGAATCTCGACGAACACTCCGGCGTCCGGCGTCGGCCAGACACGCGCTGGCGCGCGCGAGATCCTTCACTGCGCTCAGGATGACACAAAGACCAGCCCCATCTCTTCTCTTACCCCTGCATTTGCGAACGAAGACCGCGCTGACTAGGCTGCGATCTCGATCGAAGGACAACGATGGCCGGATTAGTGACCCGCGAATACCCCGACGGTCCGGCTACGCTCATGGGCGCCGTCGCGGGCTTTACCAATAAATCGGCGCGTCGTGCCTGATATCGACACCGCGCCCGCGGCCGAGAACGGCAATCGCGTCCCGCTCGAACCGCCGGGCGAAGGCGCCAGCGGGGGCCGCGGGGCGTTTCGCGCGCTTCGCCATCGCAACTATCGCCTCTATTTCTTCGGCCAGCTCACCTCGCTGGCCGGCACCTGGATGCAGAGCGCCGCGCAGGCGTGGCTGGTGCTGAAGCTGACGAACTCGTCGACGATGCTCGGGGTAGTATCGTTCGCTCAATTCACTCCAATCCTGCTGGTCGGTTTGTTTGCCGGGGTAGTTGTCGACCGCCTCGATCGCCGCCGCCTGATAATCGCGACTCAAATCCTGCTGATGCTGAGCGCCTTCACGCTCGCGACCCTGACGTGGACCGGCGCCGTCCGCGTCGAGTACGTGATCATTCTCGCCGCATTCAACGGCACCGTCAGCTCGTTCGACATGCCCGGCCGGCAGTCGTTCGTGGTCGAGATGGTGGGTTACGAAGATCTCGCCAACGCGATCGCGCTCAATTCGATGATGTTCAACAGTGCGCGCATGCTCGGCCCCGCCGCTGCGGGATTGCTGATCGCATGGCTCGGCATCGGCACCTGTTTTTTCCTGAACGGAGTGAGCTTCCTCGCCGTCATCTGGAGCCTGTTCCAGATGGAGATCCCCGCCCGCGTGATCGCCGGGGCCGGCGCGCGCATGTACCATCAACTGCGCGAAGGTCTCGCCTACGTTTGGAGCAACCGGCCGATCTTCTACCAGATGGCGCTGGCGGCGGTGACCAACGGCTTCGGCTACACGTACCTGGTGCTGGTTCCATTGTTCGCCCGCGACGTGCTCCACGGCGACGCTCGCACTTTTGGATTCCTGGTCGGGGTGCAGGGACTGGGTTCGGTGGTCGGTGCGGCGACGCTGGCGTCGCGCGTCACGACGCGGGGAATCAGGAACAATCTTATCGCGGGGCTTTTTCTCTCCGCGGTTGGAATCGTGGTCTTCGGGCTGTCGCGCTCGATTGCGCTCTCGATGGCCGCGCAGTTTGTCATCGGCACGGGACTGACCAACTTCAGGGCGAGCAACAACACCCTGGTGCAGATGTTCGTGAGCGACGATCTGCGGGGCCGCGTGATGAGCACCTATCAGTTGGCGACCGTCGGGATGGCGCCGCTGGGCGCGCTCGAGGTCGGCTACATGGGTTCGCACCTGGGCCCGATGCAAGCGGTCGTCATATGCGGCGCGGTCACGATGATTTCCGGGATTGTGCTGCTCACCCGCCTCAAGTCGATTGGAATGGACGCGGCGCGCGCGTAATCTCCTCCTTGCCAGACAACGACTTCGCGTGTTCAATACCTCATCTGTATCGATACGCGCCGGATAGCTGTTCGTTGCTCGCCAACTCTTCAACTCAAGGAGCTCCCATATGAAGCCCTGGATTTCGAAAACAGCAATCGCGATCGCGATAGCAACAGTCGCCGCGCTCCCCGTCCTCGCGCATGCCGATAGCTGGCAAATCGATCCCGCGCACACCAACGTCGAGTTCAGCGTGCGCCATCTGATGATCTCCAACGTGAAGGGGCAATTCGAAAACACCTCGGGTACGATCACCGCCACCGGCACCGACCCGGCCTCGGCAAAAATCGACGCAACCATCGACGCGGCGTCGATCGACACGCGGGTTAACATGCGCGACGCGCATCTGAAGAGTCCCGACTTTCTCGACGTCGCGAAGTTCCCGACGATCACGTTCAAATCCACCAAGGTCGAAGCCGACGGGCCGGGCAAGTGGAAAGTGACGGGCGATCTGACGATTCATGGCGTGACCAAGCCGGTGGTGCTCGAGGTCGAAGGAAGCGGCGAGCCGATTCACGATCCGATGGGCAACACGCGCGCGGGCGCATCGGCGACGACGAAAATCAAGCGCAGTGATTTCGGCCTCACCTGGAACAAGGCGCTCGAAACCGGTGGCGTGATGGTCGGCGACGAGGTCGCGATCTCAATCGACGTCGAGGCGATCAAGCAGTAGCTATTTTTTTTCGGGTTGCGAAGCAGGTTAAGTCGTGGCGATATTGGCGCTTAATGTTAATCGTTCTGGCTAGTAGTTCGCTGGCGAGTTATCCGCTCGGCGGTGGCGTCTGGTCCTGGATGCTGCAATATCCGCTCGGGTTGCGCGCGCTGGGCCATAATGTTTTCTGGATCGAGTTGATGAAGTCATGCGGCGATCCCGCGCGGGATGGGGAGTTCGCCAATAACTTCCTCGCCCGCATCGCAGCTTACGGTCTCGCGCCGCACTGTGCGGTTGCGGTGTTCGAGGATCTTGACGTGCAGGACATCAATCGCGCGCAGGTTTATGGCCCGCCGCTTCGAACCGTCCTCGATATGGCGGATGGTGCGGACTTGTTATGGAACCTGGCCTGCTCGATCCGGCAGCCGCTGCTCGCGAAGTTCGCCCGTCGTGTGCTGATCGATGTCGACCCCGGGCATCTGCAGATTGCGGCGACGCAGTTCGAGATGGGAGTCAACGATCATCATGTTCATTTTAGCGTCGGAGCCAAGCTGTCCGATCCCGATTGCGAGGTGCCGACGCTGGGCCTGAAGTGGCGTCCGTTTTTGCCGTTCGTGTACCTTCCGATGTGGGAAGCGGCGTCCGACCCGGGCCCCGAGGCGCCATTCTCTTCGATCACGCAATGGACGTGGGAAGAACTTTCGTACCATGGGCGCGTGCTAAGCGTGTCCAAACGCGCGGCCTACCTGCGCTATGTAGATCTTCCCGCGCACACCGGACGCGCGTTCGAGCTCGCCGCATTCATCGGCGAAAAAGATCCGGCGCACGACCGCGAGGCTCTTCGCAACGGCGGGTGGCGCGTCGTCGATCCGCACAAGGTCGCCAGCACCCCGGAGGCCTATCGCGGCTATCTGCGCGCCTCGCGCGCCGAGATTTCGTGTCCCAAGCCGATCTTCCGCGAATTGAATACCGGATGGTTCAGCGATCGCAGCGTTTGCTACCTGGCGCTGGGCCGCCCGGTAGTGGCAGAAGATACCGGGTTTGGCGACGCGGTGCCGGCGGGGCGCGGCGTTCTGAAGTTTCGCGACAGCGACGAAGCCCAGGCCGCCGTCGCCGAGATCGACCGCGACTACAGTCTTCACAGCCGGCGCGCCCGCGCGCTCGCCTGCGATCTCTTCAACTCCGACCGCCAGCTCAAGGCGATGCTCTCCGCCTGCTGAAGCGAGGTCGCGAAATCCAGCCGCCTACGGCTTGGCGGTGCGATGCTGCTCTATTGGTGCGGGCGGCAACTGGACGGCGACGGCGTCAATGCGATCCCAATTCATCTTGGGGCCCGGCGCAAAAGTGTTGGTCGCCGGATCGTAGAGCTCCGTCGAAGAAAGCGAATGGGCGATGCCTGAGCCGTTTTTGTCGATGTCCTCTTCCATGCCGCCGGCGATCAGAATCCTGCCCGCATTTTTTCCCGAAAGAATTACCGTCGCGGTGTGCGCGACGCGACGGATGTTCATTGCCGGGCCGGGCGCAATCGTGTTGGCGGCAGGATCGTAAAGCTCGGTCGAAGCCAGCGAGGCGTCCCTGCCGGTCTCATCATGATTGTCGCGTTCACCCCCGGCGATCAGGATTTTCCCGGCATTCGGCCCCGAGGCAATCGCCGTTGCGGTGGGGTTATCGCGGGTGGATTTCATCGTTGGACCGCGCACAAATTGGTCGGTCGCTGGATCGTATAGTTGCGTCGAATCGTCATTGTCGTCCCCGCCCAACTGCGTGCCGCCGGCGATCAGAATCCTGCCCGCATTTTTTCCCGAAGGAATTACCGTCGCGGCGAAAGTAATGCGGGCGGGATGCATGATTGGGCCAGGCGCAAAAACATTGGCAGCCGGATCGTAAAGTTCGGTCGAACCCAGGACGCCGTGCGGGTCGTAGCCGCCGGCGATCAGAATCTTGCCCGCATTTTTTCCCGACGTAATCACCGTGGCCTTGCACAGAGCGCAGGCGGCGCCCATCGCCGGACCGGGAGAAAATGTGTTGGCGGCAGGATCGTAAAGCTCGGTCGAAGACAGGTAACGGGCGTCGGCGCCCGTGCCGCCGGCGAGCAGTATCTTCCCCGCGTTCGGGCCGAAAGAAATCGCCGTGGCAGTGTGGCCGGAGCGGGGAGTCTTCATGGCCGGGCCATCCACAACCGTGTTGGTGGCAGGATCGTATAGCTCGGTCGAAGCCCGCGGATAGTTGTTGCGGTTGTCGCCGCCCGCGATCAAAACCTTGCCGGCGTTGGGCCCGGTGACAAGCAGGGTCGCAGTTGCCCGGCCGCGGCTCTTCATCCGCGGGGTGGCAAGTTTGGGCGCAAACCGGTTCGACGCCGGATCGTACAAATCGATGGCGCTATCGGATGGCCCGTCGGCGATCAGGATTTGTCCCCAGGTGGACTTGCCCTGCTGGGCGCGCGCCGCCGGCTGCGCCGCAAAAGCGGCGGCCAATGCGCAAGCGATCGGGATTGCGATTTTGCAGTGTGGTGACAGGAAAAAAATAGCGCCCCCTACGGTTTGGCGGTGCGATGATGCTCTGCGGCGTGAGCGCCGAACTGGACGGGAGCGCTGTCTGAGCCCTGCACCACCACGACGCATCGCTTGGGGTCGGTGAGATCCTCTGCTGAGAGTCCGAGCTTGTCCGCCAGGTTGGTCGCGATGACGACCAGGCCGCCGGGCGTCTGACGCGCGAGCTGAGCCGCCGTCGGCGCACTGAGCACGTCGGTATGCAGCCGGCGTCCAAGCGCGCGGCCGGCGTCGCGAATCAGATCGAGCAGTTCAGTATCCTCCGCGGCCCCATCCGCGGGCATCAGCACCGCGTGCAAGCCGGACTTCTTGCGGATCGCCACTCGCAGGGCCAGGTCGAGCGCCGCGCGCCCGTGCGTTCCCCGATCCACTACCGCAAACACCCGGTCCAGCGGCCGCTCGCCGCCGTGAATCACGACCGCCACGTGAACCGGCAAATCGCGGGCCTGGTCCAGAATTTCGCGGACCACGCCGCCCATGAAGTCGGAACCGAAGACCGCGCGATGCGATCCCAGCAGCAGCCATCCGATTTGCGGCTCTTTGGCGAACGCCAGGATGTCCGCCGCGGGATTGGTGGTCCAGACTGCCTGCGGCGTAATGATGCTGCCGCGCTCGAGCGCCAGGTCCAACGCCGCCGCCAGCGCGGGAGAGCGGGGCGGCACGCGCTGGTCGGCCTCGCGCAGTCCCGATCGCACTCCGCCCGGCGGAGTTTTCACCAGGGCGAGCACGCGCGGCGGCGGGGCGTCGTGCGGCGTCGCCGCCAGCGCGAGTTCGACCAGAACGGACACGCCTTCCGGGTTCGAGATCGGCACCAGGATGGCGCGGTGCTCGGTTCCGGCGAGTATCGGGCGCGCGGGCGGCGGCGCTGGCCGCGGCGCGGGATGCGGCGGAAGATACGGCGCGAGAATCGGGGCTTGCGGCGCAGGATGCGGCGCGAGAATCGGAGCTTGCGGCGCGACCACCGGCTCGGGCGAAAACCTGCCGAGCTCCGGAAACGGCTGAACCTCCGGAATTTGATGGCGCGTGATCAGATGCAGAATTGGCGTGGTCGCAAAGGTGGTGACCAGGGCCATGATAACCAGCATCGCGAACAGGGTCGGCGAGATGACGTTCATCTCCAGCCCGATATTCAGCACGATCAGTTCCATCAGGCCGCGCGTGTTCATCAGCACGCCGAGCGCCGACGAGTCGCGCCAGTTGAGTCCGGTGATGCGCGCCGCGACGACGCTGCCGCCAAACTTGCCCGCCGACGCGACGACGACGATCAGCCCGCACATCATCCATTGCTCGTATCCACTGACCAGCCCGATCTGCGTGCGCAGTCCCGTGTAGGCGAAAAATGCCGGCAGCAACAGCACGATCACGATGTCTTCGAGGCGGTCGGTCAGCTCGCGCGCCATCCCGCTGTCGTGCGGAATCACCGCCCCGAGCGCGAACGCGCCGAACACCGCGTGGATACCGATCAATTCGGTGGCTGAGGCGGAGAACAGCAGCGCGACGAATATCGCCGCCATCACGCCCTGCGTCAGCCGCCCGCGATTTCCATACACCAGCGACAGGCGGACCATCGTGGGCCGCACCACGACGATCATCAGCGCAATAAACCCGAGCGCCATTGCGATGGTCGCCACCGCGCCCGCCGCCTGTGCTCGCGCCACGCTGACCACGAAGGCGAGCATGCACCACGCCGTCACGTCGTCCACGGCGGCGCAGGTCAGCGCGATCACCCCCATGCGGGTTTTGTGAATCCTGCGATCGGTCAATATTCTCGCCAGCACCGGAAACGCCGTCACCGACATCGAAACGCCCAGAAACAGGGAGAAGCAGGTGAACGGCACGTCGCTGGTCGACAGCTTTGGATAAAGGTAGAGCGCAATCGTCGCGCCGAGCAGGAAGGGCGCCATGATGCTCGCGTGGGAGATCGCAACTGTCGTATGGCCGCGGTTGCGAAGCAGCGCGGGGTCGAGCTCGAGCCCGACCAGGAACATGTAAAGGATGACGCCGACCTGCGCGATTATATTGAGCGCTGGCCCCACCGTGGCCGGGAAAAGATATCCTTCCGCGCCCGGCGCGAGGCGCCCGAGCAGCGAAGGACCGAGCACGATCCCCGCCAGAATTTCGCCGATCACCTGCGGCTGACCAACGCTGCGGAAGATCGAACCCATCGCGCGCGCGGTCGCGATTACCACCACCAGCGCGAGCAGCACGTGCAGCAGGTCGCCTTCATTGGCGCGCGACGCGGCCGAGCCGAAGATTGCTGTCCCGCGCGCCAGCGGCGCACCCAGCGTCTCGCCGTATGAGCGAATCCACAAATACAGCAGCACCAGGCCGCCGATCATCAGTCCGTACGCGGCGGCGGCGCGCGTGCCTGCTGTGGTAATTCGCGGCTGCCCTTCAGCCATCGCCGCAGTCTACCAGAGCGCCAGCTTCATGCGCAGCGCCGGGGAAAGTGGCAACGGCTCGGGTGACGAACGTCTAGGGGAGATCGGCGGACGGCTTCCTTCTCCGCGCGGGCGCCTTTTTCGGCGCCTTGGTCGATTCGCGCGCCGGCGCCGCATCTCCATTGAGTGAAACCGAAGCGGCCAACGCGGCCGGCTTCCGCCGCCGGCGAATCGCAGAGATGGTTTCTGCGATTTCGGCCGCCACCGCCGCGCTATCTCCGCTGCTATAATTCACCAGATCGCTCAATGACAGGATTCCGAGCAACCGGCCGTGGGAATCGGCCACGGGTATGCGATGAATCTCATGCGTACGCATCAGGCGATGCGCGGTCTCGAGATCGTCGCCGCGCGCACATGAAATCACCCGCGGCGACATCACGCGCTCGACAGGAATCGCCTCGAGCGGCAGACCTTGCGTGTATGCGGCCATGCAGATGTCGCGATCGGTGACTATTCCCGCGAGCTTGCCGTGCCCATCGACAACCGGCGCGCATCCGCAATCGTGATCCCACATTATCCGAGCCGCCGCATTCAACGAGTCATGAATCGTGCACGCTCGTACGTCGCGGGTCATCAAGTCAGCGACTTTCACTCAGTTACACTCCTTGCAACGGGGTTTGCCTGGCGAATCATTTCCAGCTGGAGAATGGTTTGATCGACAGGTTTGAATTGAAATAGCGCGGATCGCCGCTCACTTCGCGGTCGATCCAGTCGGGAAGTTCAACTTGCTCCCTGGCATCCTTGAGTTCGACTTCGGCGACCGTCAGGCCACGATTCGCGCCGGCGAATTCATCGACCTCCCAGGTATGGCCCTTGAACACGATTCGGTAGCGGGTCTTTTCGATTGGCGGATGCGCGCACAAGTTGTCCAGAATCTCGTTCGCATCGCGAAGCGGAATCTCGTACTCGTATTCGTCGCGGGTAATTCCCGACGTGGCTCCCTTGATCGTCACATAGCCGCGGTCCCCGTACGTGCGCACGCGCACTGAGCAATGCGCCGACGCGGACAGGTATCCCTGGCGAATGACGAGGCCGGCCCCAAGATCGCTCCAGTTGCGCGGATGAGTCAGGAATTTCCGTTCGATTTCCTTCGCCATGTCCTTTCACTGCGGCCGGGTCTCGCCGATCGTGGTCGCGGCTGCGTATCATCGCAGCCGCGCATCACAATAGCACTACCTCCAGGCGCGCAGAGAAATTACGCGGCGATCCATTTTTAACTTTTCAACTTTTAACTGCCGACGCGCTCTCTCATTCCTGCCCCTCGGGCGGATGAACCGGAAGCGCCGGCCGATCGTTTGCGCGATGAGCGCCCGGCGCGTACGACTTGCCTTCGGCCCACCGAGCGCATCTGCTTGGTCGGCAGATCGTTGACGCTCATCACTCCGAGCCGTTCGCGCAATGCGGTGGGCTCGATTCCAAGCACGTCGCATACGTATTCAAACGAAAATGGACTGCGGATTCCCGCTTCCGCATGGAACCATCGCGCAACCTCGTCGAATTGCTCGCGGTCGCATCGCCGCGCCGCGCCCACCGTCTTCACGTAGCATCGGACCGCGTCTTCCAGCACCGCGAAAACCAGTCGCGTCTCGCCGTCGAGCGTCGATCTCCGACGGGTCAAATCAAAAAACTGAACCGGCACCAGAAAATCCGGCTCGAAGCGTGCGCTCAGCCATGGATCCGGCCCGGCGCACTCGTCGACAACCTGGTTCTGATTCGAAGGTCCGTGTTGAACCTGTTCTGAAGCAGATGCGTACATGCTAATTGGACCTCCTCTGAGCCGAAGCGGAATTGCTGACAGGAGAGCATGGCCTGTGCCAGCCAATCTAAGCGTGCTAAAATCAAAATGAGTCGGGAATTTGGAGATTTTCCGATGACGAAGACGCCGGGTGCTGCTTAATTATTAGGCAGCACTGCAATTGTTACTGTGCAATGAAATCCGGCCGGGGTGGGGGTTCAATCGTGTCCGAGGCTCTCGCGCGTCCCGCCCGATCCGGTTAGAATGCCGCCGTCCGGGAGCGGCAACTCCCGGTGAGGCAACCAATCTGGAGTAATTTCCGTATAAGGAACAACTGGACTCGGACGGTGCTCAGCAAGACTATTGAGTTCGCTCGTTTTTTCTAAAGTGGCGCGAGGCACGATCAATGCGCATATTAGAATACGTATCGATGCGCGCGAACGGTCCTTATTTATGAAAACTCGACCTAAAACCCGACCGACTAAGACTCGCAAGAGGCAGAAGACCAAGATGGCAGCCGCAGTTAACACCGGCGGAACCGGGCGACGGCGGATCGACGCGCTCAAGCACCTGCTGGCCAAAGAGCGCGCCGAAACACTGGCCCGGGTGAAGGAATTGATGCGTGAACAGGCCCGCAATGGCGGGCAGCCGCCAGCCGATGAGATGGACGTGGCGCGATCGCTGTCCGAAGTCGATACGCATGCGGCGCTGTTCGACCGCGCGCGGGAGCGCCTGAGCGCGATCGACGCGGCAATCGGCAGGCTGGGAGCGGGAGTCTATGGAACCTGCGCGCGATGCGGCGATGAAATCCCGTTGGCGCGGCTCCAGGTCATCCCGTTCGCGCAATATTGCGTCGATTGCCAGAACGAAGCGAACACTGAAGCTCGCAGCGGTCAAGGTGGATTGGCCAAGCCGTTCGCCGTGCGATGGTCCGGGGCCGAAGAGCTCAGCAGCGCGGATGACTCCGAAGAGCATGCCGAGCCGGTCCGCTCCGCCGACGACGACGTGCAAGTTGACAGCGCGTTTGGCCCCGACGAGGACGAGCTCGAGGCGACGGGAGTCGAGAAGCGCCGCCGCGGGCGTCCGCCGAAAGCAAAGAAAGCGGCGGTTCAGAAGAAGATGCGGTAGCAGGGGTGACCCCTGGCCGTTGGCACGGCTGGCCAGTATTAAGAGGCCGCGCGCGACAACGGAGCGCGGCCTTAACGGTGGGTGCAGGGCTCAGCCCTGCCCCGCGGGCTCTTCCATCGCGTAGTCGCGAAAAGATGCGCTGCGCAGATTTTCGCGTCTTCTCGATGCGGGTGCAAGGGCCGCAGCCCCTGCCGCCCACCGCGCAGGTGATTCTTCCTTCATGCCGCGCCCGCCGTTGGCGGGCGCGACCCCTGCCAATGGCTTAAGACTGCGCTGCCGTCGCCACGGCCCGGGGTGACACCTGGCCGTTGGCACGGCTGGCCAGTATTCAGAAACCGCGCGCCGTTGGCACGGGCCGAGGTGACAGCTGCATCCAATGTTAAAAGGCGGATAAGTTCCAAGCGCCGTGCTGGCGCGCAGCGCTAGGGGGCAGCCAGCTTCGGCACCAGGATCGCGATGTCCGGCGTGCCCCATCCAGTCGCCTTGTCGTAACCCGCGGTCGCCTTGAATCCAGCCACGCCGTGGAAGCCGTTTGAGCCCTTGGTGACGTCGCGAAGTCCTGACGTAGCGGGGTTTGCGAGCACACCCAGAGTGTAGAGTCTCGCATTGATATTCCCGGTTCGCGCAGCTCCGGCCTGCTGAGCGACCAGCTCTGCGATTCCCGCCCAGTACGGAGCGCTCAGGCTGGTGCCGCCGATGCAGCACTCGAGAAGCGGTCCCCCGCCTTCGTCCAGGACTATGAAAAAGCCAGGCTTGAGCGGACTGGCCGCCAGTGAAATGTCGGGGACATCGCGATTCGAGTCCGCGGGAATCACGCTGGATTGGAACGACGGCTTGGGAAATACCGCGCTTTGGCCGCCGCCGCTGGCGCCTATATCATGCCAGACTTTTTCCTTGACGTTGCCAACGTCGGCGCCGGCCTTGGTGTATTTGGGACTGAAGGAGGTCCCTCCCACCCCGGTAGCATTCGGATCGGCCGCGAGCTCATTGACTCCGCGCACTTTCCCAATCACGCAACCGCCGGCCTTGGCGGAGAAGACGATTGCCGCGGAGCCTTGATCGCCCGATGAGACGTACACGCCCACGTTATGCGACGCGGCCTCGGCCATTAGCGGATCGATCGTACCGGTGAACAGCGATGCTGGCTCGCCGCAAAAGCTGAAGCTGATACTGATGACGGCGCAGGAATTGTCAGACACCGCGCGCGAGAGCGCGTCGAGTATAGCGTCGCTTCCTTCGGACTCGGCGACGAATTCGTTTCCGATGTAGGCGACAATCGGAGCGCCGGGCGCCGCCGCGTGACCATACTGGGCGTCGAGCTCCGATTCAATGTAATCGCCATTCTCTCCCGGGGCCGATCCGTCAGCATACACCGCGGAAAGTGACACGGGCGGCAGCCCAAATTCACTATTGAAATCCGCCACCGATTCCGAGTCGAAGTCTGAATCCTCCAGTATCGCGATGCAGTCGGCGCCGGCGCCATTGACCCCATCCGTCAGCAGGGGGGTCTCGTCATAAAAGGCATAGAGATCGTTGGGACCGAAATGCTTGAACTTGCCAAACTTGACCTCAGGCGACGCGGCCGCGGTGGCGGGTTTGAGCTCCGAGGTGTTCACCGCGGCAAGCGAGGCATGGGTGTTCGAGAGCCCGCGGATGTTGGCGACGAGTGGCGCGATGTCCGCCGGCACGGCGGGGTCTTCGAGATTGGCGAAATATTTTTTATCCGAGCTGGCCGCGATGCTCACCCCGAATGTTTTCTGCGCGACAGCGGCGGTAGCGTGAAACTTGATCGTGCGGGTTCGCGCGCTGGCAAAATCAACGGTGAATCCGCTCTGCGCAAGCCAGCTCGAGACCTTTTGAACGTCAGCGTCGGCCGGGCCGAAACGCGCATCGAACTCCGCGGTGGAGATCCAATGGTGATACTGCGGCGATGACGGGTTCTGCTGCGCGGCCAGCAGGCGATCGAGATCGGCGCGGTTGTGCAGCGCGAGCGTAAGCTGCATGCCGAGGCGACGATCCGAAGCGACCGGCCCCTGACCCGCGAGCTCGGCTGCCGGGGCGGGATGATTGCCCAAAATTTTGACCGAGCCGGCCGCCGCATTGGCGCCGCCGGCGAAAGTCGCGGTAGCCAGCGCGCAAATTACTGCCACGGCTACTGAGCGAATCTTCGACTTCATCCTTCCCATACGTTGCGCTGCGCCTCCATTAGAAACCCACTCAGAGTGGCATCAAGACACGCAGTTTGCAAAAGCAACGTTTTTGAGCTCAAAAGCATCCCAGGGCATCGCAACGGGCCAGTTATCCGCCGCAGGCGCGGCGCGTTTGCAAGCCGCCTGGTGTTGATGGGAGTCTGAAGCAGGATTCGAAATCGAAATTCCGGTTGAGGCGGCCACCAGCTACATCGCCCGGACAAAGAAAACCCACATGACAGCAACCGAGCAATTGCGCGACGAGCACGAAGCGATGACGCTGGCCCTCTCGATTCTCGAGAAACTATGCCAGCGGCTTGCCAGCGGCGAAGAGGTCAATCCGGAGCACTTCGGCCAGGTGCTGGAGTTCATCCATGTCTTCGGCGACCTATGCCACCATGGCAAGGAGGAGGAATTTCTATTTCCCGCCCTCGAAGCGGCGGGCATCCCCAACGCCGACCGGATGCTCGACGTGATGGGCGAGCATGAGCACTGCCGCATCCTCATCCGGCAAATGGCCGCCGCGTGGCAAAAACACCGCTCGGGCGATCACGCGGCCGCGGCCGCGGTGATTAAGAGCGCGCGAGCCTACAGCGCGTTTTTGAATGCGCACATATCCAAGGAAAACGACGTCCTCTTTCCGATGGCCGAGGCGCGCCTGTCGGCCGACAGCCAGCGGCGGCTGCTGGAGGAATTCAAGCGGCTCGAAATCGAGTGTATCGGCGCAGGCGGGCACGAGCAGTTCGACAAGACTTTGGATTTTCTCAAACAAACTTATCTTGTCGGGAGGGAGGACGGGCGGGAGAAAATCCAGCAACTTCGGCGAACAAATTTTTTCTCTGAAGCGGTTACAAAATGGAAATTCAGGATTAAAGATTTGATCAACCAACATTTTGGAGGGAAATAGAGCAGCATCAAGACACGCGGGGTTCGTGCCCGGCCCCGGGTGTTCTTCACCGTCCCGGTAAGCCGGACCCGTAAGCCGGTCCCTCATCATAAAACCACAAGGTGTCCACGCCGGAGAGATCAGGGACCGATATTACCGTTGTCGACGAGCAGGCCGAAGTCGACCACGGTGGGCATATCATGCTTAGGGCATACCTTTTTGTACCACCGGAGCTCTTGCTGGGGTAGAAATTACTTTTTGTATTGTTAGCGTAGTCAAAATTGAACTGGTCGGCCACATAGTTGGTCAAATCCGCGAGGCCCCCGCCAACCCCCGGCCGTTCCTCGATCCACTCCGCGGAATTGCCAACGTAGGTGATGGTCGACGGTGGGCTAAACGCGTACGTAGCGGATTGATTAAGTGTGTAGTTGGCGATGTAGGCGTGCCCGTTTAGCGCCGCGGTCGTGTACCAAACCTCCGAGCCCATCAGGTTGCCTGGTTCGACGGCTGGTGTGCTTACCCTACTCTCGGAGAATGGGTACCATTCGATCCAGGCTGAGTAAAAGGTGCTGGTTGAACCTGAGCAGAACGCGTCCACCTCGGTACCGGCCTGTAGGACGTCGCCCGAATTAAAGCCGTCGAAACCGATCCATTGCGAAGAGTAATCCCAACCGCCATTGCAGACGCCAAAGGCTTGCTGGGCGACTGGCACAACCCATTCAGCATAAATGGCACTGCCATTTTTAGTGAACGTGCCATTTTTTCCGGCCACGGCATAGCCGCTCCAATTATCGCTGGTCGCGGAAACGGCGCCACCATTAAGGGTTTCGCCGGCCAACACACCTTGAGCGGGACCATTGTAGATGGTCGTTTGCTGTAACTTCGAATTTGCGACGCGCGGCACCGAGACCAGCTTTTTCCAATGGGCGTACTGGTCAGGCGCGCTCTGAGCATCGGGGCGGGGCGGAAATCCGTATTGCTCGATCTCCGCATCCGATGCCGAAAGCGGATTAAAGCCCGCAGGCGGCTGAGGGTATGCGACAACCTCCTGGGCACTGGTCTGATCGGTTGCAACGCTTTCGGGGGGTGGCGTCCCATTGGCCATGGCGAGGGAGGAAGGGGCGCAAAGCGCAATGGCAACACCGAGACCGACGACGCGGAGGCGTCCAGCAACTTCCGCGAACAATTTTTTCCTCATCTTTCGCTCCAAAAAGTTTGTTAGCAAACCCCTCAATCCGGAATTTCCGTTTTGAATCACCGTTCAGAGTGGCACCGAGAGAAGCCGGCCGCAAATGCGAAGTTTGAGCCCGGAGTTTAGTTCAAAGGCTTTCCAGGGCATCGCAACGGGTCAGGTGCGCGCCGGATGCGCGGCGCATTTGCAAGCCGTCTGGTGTTGATGGGAGTCTGAATCGGAATTCAAAATGGAAATTTCCGGTTGAGACGACCACCAGCTACATCGCCCAGACAAGGAGAACGCACATGACCGCGACCGAGCAATTGCGCCACGAGCACGAAGCGATAACGCTGGGCCTCTCGATTCTCGAGAAATTATGCCAGCGGCTTGACAACGGCGGGGAGGTCAATCCGGAGCATTTCGGCCAGGTGCTGGAGTTCATCCAGGTCTTTGCCGACCAATGCCATCACGGCAAGGAGGAGCAATTTCTCTTCCCCGCCCTCGAAGCGGCCGGCATCCCCAGGAACGGCGGGCCGATCGGCGTGATGTTGAGCGAGCATGAGCACGGCCGCGCCCTGATCCGGCAAATGGCCGCCGCGTGGCAAAAACATCGCTCGGGTGATCGCGCGGCCACGACCGTGGTGATTGCGAGCGCGCGCGACTACGGCGCGTTTTTGAATGCGCACATATTCAAGGAAAACAACGTCCTCTTTCCGATGGCCGAGGCGCGCCTGTCGGCCGACAGCCAGCGGCGGCTGCTGGAGGAATTCGAGCGGCTGGAAATCGAGCGCATCGGCGCAGGCAGGCACGAGCAGTTCCACAAGAATCTGGATTTTCTCAAACAAACTTATCTTGGATAGAAAGCGCGTCTGAATCGGCCGGCGATAGGGGTTTGGCTGGGTCCAAGATCGCCACAGCGATGAGGAAAGGGGGGGGAGAGGCTCGAAGGTGTCTCATCGCGGGACGCATCTGCGTCACTTGCAGAACAATCGATTGACGATGGGGCACTTCCCGCGGCCCTTCGATCCCAATCTCCAGCCATCTCGTGAGTATTCTCAACGGTCACGTAATCCATCCAGGTCGGCATAGTGATTGCTCTGTTGTGACGTGCAATAGCGCGATGTCAGGCGCGAGGCTTTTTTTCGAATGGACTTGTTGGTCGTAGAAGACAACCCCACGGAGCGGATGCTCATCCAGGCCCGGCTCCGGCGCGCCTTCCCGAGCGCGCAGATTTTGGCCCCCGACGGTCCGCTTCAGTTCAATGAGCACCTCAAGCGCGGCGGCTGCGATGTCGTGGTCACGGATTATTGGCTAGGTTGGATTGACGGGTTGTCGGTCCTTCAGCGCGTGCGAGAGCGATGGCCGCGGACTCGGGTAATCATGCTGACCGGCAACGGCGGCGAAGAGGTGATGGCGAGCGCGTTCAAGTACGGTTTGTATCGCTATCTGCTCAAGCCCGAGGGCTTTGATGAGCTTGTGGCGGCGGCCGCAGCGGCGATGGAGAGCAAGCGACGCGAAGATTCCCAGGAACTGATGGCGATGATCGTCAATGCGCTTCCTGAGGGAATTCACAGCGTGGACGCCGCCGGGATAATCACGGCGACTAACGCGGCAGCGCGCCAGATATACGGATATGCAGACACCGAGATTGTCGGCCGCACCAACGAGATTCTGCTGCCGGCTGCGCGGCGCGACGAAATCCGGCGGCTGCATGAGCGGGCGTTCGGCGGAGAAATGGTGCCGCGATTTCCAACCCTTCAGGTCCGCAGCGACGGCGCCGAAATCGCGGTGGCGATGACGATTCTCCCGATGCGTGACGGCCACGGCGCGGTATCCAACGTGGCGTATATCACCACTCCTATTGGCAAGCCGATTCGCGAGGTAGTTGGCTCGAGCGCGCGGCAGGAGGACCGGCTGGAGGGACCGCATCGGTCCCCTCCGCCCCCGCTCGCAGCGAGCACCTGACACTAGCGCGGACGGTCGTGCGCGGGCGATTTTTGGCGATTTGATCGTCGGATGAAAACGGCGCGGATGCGGGTAGTTACGGTTCGAAGGTGAATATATGACAGAGGAGAACCAGCTGCCTCCTACCTTGGCGCCCGCCGGAAGACTACAGTAACGAGCCTGATGGCTCGCAATGACGGCTCGAACAATCCGGCGGAGAATGCGCATTGAACCGTCTGTTCAATGACCGCGGTCACCCGATAGGGCTCGCGCTTTTCTACGTGTTCGGCTGTTTCGTCTGGCTGGCGATCTGCGTTCGGGTGCTATCGCTGCTACCGCCGCATTCGTGGGCGCTTAACGTATGCGTGAACACGCTGCTGGTCTACCTAGTGGTATCCCACTACACCAAGAGGATTCGGATCTTGGATGCGGCGCAAGAGGAAGCGCTCCTGCGTGCGCGCGGGTACTTCGAATCGTCGGTTGAGGGAATCATTTCGGCGGACGGCGCCGGGAGGATTCGTCAGGTCAATCCGCGCGGGCAGGAGCTGTTTGGTTACGACGAGTCGGAACTGGTCGGTCAACCTATAGAAGTCCTGGTGCCGCAACGCTTCCACTATCGCCACGAGGCGCATCGCGACGGATTTTTTAAGGCTCCAAGATCCCGCATGATGGGCCGCGGGATGGAGATTGCGGGACGCCGAAAAGACGGCAGCGAATTTCCCGCCGAGATCAGCCTCAATGTGGTTCATTCGCGTCGCGGCGAGCTGATAATCGCGTTCGTCGCGGACATCAGCGAGCGCCTTGCGATGGAGCGCGAGGCGCGCCGCAACGAAACCGTGGACGCGCTGGCGGCGGTGGCGGCCGGAGTCGCGCACGAATTGAACAACCCGTTGGCCGTGATGGCGGCGCGCATCGAGCTGATGCTGGCGTCGGACCAGGATCTCAGCGCCGAGACGCGCGAGGACATGCTGGTCCTGCAAAAAAACATCGAACGCGCCAGCCGCATCTCGCACAGCATGCTTTCGGTCGCCCGTCAGCGCCCCGGCGTGCGTTATGCGATTGACATAAACGTGGCGGTCGAAGAGGCGATGCTGATGGTTGGGGCAGAAGCCAGGGGCGGCATGCTCCGATATGAAACGAACCTCGATCGCTTGCTGCCGGAGGTAATGGCCGAGCGGACGAGTCTGGAGCAGGTGCTGATTAACCTTATACTGAATGCACGCGACGCGGGCGCGCGCCTGATACGCATCCAGACTGCGCCGGCTCCGGGACGCGCCGGTTATCTCCAGTTGTCAGTCTCGGACGACGGCTCGGGAATCAAGAGCGACGCGCTCGGGAAGCTGTTTCGGCCGTTCTTCACGACCAAACCCAAGGGGACCGGCCTGGGTCTGTGGTTGAGCCAGCGGATCGTACAGGATCACGGCGGCAGTATCGCGGTTGAATCGGTGGCGGGCAAAGGCGCCACCTTCATGATAACGCTGCCGACGATTGACGAATCGTCAGCGGGGGACGTGGCCCTTCCCGCGGGAGATGAACCGCCGCCGCCGCAAGTCCCGGCCGCGCGAAGCAATCAGTCGGGCCGTTAACCGATTTTTTTTCCATGCCTATGGCTGCGCAAGCAAAAATTCTGATCGTGGACGACGAACGCGACCTGGTGGACGCATACGTCCGGCTGCTCGAGCGCTCGGGCTATCGATGCACCGGCGCATTCGACGCGAACCAGGCAATCCAGATGATCGACGCCGAATCGCCCGACCTGGTGATCACCGACTTGAGCCTGCCCGATAACAGCGGCGTCGAGATCGTCCGCCGCGTGCGCGCGAAGTTGCCGGTCACCCCGATCATCGTGATGTCGGGACACAACACGCCCGGACTCCACGAAGCGGCGCTGGCGGCCGGCGCGCACCTCTCGCTGCTGAAGCCTGTTTCGATAGCCGAGCTTCGGCGCGTGATCGGCGAAGCGCTCGCGTAGTGAAGAGCCGCCGGCGGAATCACAGGGTGCGTTTGAAGGACATGCTGGCGACCACCAGCATCAGGACCATGAAGACCAGCAGAAACGCGATGTCGCCGCTGACTGCGGCGAAGTCCGCGCCCTTGAAAAGAATCTGTTTGATTGCGCTCACCGAATGGGTCTCGGGATTGAAGTGCGCGAAGGCTCGCAGCCAGGGCGGAAAACTTTCAATCGGATAGATCGCGCCGCTCGGAAAAAACAGAATCACGTTCAGGAATCCCGCGAACGTCCCGACCAGCCGCGGATGGCCCGCGCGTCCCAGCAGCGCAAACGTCATCGCCAGCAGTCCGGTCGCGCTGACGACGATTATTCCCACCAGCATCGCCAGCGCTATGGGTCCGCCGAGGATTCGCCCGCGCGTGATCAACAGGCCCAAAAACAACACCAGCACACCGGCGATGCTGGTGACGACCACGCCGCTGGCGAGTATGCCGCCGGCGATGTCCCAGCGTGAAAGGGGAGTCACCAGATAGCCCTCCGTCACGCCGAGAAATTGATCCATCACCCAGTTGAACACACCGGACATCAGCGACCCCATGAAGATGGCCATTACGATGACGCCCGGGATGAGCGATCGATCGTAATCCACGTACGGGAACAGCCAGTTGGGCCGCAGTGAGATGTCGTTGAGCTTGGGTTCGCGCGCGGTGACGAAGGCAACCTTCACGGTTGCGGCCGCCTGGTCGAGCACGGCTTCCAGCGTTTCGGAGCTGACCCCGTCGACGTTGTCGGTGAACAGTCCGATCTGCGCGATGCGGCCTTCGGCGACCGCGTGGCTGAAGTCGGGCGGAATCACCACCACGCCTTTGAAGAGTCCGTCGCGGACTTGGCCGATCGCATAGCCCGGGTCGTTCTCGAAGGTGATGTCCACCGTTTTCGGTCCCGCCTGCAGCGCGAGCAACTGTTCGACGATTCGGCGCGCGTAGAGTCCGTGATCCTGTTCGACGACGACAATCGGCAGATGCTTGAGCTGGCCCTGAAATGAATTGCCGATTATCACGAGATAGACGATCGGCATCAGGATGACCGATAGCAGCGTGACCGGATTGCGCATCAGCTTCTTGAGATCGCGCCGCATGACTGCGAGGAACTTCAGCCCGAGCATCGGCATCCCCCTCAGCGGTGCTGCGGCATCCCGGCTCCGACCAGCAAGCTGACTTTCTTGGCCGGCTCATCGCGGAGCGTGCGTCCGGTGAAGTGGATGAAGACGTCTTCGAGCGAGAGCTTCTGCACGGTGATCGAGGTCACGCGGCCGCCGGCTCCATCGACCGCCTCGAGAATTTTCGGAATCGCGTGCGCGCCGTCGTTGGTCGAAAGCTGCAGGCGGTTGCCGCCGTCGCGATTTACCACGCGCAGATACGGCATCTGCCCAAGCATCTCGGCGATCGCGTCGGGATTCTTTTCCACCACCAGATCGATCCGGTCCGCACCCGGCACCATCGATTTGAGTCCCATCGGCGTGTCGAGCGCGATTATCTTGCCGGCATCGACGATTGCGATCCGATCGCACAGCGACTCCGCCTCGTCCATATAGTGCGTGGTGAGCGAAATGGTGATCTCGCTTTCCTTGCGCAGCGCCTCGAGCAGGTCCCACACCGCGCGCCGGCTTTGCGGGTCAAGTCCGATGGTCGGCTCGTCGAGGAACAGCACGGCGGGCGAATGAATCAGCCCGCGCGCGATCTCGAGCCGCCGCCGCATCCCGCCCGAGTAGGTCGCGACCAGATCGTTGGCCCGCTCGTTCAGCCCTACCATATGGAGCAGCCGATGCCCGCGCTCGCGGCGCTCGCGGCGCGACAGGCCGAAGAACTCGCCGTAGATGTCGACGTTCTCCCATCCGGTGAGGTCGAGATCCGAGGTCAGCGCCTGCGGAATGACGCCGATATTTTCGCGTACCTGGCGCGGATATCGCGCGACATCGAAACCCGCGACGGTTGCACGCCCGCCGCTGGGCGCCAGCAGCGTCGTCAGCATCCGCACTAACGTCGTCTTGCCGGCGCCGTTGGGCCCGAGCAGTCCGAACACTTCGCCGCGGCGGACCTCGAAGCTGACCTTGTCGACCGCGGTGAAAGCGCCGAAGCGCTTAGTCAGGTCTTTGGTCTGTATTGCTGGTGACTCTGGTTCCATCGGTTCGCGGAAAGCTGACTTGCGCGGTCATTCCGGGTTTGAGTTCGCCTTCGGCCTGCAACACCTGGACCTTGACGTAGAAGGTGCGAATATCCTGGCGCCCGCGCCGCACATCGCGCTCGGTTGCGAACTGGCCTTCCTGTCCGATCGCCATGATTCGGCCGCTGAAAATCAGCGGCGGTCGCGTCGGCAATTCGACCTGCGCCGACTTGCCGATGTACAGCGAACCCAGGTCGGTCTCTTCGACATCGACGCGCGCCCAGATCGTCGAGAGATCATCGACGGTCAGAACCGGCACGCCCGGCGTCACCCATTCGCCGACTTCGAGCGCCTTGCTGACCACGACGCCATCGACCGGGGATTTTATCTCGGTGTCCACCAGTTGATCGGCGTAGAGCTTCGCGTTGGCCTGCGCGCTCAGCACGTCGGCCTCGTCCTGCTCGACGCTGGTGATGGCGTCATCGCGCGTCTTGACGGCAATCACGTTTTCCTTCGAGAGTGCTTCGTCGCGCACCAGGTCGCGTCGCGCTTGCGCCAGGTTGGCCTGGGCATGAGCGAGATCGGCTTGCGACTTGGCGAGCCGATTTCTGAGATCGATATCCTCGATCAGGCATACGACCTGTCA
>Ga0074045_10000866_pt1 | contig 29662 bp, 22 predicted proteins | sample BogForMeECP23OM2_FD_94442 | JGI IMG/M metagenome (GOLD analysis project Ga0074045, IMG submission 94442) | Bog forest soil microbial communities from Calvert Island, British Columbia, Canada - Bog Forest MetaG ECP23OM2 | ecosystem: Environmental > Terrestrial > Soil > Wetlands ...
AGATGCTTTACTGTCACGCGATGTTTCACACACACCAGTTTTCAGAAACACGAAATCGCCTTTGTTTTATTGATGATTTGGTGGGCAGTGCAGGACTCGAACCTGCGCCCTCCTGCTTGTAAGGCAGGCGCTCTAACCAACTGAGCTAACCGCCCGTGCTGCTCACATCGATTCATGCTACAGGAAGCGCCAGAAGGCGTCAACGAAAGGGCGACCTGCGACCCTGGGACCCTGGCCGCCCCGCCGAGCGAACTTCTGCGGCGATTTTTTTTCGTATTTTTTCGTGCCTTTCTTGCGAATTCTTCGTCCAGCCAGTAAACTGAATTACTCGCTCGCAAGCAAAGGGAAGCCTCGGACATGCTGTTGAACCGCGATTACGTGGGCCACATGGCCTCTGAAGTAATCAAGAAACTCCTTGAGGGCAACCTCGTCGAGATTAAAGAGAAGGACGTGGAGCCGGTGATCGCGCGGGTGCGCGCCCGGATGATGGAAGAGATCACCGTCGAAGACAAAGTAAACGAAGAAGTCCGCAACATTCTTACGCAGTATCAGGATGAAATGCGCCGCACCGGCATCTCCTATCAGGACATGTTCAAGAAAGTGAAAGGCCAGCTGGCGCGCGACAAAAAGCTCATTCTGCGTTAGGCAAGGGAACAGGTACCAATGCGATTGACCCGCGAAAAAATTGTACGCATCTCACACCAGCTATCCGATCTACTGGTGGCAAGCAACGAAGTGGAGTTTGTCGAAGACCGCGACACCATTCGGCAGCACATGGTTCAGACCATGACGAACGTGCTGCGCGAAGAGGAAAAAGTGGAAGTAGAAGTGCGGAAGCGCATCACCTCGCAGAAAAAGGAAATTCTGGAAGGCAGCGAGGAGTGGGATGTGCTGTTCCGTAAGTACTACAGCGAAGAACTTCGCCGCATGGGCATCTCCGCCGCGCCGGAAGAGCACCAGCGAGCAGGCCACCGCAGCTAAACGCGGCGCGCGTCGCAAGATTTGTTGAACTCGTTTCCCGTTGAGGGAGCGAGGCTTTTTGCCTTTTAGGATGCCGTGTTTTCCCGACACCCGGTAGAAGCTGCGAACGTTCATCGCCATCATTTTATTGGCGTAAGGCCGCCGTAGGTGGTTCGCGAAGGACGAAACAGCGTGCAAATATATCGTGGAGCGCCTGTTTCCGCGGTGTGAATCCAGCGCAGATGCAATCGATCAGAAAATAGTAAAGGCCGAAGGGAGGGGCGTGCGCCAGGAGTCGTCCGCCCAGAAATCGTGCGCTGGCTCGCACGAATCTAACGCGACGGCCCTGGGTATCCGCGACATAGAGGCCCAAGACGCGCTTTCCGAGCGTTGCGCGCCAAGACGAACTTTCGAGCCCGGAAAAGTATAGCCACGAAAGCACGTTGAAGAAGGCAAGACTGATGTAAAGAAAGCGTGGACCAAACCTCATAAGAACTTCACTGGTCGGCATGCCTGCGTGCAGATCTAAAAAGTCCTTGGAGATCCGCATGCCAACGGACAAGAAGGAAACGAATACGGCAAAGGGAACAGCCAAGACGACCAAATCGATCGCTGCGGCAGCAAATCGCAGCCAGAATCCCGCGGGGCGTGCTGTGTTTGAGACACTGCGGCTAGGCGATATTGGTTCGCACGGATTCATGCGGGCGAGAATATCACTTCTCGATTTGCAGTTGAAATTGCCTGCGCTACTTCGACCACGGCTATTCAAAAAGAATGTGCCGCGCTGTTTTTGGCGAGATCCGTCTCGTATTTCGGCCATGGACTATTCATCAGCCTGCCATGTCCGCCGCTGCAGGCAATCACTTTGGCCTCATACGTCGCTACATACGCTGTACCGTCGGGCGCCAGCGTCGGGGAAGACTGCGCGACCGTTCCGATGATCACCGAGATATGAGCTTTCCATCCGGGGACACGCCAGAAAGATTACGTCCATCGACCATGAAAATCGTTCCGTCCTCCGCAAGGACCGGGGCTGCGAGGGTGCATCCATCGCGAGGCTCCATTTTGTGGCGTCGAACGAGTCGACTGCGTACCGGCTTGCATCGGCGCCGGCGAAGAAAATGGTGCCGTCCGCGGAGATTATTGGCGTCGCGCGGTTAATTAAGTTGATAGCCAGCCACGATCTTCAATTCCCACTTGGGCGTTCCATCCGGTGCCATGGCCACGGATTTTCCTGCCGATTCCAGCGAACAGCGTACGACCGCCGTCCCCGCGATTCCGTGCTGACAGAAAAATTCCCTGGGGGACGGTAAACTCCATTGTGCAGCGCAGCCGCACGCAGGCGCATTCTTTCGTTTGCAGTAACGAATAACAGTACTAACGGCCTGCGACTCGGCCAGCGCCGCTGGTGGGGAAAATTCGTTGCGTAAAAGTAAAGGGCGGCTTTTTCAGCCGCCCTTTGCCATCCAATATCTACCAGAGTAGATCCGATCATGGTGAATCGGGGCGGCGCTTCAAGGTTGGGCGATCATCATCCGTGGTGCTCGGATCGGTCTGCGTCGACGTGCCGGTGCCAGTCTGCTTCCCAGCCTGCTCGGTCTTGGTGCGCAGGGTCGGCTTGCCCGGCCCGTTATCCTGCACCTTACGCGCGAACATCACATTGCGCAGGCGCGCACGCACCTGATCGAATTCCGAGGTCGTCACGATGTATTCATCCTTCTCGGGAAGAATGCGGGCAATCTCTTTCTGCGCCGAGGCGATGCGGTCCGGTGTGGGTGGATGCGTGGAGAAAAACTTCGGAATTGTTCCAGGACGACGCTTCTCGTCCGCTTGAATTCGTTCAAAGAATGTCACGTAGGCGTTGGGGTCGTATCCGGCCTTGTACATATACTGCAAGCCGAGGAAATCGGCTTCCTTTTCGTCGTCGCGCGAGAATTTCAGGTAAGAAAGTGGAATCGCCAATTGCAAAGCCTGGTAGATGCCATATCCCGCCCAGCCGCCCGGTCCCAGCAACATCAACGGGATCGTGGCCAGTTGCATCACTTCGCCCTTGGTGGCCTGCTTGGTGCCGTGCCGTGCGATCACATGCGAAATCTCGTGGGCCATCACGCCCGCGAGTTCCGCCTCCTCTTGTGCGCGCATAATCAAGCCGCTGTTTACGTAGAAAAAGCCGCCGGGGAGCGCAAACGCGTTCACTTCGTCCGAGTCGATCACTTTAATTGTGAAGGGAACACGGGCGTCAGAATTGCGCACCAGGTTTTGTCCCACGCGATTCACGTACTCCACGATGACCGGGTCATCAATCAGCTTGGAGGAGCGCTCCACTTCCTGCGCCAGCCCTTTGCCTAGAGCGATCTCGTGCTCGATGGAGTAGAAATTAATTCCTTTGCCCGGATCGCGGTTTCCAATCGCTTCCACATCTTCTTTAGAGTTCTTTGGGTGAACAGTCTGCTGTTGCGGAACTGGCGCATCGGCTCCCGGTGTTCCGGGTGCCGGCTTTGCGGCGCAAGGAGGTAGAGGTTGCGCAGGCTTCGGATCTGGGGCGGGCTGGCTCGGGTCTTGGCATGTGGCCTGCGTGTTGGCCTTGGGATCTTGCGGTTTTGCCGGCTGGCTCGTTTGGGTCGTGGAGGGAGCAGTTTGCGGCACCGAACCCGGGTCCTGCGGCTGACCAAAAGACGCCACCGGCCACGCCCCTACTCCCCCTGCCAGAAAGACTGCTAAGACGAATTGCGAGGATTTCCGCATGACACCACCTCCCCCAATCAGCCGAATTATACACCCTTCGTCACACGGCCATAGGCCCATTGTTTAGGATGTGGCAGGGCCTGATAAGGTTTTCCCGCCGAGTGCGAAAGGCGGCACAGCTTTCATCTGCGGACCCACCCCTGCCCCCGCCCAGGGGCGCACCAGGTGTTGACACTTCCCCGCGGTGAATCTACAGTCGATACAGTCCATGAGCGCGCGAAAAATCCAGATTGGCCAACTTTGGAAGAAAGACGGCACGGGGGATACCTACCTGGTTACCCGAATTTACACCGAAGCGCTCAGTACCATCGCCCTGCTGCGCAAGTCTGGCGCCGAGGACCAGGACCTGATCCGGGTGCGGGTTGAGCGCACGCCCACCGGGCAGAACCTCCCTGGCTTTGTCCCCGCAGTCGAAGACGACTCGATTTGACAAGTCCTTGTTGCACCGTTTCTTAGGGATCTGATCCAACCTGCCCGGGCTGCCTTCGGCGTTGCGCCGCGCAACCGGAACCGGCGGACCGGGTCACTTGAGTGGCGGCCAGGTTTTGCACTCTGACACGCTCATCGGCAAAGTCGGCGGGTTGCCAGTCTGAAACCGAATCAACCGTCCGAGGTGGAGCAGAAGTTTCGTGTTCCCGTGGCATTTGAAACCGGCGTGGCAAGAACCACATAGTCATTGCAAGTTTTTCCTCTGCATACCGCCTTGATTTGGAAGCGGAATCCAGACTTCGTACACCACGCATCAATCGTACAGCTCCCGTCGGCCAAGGACTTGTCGATAAGACCTGCGTGCTCCGGCGAGGCAATGCCAGGATTACCTGGATCGGGCCCGAGGCGCGCGAGATAGGGTGCATAGCCCCTCGTTGGATACATTGCTTCATAAGTAAGTTGGGCTGTAGTCATGGTGCGCAGGCTGCCGACCGCACTGGCTTCATTTGCAGCAATTCTTGAGCGCAGCAGGTTAGGAATCGCGATGGCCGCCCCGATCAAGAGTCCTGTGGCGTCAAAAGCGGAGTTGATGCTTTCCTCACGAATGGCTGCCTCTTCCCCGTAAACTCGGATCACCGTCGGAGTAACGTCACCTCCGTGCTGAGTGAGGTATTCAGGAAGAACTGGCTTAAGCGACCGCAGGCTGAGTTGTGCCATTGCCAAAGGGTCCTCGTAGAGCAACGCCGACGCCTCCATTTGACGGCCTGGCGGCAATGAAGCGATGAACTTCGTGGACTTCGCCAACGATCCGCCGGAGCGGTGCAGTTGAACGGCTTCGGCAACCGCATCGCGACTGGAACCTACGACCATGTAGCCGTCCGAAAACGCATAGGCGAGTTCCGTCGTGCCTTTGCCTGACGGAATTCGCAAGGTATGGCAGGTCACGCCGCCATCATCGACCTGGCTCGCCTCAAAATGCACTTGAACCACCAGCGCATCGAGGGTTTGCTGCAAGTGGTTGGCGTCGTTGACCGCGAGGATTGCCTTCCAGACGGGCTGGGGGGAAGTTTCGGTGTCCAGCTCGACGGCGATCTCGCCACCCAGCAGGCTTAGGAGATCGTCTTTCAGACTGAGCTTCAACGCCTGTTCGGCCTGAGGAACCGTCGCTTTGAGAGACGGGCTAACTCCTTGGCCTCCTCGAAGATCTGCGCCGGGTTCGCCAGAACCAGAATGCCTGCCACCATTGCCTTGCGCGAGTCAAAGTCCAAACTCCCCAGCGGGCGGGGCTTCGCCAGCCAGGATGCGGCTGCGTGTCGCGGAGAGCTAAAGCTCAATTCCATTTGGCTGATTGGTACCCCGGCCACGGTCTTGTGGTCCCACACGAGGTATTGCATATCGGCGAATCCGCTGCGCTGGAACGCGGCACTTTGCTTCGGCGGGGGTGCGGACGTCTCCAAGAACTTTTGGATATCCGCTCCCGCTAAGAGCGTGATCCCGGATGGATATTCGCGCGCGACGCGTTGCCCAAACGGAGTCGATGCAAACTCGCGGCTGTGCGTGTCCAGCCTTAGATTGAGGCTGCGAATTGCGGCGAGGTCTTCCCCGGCGACCACAAAATCGGGGCGCACCATGACAATGAGTTGCTCCGCGGGATCTTTTTCCTTTGCGCTGGCCAGTTCCTGGACGTCGATGATGCGCACCGGGGGGGCGATTTGCCGGACTGGCTCACTGCCGCCTGCAGGAATTGTTTCAGACCCGGCTCGCGGAGCTCGGAAATAATCAGCTCGGACGCCGGCCATCCATTGCGGTGTTCTGGGACAAGCATGCGGAGGAGGGGAGGAATATCACGGCGAGCATCGCCACGCAGCTCAAAAAATAGCGCCGCATTTGCGGCGCAGCTTGCGCATATCTCATTTGTGTTGGCTCTCAATTCGGTGAGACCCGGAATAGAGGCTGTACCGGTTTCTCTCGGCAGAACACAATTCCGGGTTGAGATGTCGGCGCACGAATGACGATGTGCTCTGAGATATATCATCGCCGTTCGCGTAGAGAAGAGAGAATGGCTAGCGGGTGAGGCAATTCGATTCAGACGGGCTCTTGATCTGGCGTACTTCCAATTCGCAGCTCTGAGTCTTTCCGTGCTCGGCGTCAGATCGACCTTACCGGCAGGTCCACTACATCTTCTACTGCCATTAGTTCCTTCTGCAGGAACGGCTCGCCATACTTCACGCCGATCAGCTGCCCATGGTGGCGGGCCAACAATTCCATTCTTTGGTCCAATTCGTCAATTGCCAGGAAGACTCGCTGCCTCCGTTCGCTCTTCGCCGGGCGGAATTGCGACCCATAGGCCAGGATAGCCCGGTGCCGGGTCTCATATTGCTTGGTAATGTCGACAATGAAGGACGGCGGCAAGCCTTCGAATGACGTCGCATAGAGGATCTTGAACGGGCGGTAGGGCTCTCCCTCCAAGGGCAACTGCTTCAGTCCGGCCAGAAAACACCCTTCGTACCCCAGCGTCGATGCACGATAATGGTCCGGGTGACGAGCCTCCCAATAGGGCAGAATCACCGTCCGCGGGCGCAGCATGCGGATCACCTTGGCCAGTTCAAGCTTGTTCTGCCGGGTCGGTTGTACGTCGGAGTCCGGCACTCCCAACGTCCCACGCCATGACACCTTCAGGATCTTCGCTGCCTTTGCCGCTTCTTTCGCGCGTGTTTCCGGAGTACCCCGCGTGCCCATCTCACCGGCCGTTAGATCCAGAATGCCTGTTCGGTGGCCACGTTGCGCCATTTTCAGCAACGTGCCGCCACAGGTCAGTTCCACATCGTCGGGATGTGCCGCAATCGCCAGCAGATCGAGTTTCATCGCCTCTTCCTTAGGGGTCGGGAGCTGCCTGGGAACCGCGCGTTATTGAGTTCCCAAGGGACTCTGCGACCGCGATTGTAGCATCAAGCCCGAACGCAGTACCCCATTCCGGAATTGTCGAAAGAGGGAAGAGGTACCAATGTACTGGTAAATTGAGCCCCTTGACCCATGCCTCCTAGCACTAGCCTTCCTTATACTCTAAACATTCGGTCTTAACGGAGAAACTGTCGAAGTGCGGGGACACCCAGTGGCATGCGCATCGCGGAAGAGATTGGCTTGCCCGTGCAGGTTCAGGCCGACCTTTATTACACACTCTTGCTGAAAGACGCTGGTTGCAGCAGCAATTCTTCCCGCCTGTACCACATCCTGAATGCCGATGACATTCGCGCCAAAGGCGATCTGAAAACCACGGACTGGACCCGCGTCGGCTGGGAAAGCCTCCACTACGCCTTAACGCACGTCGCCACCGGCGACGCTTTTCCGCGGCGCGTCTGGAGGCTGGTCCGCGTAGCCGCTACGCAGCAACGCGACTCCTGCGAATTGGTCGAGATTCGATGCGAGCGCGGATCTTCCATTGTGCGCAAGCTCGGCTTCTCCGAAGCGGTGGCGGCGGGAATCTACAGTCTTGACGAACACTGGAATGGTGGCGGGTACCCCAACGGGCTGCGCAAGCAGGAGATCCCGCTCTATGCCTGCATCGCGAATCTAGCGCAAACTCTCGAAGTGTTTCTGATGGCCCGCGGCAGAAAAGAAGCCATCGAAGCCGCCAGGCTGCGCAGCGGTCGCTGGTTCAACCCCGAACTGGTTGACGCCACACTCTCGTTGTGCAAAAGCGGGAAGCTCTGGGAAGACCTGGAGAAAGAAGATTTGATCGAGCACGTGCTCGCGCTGGAACCGCCGGACCGCCGGCTGGGCACGGATGAGAAGACCATTGACGCGATCTGCCTGGCATTCGCCGAAATTATCGATTCCAAGACGCCGTTCACCTACCGACACTCCGTTGGCGTCGCGGATGCCGCTTCCGATATAGCGCGCCACATCGGCATGGGCAGTGGTGAATTGCGGAAGCTGCGCCGCGCGGCCTTGCTTCACGACATCGGCAAACTAGGCGTTTCCAATGCCATCCTGGAGAAGCCCGGGAAACTCACTGCCGAGGAATTCTCGCGGGTAAGGCAGCATCCCTATCACACCTACGAAATTCTTCGGCGCATCCCGGCGTTCTCTGATTTCAGCTACGACGCGGCGCTGCACCACGAGCGGCTGAACGGCAAAGGTTACTGGCAGGGATTGACGGCGGACGCGTTGCCTCTTCCAGCGCGGATCCTCGCAGTGGCCGACGTGTTCGACGCGCTCAGCGCCAAGCGCCCTTACCGCGACGCGCTACCTCTTGAAAAAGTTTTTTCCATGATGCGGGAAGAGGCCCCGCATGCGCTCGATTGGCTGTGCCTCGATGCCCTGATGGAATCGAGGAGTGTTTCGGAAAGTCGATTGCCCGCGTAGGGCCAAATCAAACAATCGCAATAAGAAAGCAAAGGAGATGCAAAAATGAATTATCGTCCCCGTCCGCTGCTGTTCCTGTGGGCGATGGCTGCTCTTGGATCAGCCACTCGCGCGCAGGATTTCTATTGGAACACGGCCGGCTCACGCTCCCAGGCTTTTGGTGGAGTCTACGTGGCCTCCTCTTCCGACGTGCTCGGCGCTCTCGCCGCCAATCCTGCCGGGCTCACCGAACTGCGTGGGCGGAACCTAAATCTGGAAACGGATGGGGTTTTCGCGCGCGGCTCGTTCAGCGATTCCGTCAACAACGGCGCACCACTGACGAATTCCGCTGGCGCGGTGCCTTATGGCGCTTTCGGTATGCCGATCGGCCACTCGCGCTTCAGTTTCGGCGTTGGCATGATCCCAGAACTTCTTTCCTCCGCTGACTGGCGCTATGTTGACGCGCCGGGCACCGCGGGAGCCACCGACGGTTTGCAGCGGCAGAACTCCGCGATCTGGGCTCTGCGGTTCAGCACCGTAGTTGGCGTCTCTTTGGGATCGCGCCTCTCTGTTGGCGCCTCGATCGGTGCGGACTACAACGATAACACGTTGCAGGCGCCGTACATCTTCCAGTCGCAGCCCGTCCTCGCTGGTCTGAAGACCCTGCTTGACCTGCATACCAACGGAGTTGGCTGGAACGGCAGCGTTGGGCTGCTTGCCAAGCCCACCAGGAAGGTCGAAGTTGGCGTCGCCTGGAAATCGCGCACGGTGATCAACAGCACGGGTACCGCTTCCGGCGACGCATACGCACAGTTCGGCGCACTTGGTGTTGCTGCTCCTTCCAACTTTACTTACGATGCGAAAGTGCAGAACGTGTTGCCGCAATCGGTGCTGGCCAACGTTGCCTGGCAGGCGAATTCGCGCTGGCTTGTGGCCTTTCAAGCGGACTGGGTCAATTGGAAGGAAGCGTTCGTCACCTTGCCGGTCACGCTGACCAACGGCACCAATGCCACAATTAACAGCCTGGCTGGCGGCAACTCCATGCAGGACGGCATCCCGCTGCAGTGGAAAGATCAGTACGGCTTCCACGCGGGCGTTGAACGCAAGCTTACCGAAGGGACCGTTCTTCGTTTCGGGTACGGTCATGAAAATAACCCGGTACCCAGTTCCACGCTGACGCCGCTTACCGCCGCCGTTCTTACGAATGCCATTTCCACCGGCCTCGCCTATCACCACGGACGTTCGCGATACGAAGCGTTCTACACGTTCCGCCCAGAGTCGAGCGCACACGTAACACAGAGCTCGCTGCTTGCGGGTGAATACAACGACAGCTCGGTTAGCGTCGGGACACAGACGGTTGGACTGAGCTACGCGTTCCAGTTCTAAGCTGGGAAATCCAGCAACCAAGCCCCGCTATCCTTCGGGCTGCGCGGTTTGTGGCCCGAGGCATTTCAGGCAGAGCCGGTGCCAGCTTTTTCTTTGTGGTGTCGCGTTCGTCTTGGCGTCCTTCAGCTCTCCGCCTTCGCATGCAACGCCCTCCAAGCCCCACCCATCGTACAATCAGCCGCGCACGCCGCCCTGTGGCCAGGTTTCATGTTCGATCGATTCCAGAGATCGTTATCGTTGTCGCCGCGATTCGGCTTGTGTTACCTGTTTGCCTTTTTTCTGGTGATTTGTTCTACCGCGCTCGCCGCCAAAACTGCAAAATTGTCGGGCGTCGTGTACACCCTTGGCGCTGACCGGGTGCAAACCGTCTGGCCCAACGCGAAAATCACGCTCAAAAATCTAGCCACCAACGAAGAACTTTCCACCATCTCCAACGATCTCGGGCAATATTCTTTCGTCGGCGTGCTTCCTGGCGAATATGAAGTGACCGTCCATCTCGCCGGGTTCGAACCTCTTAACAAGCGCGTCACCCTCGACGCCGACAAGCCGAATCAACTCGATCTACAACTCACACCGGAGAAGCGTACCGAATCCGTCGTCGTCACGGCCCCTGCCAACGGCGTTGACGTCACTTCCAGCACATCCGCGAGCCCCACTCTTACGACCGACGTCCTGAAATCCGTGGTGCGCTTGAACAGCGATTTTCAGGATGCGCTTCCGCTGCTCCCCAGCGTGGTTCGCGGACCGGATGGCCTGATTCACGTTAAGGGCGGACAAGCCAATCAAACCAGCGCGATCGTGAACAATGCCAGCATCGCTGATCCTGTTACCGGCCAGCCTGCCCTGAAACTTCCAACGGCCGCAGTGGAATCCATGCGCGTGCTCTCCAACCCCTTCTCCTCGGAATATGGCGGCTTCAGCAGTGGCGTGATCGAAGTCAACACGCGCGGCGGCACCGACGAATGGAAATTTCTTTTCGAGGATCCTATCCCTCGCCTTCGCTGGATTGACTACAGCCCGCACGGCATTGAAAGCTCCACGCCGCATTTCACTTTTTCCGGGCCCATCATTCGCGACAAACTGTTCATCTTTCAGTCTCTCTATTTTGGTTACGACCTCACGCGTGTGCCGTCTCTTCCCAACCCCAACAACGTTCGCGTCGATGAACGCGGCAATTCCCACACGCAAATCGATTGGGACATTACCGGCAACCATCACCTCACTTCCATGCTCACGGTCGATCCGCAAAACACCAGCTATGCGAACATCGACACCTTCGATCCCCAGCCCGTCACCGCCGATTCCCGCCAGCGCGGTTTTTTCACTTCGGCCACGGAACGCTGGATTCTTTCCGGTGGCGGCTATCTCGCCTCGCTTTTCTCCGTAAAACGCCTTAACACCGAAATTTTTCCGGCCGACTCCGCTTTTGGCGAGATGACTCTTTTCCCTGAACAAAACTCCGGCTCCTTCTTCAACACGCAGGGCCGTCACACGTGGCTCTACCAGTGGTCGCAGAATCTGCATCTTCGGCCTCTGGAAATTTACGGCCGCCATCTCTTTACTTTTGGCTATTCTTTGGCGCGCGCCACTTATCAGGGCTTCTTTTCCGATTTGCCCATCAATATCCTTCGCGAAGACTCGACGCTGAGTAGTAAAATTGTTTACCGCGACCCGCTGCTCGCTTCCGCTGCCACTCGCAACGATTTCACTTTGTTTGCCCAGGATAGCTGGCAGATTCATCCGCGTCTGATCCTCGATTTTGGCGTGCGGCTCGATCACGACAGCCTGTCTTCTGATTCCGTGGACGTCGCGCCTCGCGTGGGCTTCGTCTACGCTCCCTCGGGCGACAGTCGCACCGCCATCCGCGGCGGCGTCGGTCTGTTCTACGACAAGATTCCTATCAACGTGGCCATTTTCCCGAATCTTCCTGCACAGACCATCACGCAATTCGGCGCCGATGGCAGCACCGTTGTTGCTGGTCCGGCTACCTTTCGCCACGTCGTCGCCACTAGCAACGGCAGCCTTACCGTGCCATACAGCCTGGGCGCTTCAGTTCAGTTCGACAGGGAACTACGTAAGGACTTGCTTTTCCGCTTTGGCGCGGAGCTGCGCAACGGCTACCACGAATTGTTCGTCAATCCCACGCAATCCGCGGATGGGTCCGGCCAACTAGGTCTGTACAATTCCGGCCGCCAGAATTACCGGGAATTTCTCTTCATGCTCCGCTGGCAACCGTTGGAAAACACCACCATGATAGCAAGCTACGTCCGCTCTCGCGCCTGGGGCGAACTGAATGACTACAATCAGTTTTTTGGCAACTTTTCCTATCCACTGATTCGCGCCAATCAGTACGGTCCACTGCCGCACGACGCTCCGAATCGCGTTCTTTTCTGGGGCATCATTCAGCTGCCCAAGAAATTTCAATTCGTACCGATCCTCGACGTTCATTCCGGCTTCCCTTACTCCAACGTCGGTATCAACTGGAATTTCGTTGGCCAGCGCGACGAAGCCGGCCGCTTCCCCACGTTCGTTGGCCTCGACGCCAAAATCCAATATCCGTTCGACTTCAAATTCCACGGCCACCGCATTCAGTTCCTTGGCGGCCTGAAAGTCACCGACCTGCTCAACCATTATCAGCCCCGCGATGTCCAGCAGTACCTCGGTTCCCCGAATTACGGCACGTTCTACAATTCCGTGGGACGCCTATGGCGTATCGACGGGGACTTCGATTTCTGAGCTATGTCTAGCTTTGATGGAGTGTGTCTTCTGCGGGAATCTGCTGTTAACTCGGTCCTGACCGCTTGTGCTCAAAACTGAACGAGTAGCCCATATAGATCAAGATTCCATCAAACCCGGGATTGTTCTTCACCGTGTGCATATTCGAAAAATGGAAAAACGTGACGCCCGTCTTCAGGGAACTTCTCCCGCGCACCGGGAACTTCATTCCTGGCCCGAATTGCAGCGAGAAGTTCGTCCTTCGAGTATCGACCGGCGTCTGGGTTGTAAATCCCAGCAGCCCGAAATTTACGTCGATAAACGGCTGGGCTATCCGCCATTGTCTGCGTGGCGCGAAATCCAGTCCCAGGGCGCCCCCGCCACCGTAGTGGTACGTCCGTCCGTTGGCAGTAGGGAACGACGGCATGCACAGGGGAATGACTTCGAAGTTCCAGCGCATGATGGTGTGCTGAAAGTTGAACATGTGGCGGCGCAAGCCAATGCCTGTCGCAAACATCTCCTGTCCCGCATAGGTACTCATGACGTTAACCGATCCCACCGTCTGGGCACTCCAAATCGTTATGTCGCTGAAAAACGGCGGTGCTTCTGATTTGGAACGATTCAGTGGCGGATCAGGTGTGTCCTGGCCGGCAGAAATGCTGGGAGCAAAAAGAAGGAACAGAAGCAGCAAGGCCAAGGCGGTTTGCCGGAATGACGCAGGCGAGACTGTCCGGAACCGTACTCTTCTCCCTACCGCGGGAACTGGCCGGTCAACTTGTCCCAGAAGGTCGATCGCCACGAAGCCGTCACCCCGGTGATGCCGCAGTCCAGGAGGCGCGTATTCTAGGACTAGCAGGGTCAAATTGTCCATCAGGTGATTAACTGAGAAGGTATCAAGTTTGTGCCGGGTGGCGGGCGGACCGTCTGAAATTCCGTTAATCCGCATTTCGCGGGATCGCGCTACTCTATTTAGACCATGTCCACCAAAAGCTTATCCTTGGTTGCATTTGTATTTGCGGGAGTTGCCGGCATCTCGTGGTGGGGAATCCATAAGCAAGAAAAACCCGCCCCCACGCCCATGCATCATGTGGCGCTGGAACTGAAAGTGCCAACGGAATTTCGCTTTGTCGCTTTCGGAGATACCCGCTTTCACGACCCGTCGGACACGCAGCCAGCCAGCCCGGCGGTACGACAAGCGCTGGTCGCGGCAATTGATCAGGAGCAGCCCGCGTTCGTGTCGATTGGCGGAGACATCGTCTACTCCGGGGACAATGCCAACGACTGGGCAGTGTGGGATACGGAAACGAAAACCTGGCGTGACCACCGCATCCCCATTTATCCGGCGCTCGGAAATCACGACTTGAAGGGCGATCCGAACAGCGCTCTGGGGAACTATTTCGCGCGCTTTCCGCAGTTGGACAATAGCCGTTTCTATTCCGTTCGCATGGGCAATAGCTTGATGTTGATCCTGGATAGTTCGCTCGACGAAACCACGGGCACACAGGGAGATTGGCTGCGCGGTCAACTCGACTCGCTTCCCACAGGCGTGGATTTCGTCTTTCTGGTCTTCCACCACCCGCCGTACACCAGTTCATCCGACGAAAAGATCTATGGGGGCGGCCACTCCGCCCGCGCCCCCGAGCAAGCTCTTGGGAAAATGCTGGAAGCGAAACAGCAACATTTGCACGCGCGCCTGATTGTCTTCAGCGGCCACGTTCACAATTACGAGCGGCACGAGCACAACGGTGTCACATACTTCGTCACCGGTGGCGGCGGCGCTCGTCCTTATATCATTCCCCGGGCACCGGATGACCTCTACAAGGATCCAGGTGTCAATTACCACTACCTGCTCGCCCAGGTTCGCGCGACCAGCGTGGAAATCACCATGAACAAGCTCGAACTGAAGGATGGCAAGGAAGTCTGGACGCGGCCAGACTCGGTCACTTTGACTCCGCCCGCCGTGCCAGCCGGCGCGCACGCACACTGATTTCTTCTGTAACACGGCATTAACCGGGCGTTTATGTGGCGCACACTAGGATGAATGTCCAGAGGTCCTCGGCGTGCGCATCCTCATTGTGGAAGACGAACCGCAAATGGCGGGCTTGTTGGCCCGTGGCCTGGAGGAAGAGCTTTACGAAGTCAGCGTAGCCAAAGACGGCAAGGCGGCGCTGGATCTCTCCACCTCTAAGGAATTCGACGTCATCTTGCTCGACGTCATGCTGCCCAAAATCGGCGGCTTGGATGTGGCTCGTCAGATTCGCCAGCGCGAGCAGTCGACTCCATTGCTGATGCTGACTGCACGCGATGCGCTCCCCGACATCGTGAAAGGACTCGATGCGGGCGCCGATGACTATCTCACCAAGCCATTCTCGTTTCAGGAACTGCTTGCGCGGATTCGCGCTCTGGTGCGGCGCCACGAATTCCGCAGAAAAACGGTTGTGGAGACCGGCGATCTAGTCCTAGACACCACTTCGTTTCGCGCTTTCCGCGGCGGGCGCGAGATTTATCTCTCGCTGACGGAGTTCCGGCTTCTGGAATTGCTGGTTCGCAATTCCGGCCGAATCGTTTCTCGTTCAGAAATTCTTACCGCCGTGTGGGGCGCTGGCCGAGCGGTAACAGAGAATACCCTCGATGCGTTCGTTCGATTGCTGCGTCGGAAGGTCGATCCGGAAGCCGAGAGCAAAATGATTCAGACGCATCGCGGGTTCGGCTACTCCGTGGGAACGGAGAAAAGCCCGTGCAACTGACCATTCGCGCACGGCTCACGGTCCTTTATTTCGTCGTTCTCGCTGCCTCGTTCTTCGCATTCTTCTGGATTTGCGATTTCGGCTTTCAGCACAGCATTGAAACCACCGTCAACGACGCCTCGCGCGGCAACCTGAACAGTGTCCGCAGGGTGATCGAGACTTCTCTGCCCCAGGGTATCCCCAAAGTGCAGCACGAACTGGCCGAACTCTCGAGCCTCTGGGCCAATGGTGCGATCTTTGAGGTCGCCAGCGCTCACGGAGAATGGCTGTTTCGCTCGCCTCATTTCCTTTCGCCGCAGTCTTCGCTACCCGCAATTCCGTCCACCGGCGTTTCGTTCCTCACCACCAACCTGGAACTGCGCCAATACCGCATTGCCAGGGAACGTGTCGTGATCGATGGAAATACATTTCTGATTGATGCTGCTGTACCCACGGAGCCCTTCGATCAGGCACTCGACAGTTTTCGGCTCATTGAAAAAGAGTTCCTGCCGCTGCTGGTAATCCTAGCTTCATTGCTCGGCTACTGGCTGGGTGGCCGCGCTTCGGCGCCTGTTAACCGCATCATCCAATCGGCCGAGGAAGTTGGGGTGCAGAGTCTGTCTCGACGCTTGGAACTGCCGCGTGCCAAAGACGAGTTGCGACGGCTGACGGAAACTCTAAATGCCATGCTCGATCGCATCGAATCTTCCGTGAAACGCATCACGCAATTTACGGCGGACGCCTCGCATGACTTGCGCACCCCGCTCTCGCTGATTCGCACGAATGCCGAGCTGGCGTTGCGTCGCCCGCGCACGGAAAGCGAATATCGCGCCACACTCACCAGGATTCTCGCCGCTTCCGAAGACAGCGCGCAGTTGATTGACCAGCTTCTCACCCTCGCGCGCGCCGATGCCGGCGCCACGCAACCAAATTTAGAGCTGGCTCCGCTGCTTCCCGTTCTTCAGGACGCCTGCCGGCAGGCGCGTCTCTGGGCCCAGGCGAAAGGTATCGGTTTTCAAGATTCGCTGGCTGCGGAACCGCTTGCCCTGTATATCGATGCGTCTGCAATGGAGCGCCTCTTGCTCACACTTCTGGATAACGCCGTGAAGTACACGGCCGCCGGAGGCACGGTGAGCGTTCGCTCGTATTCCGACGAGCAACACGCCATTGTCGAAGTCGCAGACTCCGGTATTGGCATCGCCGAGTCCGACCTGCCACATATCTTCGATCGGTTCTATCGTGCCGACCAGGCCCGCTCGCACGAGGTTCCAGGCTCGGGCCTGGGGCTCGCTATTGCCCGCTGGATTGCCGATGGGCACAAAGCGACGATCGAGGTGGAAAGTTCGTCGGGGCACGGGTCGCTCTTTCGAGTGCGCGTGCCTCTAGCAGGCCCACTGACAGCGGCGGAAGTCTTACCGAAGATGCTGGAAACTCGCGTGGAATCCGCTCTGAAAGCTTAGTAACCTGAAAGTTCTTTCACCCCCTTTTTAACCTGTTGTTAACCTCCATTCATCTTTGCGCAAGCAGGCGCATGTCCTAATCGCAGAAGGGAAATTGGGTGTCTTACGCCGACCGGCATCCTCCGGCGGGAGCACGTTAAGAAACGAATCGTGGCAGGGTAGTGATCTACGCCTAGGAAGCGAGGGCGCGTGGTTACGTTAGGGGTCCATCTCGGAAGGTGCCAGCACCGTCAGACTGTCGACGTGCTCGCGCTATTGGAACACGGCTCACCCAGGCTGCAGCGTCTCGCAGGGCACCCGCTGCTTTGTCAGGAATCTGGAACTCTCAGGAGAAGTCAAAATGTTAAAAAGAATCCGTCCAGAAATGTTGCTGCTGCTCGGCATTCAATTGTTTCTAGCGACAGCCGTACTCGCACAAATCGACAGAGCTTCTCTGGAAGGCACGGTAACCGACCCAAGCGGAGCGGTTGTTAGCGGGGCAAGCTTGCGAATCGTCGCTGTCGATACCGGGCTAACGCAAGAGCGCACGACGAATGGCAATGGCTATTACCGTTTTCCAGGCATTGCCAAAGGGGAATACACCGTTTCGGCTTCCGATCCCGGTTTCAAAACCAAAATCATTGAGGAAGTAGATGTTAAGGTGGGTGAAACCCGCACGCTGGACATAAAACTGGAGGTCGGGCAATTAAGCGATAAAATCGAAGTAAAAGTCGACGTGAATCCGGAAGAAAGGAGTTCCGCGGAAAGCAGCGCGGTCATCGACGAATTGCAGATCGAAAACCTCCCCATGAACGGCCGCAATTGGGCAGGCCTTACGCGACTGGCTCCTTGGGCACAGGACGATGGCGGCGGCGATCAGCGAACGATACGCTTCGCCGGGCGAGCGCGCGACGACAACAATTTTTCCTATGACGGCGTGGACGCCACGGGAATTCAAGAGCAGGCACAGAAGGCAGAAGTCCGGCTGCAGGTTTCTCCCGATGCGATTTCGGAATATCGTGTGAGTTCCGCGATGTACGATGCGGAATATGGAAAGCAGTCCGGTGGACAGATTGATATCGTCACGAAATCGGGGACGAACGACCTTCACGGCTCGGCCTATGGCTATTTCCGCAATTCTGCCTTCGACGCGCGGAATTTTACGGATTTCGACGTGAATGGCAATCCGTACCTTCCGCCCTTTCGCATGGGACAGTATGGCGGGACGCTCGGTGGGCCCATCAAGAAGAACAAAATGTTCTTCTTTGTTAACTACGAAGGACTGAGTCAGTTTGGAGGTTACACTCTGGTTGCAGCAGTGCCCGATCCTACGGTGCAGCAAGCTGCCCTATCCGGCCCGCAGGCCGCCAACCTTTGCCCGATCTTTCAGGCTTACCCCTGGAGGAAGTCCGCGGTGCCTCTGTTGTCGTCCTACGGCTGCTCGCCGAAGTTTGTCTACCCGGATACAGCGTTCGCTTACAACTGCCCGGATCCTACCAATTGTCTAGGCACTGGGTACGATAACTTTACCCACCAGGGTAATTCCATCATCAACGAAAATACCTGGCTCGCCCGCTTCGATTACAACATTACCCCGAAGATCTTGTTCTATGCGCGCGCCCAGCGTGACATCGCGTATGCGGCCTCGGCAACGGGGAATTTGTTCGATCAAGTAGGAACAAACAATCATCCCGCAAACTATATTCTCGCCCTGCAAACTCAGACGGGAAGCAGCTTCCTGAACGAGGCTAAGTTCGGAATCAATCGCGCTCCGTTCCACAATCCCGTTTATCCAGGTCTGATCAATATCAGTCTGTCGACCCCTAATTACGAGTCCCTGAACAACAACCAGACCGACAATGAGGTTGGGACCACCTTCACGTATGCCGACAACGCTACCTGGACGCACGGTCGCCATACCGTGAAGTTCGGCATTGACGTGATGCGGGTCCGTCTTAATCAGGGCAAGACCCAGTCTCTGTCTGTCACGTTCGGCGGGCTCCCAGGAACCTCCACCGTGGCGCCAACTCCCAATGACAACACCGCCCTCATCAACAACACCCTGACGTTTATCGACGACACGAGTTCCTGGGATGGCCATGCTTTGCGGCGCACCTTTGTGCTGCCTTATATTCAGGACGAGTGGAAAGCGACGCGAGACCTCACCCTAAACGTTGGCTTGCGTTGGGAGTACTACTCGCCTGTAACCGAAGCGCACGATCGCGTCAAGATTTTTGACTTGGCTGGTTGTCACGGAGTTTGCCCATCGACCGATTCGCTGGAGTTTCCGAATTACAAAAATTTCGACCCACGGTTCAGCTTGGCCTGGGCCCCCAGTAGTTCAAATGGCAAAACCGTCGTACGAGCAGGCTTCGGGATCTATCACGGCGCAGCGCAGAACGACGATCGGAACGCGGCCTTGGAAAGTGACCGGACAGATAATCAGTTTGTTGTAGGTCAGGGCGGGGCTCCTGACACCGGAATCAATTTCACGCCAGGTTTCCTGCAGAATCCGCCGGATCTTGGCTTGCCTCCTGGCAGCGCGCAACCGCAACTTGTCGCCCGCGCGCTAATCCGGCATCACCCCGATCTTTACGTGGAAGAATGGGGGCTCTCCGTCCAGCAAGCACTGCCGGAGAAGTTCATTTTCACCGTTTCCTATCTGGGGTCACATGGGGTGCACTTGTTCGCCCGCAACTATGAGAATCTTTGCAATCCCGCGATCCTGCATCCAGGAAACGGCGCGATTGGGCCGTGCGTCCGGCCGCTGGATGCCTACCCAGTCAACAATCCAGACGGCACGCAGAGTTTCTGGGGAACCATCGATTACAAGTCCAACGTGGGAACCAGCACCTACAACGGTATATTGTTCTCTCTCGACCGCCAGGTCTATAAGGGTCTCGCCCTCAACGCCAAATATACCCTCGCTCATTCCATCAACGATGCTTCCGTGGGCGGCGGAGAAGCCAGTGCCCCGCAGAATGCCGCTTGCGTTCCTTGCGAAAAGGGCGACAGCATTTATGACGTCCGCCATAACATCATCCTTTCCTTCGTCTATCAATTGCCGTTTGGCCCCGGCCAAAGGTACGCAACCGAGGGGTTCACAAGCCGCTTACTCAGTGGCTGGACCACCAGCGGCCTTTGGAACTGGCACACCGGTCACCCGCTTACGGTGGGCCTGAATATCGACCCGACACTACTTCCTGATGGGAACGATGGTTCGTCGCCGCGGCCGGACGTGATTCCCGGCGTGCCATTGACTCCCCAAGGACAAAACTCAAACAATTGGATCAATGCCGCTGCTTTCACCGCACCGCCTTACGATCCCTTGACTGGCGCGCTCTTACGGTATGGCAACGCCGGCAACGGCATCATTCGCTCGCCTAATGTCTCGCAGTTTGACTTCTCGCTGCAAAAACAAGTGCAGCTCCATGAACGCCTCAGCGCTATTTTCGGCGCCCAAGTCTTTAACATTTTCAATCATGTGCAACTGGCCGATCCCCACAGTCTGAGCTTCGACTATAGTTGCAATCCTTCGCGCCCGACCAGCAACACGCTGACTTGCGGGATAACTCCGCATTCGAACTTCGGAGTCATCAACACGACGGTGAACCAGAACAACAACAGCGACAAGTTCTTTGCCGACAACACCGGCACGGGACTTGCCAGGCAATTCCAGCTGTTTGTACGCTTCGAGTTTTAACCACCCCGAAAGGCCGGGGCGATCGGTGGAATCCACCGCCGCTCCGGCCTTTGGTAGTAAACAAATTGCCGGAGCCGTGCTTCCGCCGAATTAAGGCTCTGTTTAGAGTGTGCTTGCTAGGGTTTCCTGCGTTTACACAAAAGTGATTCTCGGAGGAATCATGAAATCGAAATGGTTGGCAGCCTGCTCGGTTGTTGCGCTTGTTTCTGCGGCCGCGTTTGCCGCTGCCGTGAACTACCAGCTGCTGAAGAAAGTCCCGGTACCCGGTACCGGCGGTTGGGACTACCTCAGCGTGGATGACGCCGCGCGACGCATCTACATCTCTCACGCAACGCAAGTCGAGGTGCTAGATGCGGATTCCTTCACCCTTGTTGGCACGATCCCAAATACGCCCGGTGTCCACGGCATTGCCATCGCCGCCGAAGCAGGTCGCGGTTACATCTCTGCCGGAAAATCGGACGCTGTCGTCCCGTTCGACCTAAAAACGCTGAAGCCTCTCCCCGAAATCAAAGTTGGCAAAAAACCGGACGCCATCATCTTCGAACCGCTCACCAAGCGCATCTATGTGATGAATGGAGACAGCGACAACATCACGGTCCTGAACGCCAGCGACGGGTCGCTCGCCGGGACGATTGACCTCGGTGGTGGTCCGGAGTTTGCGGTGTCGGACGGTAAGGGCAATCTGTATGTCAACCTGGAAGAGAAGAACGAAACGCTTCACGTTGACGTGAACGCAATGAAGGTGAAGGATCGCTGGCCGCTGGCGCCCTGCGCTACTCCTACAAGTCTCTCTATGGACGTCGAGAACCGTCGCTTGTTCGTCGGCTGCCGCAGCCATCACTTTGCGGTCCTCAACGCCGACAATGGCAAAGTGGTGTTCACGGCGCCAATCGGCGAGCGCGTCGACGCCGGGGCTTTCGATGCCAAGACTCGGCTCGTCTATCTTTCCACCGGCGACGGCAAGGTATTCGTCTTCCACCAGGATTCTCCGGATCAATATTCGCTGTCGCAGGAAATCACTACGATAAAGGGCGCGAAGACCATGGGCTACGATCCCAAGACGCGCAACGTCATCGTCCCAACCAGCGATAATGGAGCCATGTCGGTTTTCGTTTTCTCGCCCCAACCGTAATCACTTTCGGCTGGATTTTTCGCCGGGAGTGCTATCCTATGCCGGTTATGCAGGCGCTATGCGTACGCCCGCGCTCATACGCGCGGAATTGCCATGCTTGAGAATCGCTCTGTGCCGCCAGATACAATCCTGCCGCACATCGAGTATCAAGACCTTGCCGCAGCGATTGCCTGGCTCAGCAAAACATTTGGCTTCATCGAGCATTATCGTTACGGTGTCCCGGTCAGCGGGGCACAGCTTCACATCGGCAATGCCTGGATTATGGTGAATCAGGCCGACCCCGGCACCAGCAGCCCTGAGAAACTCGGCTACGGCACGCAAAGCCTCACCGTGTTCGTTGACGATGTCGACGCCCACTTTCACAGCTCTAAAGCTGCCGGCGCCAAAATTGTTGAGGACCTTCACGTCACCGAATACGGCGAACGCCAGTACGGAGTTGAAGACCTCGACGGCCACCACTGGCTTTTCTCGAGGCACGCTCGCGACATCAGCCCCGACGCATGGGGCGCCACGATCGCGCAACCTGCTTTCCGCCTATCGTTGCTGCGCCGCCCGCGACTCTGTTACCTGGAAATTCCTGCGGTCGACACCCTACAGTCAGTTGCTTTCTACGAAAAGGTATTCGGCTGGAACGTCCGTCAACGCGACACACCGCGCCCGAGTTTCGACGACGCCACCGGTAATGTCAGCGGCGCTTGGGTCATTGGCCGCGAAATCGCGCGCGAGCCAGGTGTGCTGCCCTACATCTGGGTCGATAACATCGATGCCACTCTTGCCCAGGTCAGGGCTCATGGCGGCCAAGTCGTCGCGTCTCCCCAGCCCGATTCTCCCGGCAACGCCCCGTGGATCGCCTCTTTTCGCGACCCTGCCGGCAACATCCTCGGCCTATATCAGGAAAGCCCGCGCGCCGCCATTCCATAGCTTTAGCTTGGAGCACACGAACAGAGACAGACAGCGCTCCTCACGTAGCGGAGCACTTCACTCTGAGTAGTGAACTTCGCGATTTCAAAACTGCTCGCCACGCGCCGCGCCTGGCATTGGCGATGACGTGGTGGTTTTTGCCACCAGCACTTCTGCGCCGCCGACCTCGAATTTCCGGGTTGTACATTTCTGTGTTGCTACCCTTGCCCGCGCTCCAACCGTTCTCCGTTGATCACTCTGGCCATTGCGATACCCCTCGTGCCATGACCGCGACCCCCTTGCGCTTCTACAGGGCCGGTGGTAGTCTCTTGTCGAAGTGAAAGGGGAACAGGGGCGAATCCTTATGTTCGATGATCTGCGATTCCGGTTGCGCGCTCTTTTCCGGCGGGACGCCGCAGAAAATCAGTTGGATGACGAGCTGCGCTTCCACTTCGATCGCGAAGTCGAAAAACTCATTAACTCCGGTCACTCTCGCGAGGAAGCCTTCCGTCGCGCCGGCCTGGCCTTTGGGGGCGTGGAGCAAATCAAGGAAGATTGCCGCGATGCGCGTGGCGTGCGCCTGGTCGAGAACCTTCGCCAGGATTTTCGCTTCGGCCTGCGACAGTTGCGCAAGAGTCCCGGTTTTGCGATCGTGGCGATTCTCACGCTGGCCTTGGGGATTGGCGCGAATACTGCGATTTTCAGCATGGTTAACGCACTGCTGCTTCACCCTTACGATTTTCGCGATCTAGATCAGCTCGTGCGAGTCTGGGAATATCGCGGCGTTGACGCTGGGATCGACGAACGCGCCCTCGCTCCCGCCGACGCTGCGCAATTTGCGGATTCCACTCAGGTCTTCAGCGCGTTCGCCACCTACCGTTGCCGCGATTACAATTTAACGGCCAACGACGCCGCGCAACCTGCCCGCGGTTGCAACGTCTCCGCAAACTTCTTTGATGTTCTGGGCGTGGATCCCATGTTCGGCCGCAACTTCAGCCCCGATGACGATCAGCCAGGTGCTGGGCAGGTGGTCATCCTGAGCCACGGATTTTGGCAGCGTCGCATGGGTGCCGGTCTTTCGGTACTTGGTTCTGCGATTCAAATCAATAGTCGACCCTACACGGTCATCGGCGTGATGCCGCCGCGTTTCGATTACCCGGTGCCCATGGAATTCTGGATGCCTCTGGCGCTTACGCCAGCCGAAAATGCCGATCGCTCCGATCTATCGGTGTCAGCAATTGCGCGCTTGCAGGCCGGCGTCCCGGTCTCTCAGGCGCAGGCCACCCTGGAGGGTCTGGCGCGACGTCTTGAACAGGAATATCCCGTTACGAATGCAAACCGCGCCGTTTCGGTGCTGCAATTGCGCAGAGATTTGTACAGTTTTACGTTGCCACTATTTTTGTTGCTGCAAGCCGCAGCTTTCTTGGTCCTTCTTCTCGCGGTTGCCAACCTTGTGAATGTCTACTTCGCTCGCATGGTCTCGCGACAAAAAGAGTTTGCCATGCGTTCGGCGCTTGGCGCGGCGCGCGGTCGTCTGGCGCAACTACTGATTTGCGAGTCTTTGCTACTTTCCGTGATTGCCGCGCTGGTCGCAGTCGCGGTGTCTTTCTGGAGCCTGCGCGCCATTCGCTTCAGCATCTCTCCAGAGTGGACCATGTGGGTGCCTGGCTGGGACGCTATCCGCGTGGACACTAGCGTGCTCGCCTTCACCTTGCTCACTGCCGTCGTCGCCGGCGTCACTTTCGGAGTGTGTAGCGTCTATCACGCCGGCAAAATGCAGCTCAACCAAATCCTTAAGGAAGGCGGGCCTGGCAACATGTCGCTCGCCACGGGCCGCATACGCGGCGCCCTGGTGGTGGCGCAAGTGATGTTCGCTCTCACGCTGCTCGTCAGCGCTAGCCTGATGATTCAGGGCTTCACCCGTCTTGCTGACATCTACAAGGGCTTTGAACCTTCTGGTGTGCTTCGGGCAGAAATCGCCCTCCCGGATAAGAAGTACCCTACGGATTCGCAAGTTGTTAATTTTCAGCAGGAATTGCTGAGACAAATGGCCGCAATTCCCGGCGTCACCGCTAGCGCGTTGAACTCCAACTCTCCCGCCAGCAATGTGGATAATCCCTCCACGCTATTCACTGTCGAAGGCAGCCCCGCTCAAAAGGCTAGCGAAACCCCTTCTGCTGATGTCGAAATTACCAGCCCTGATTATTTCAAAGTGTTGTACATCGCGCTGTTGTCCGGCCGCTCATTCACTGCGGAGGACGTCGCCTCCGCGCCACCCGTCGCCGTCATCAGCGAAAGCATGGCCAAGCGTTTTTGGCCAGATGGCGCAGCACTTGGCCGCCGCTTCAAGCTCGGGCTTCCCGATTCCGAGCGGTCCTGGCTCACGGTCATCGGCATCGTGCGGGATGTCCGGCAAAATTGGTGGGTTCCGCCCGCTCGCCCGGTCATTTACCAGTCATTTCTGCAAACTCCTGAGCACGGCATGAATGTTTTGTTGCGTGCCAATTCCAATCCGCAAAATTACGCTGGTCCGCTGCGTGAAATCGTGCGCAAGCTTGATCCCGAAGTCGCTGTCAACGAACTAGCCACATTAGAAAATGAAGTCGCGGACTCCATTGCCATCGTGCGCATCATGGGGATTCTTATGGGCGCTTTCGGCGGCGTCGCGCTGGCGCTTTCCGCCATCGGCGTCTATGGTGTGCTTGCCGAGAGCGTGGCACAGCGCAGGCGTGAGTTTGGAATTCGCCTGGCCCTCGGGGCTCGGCCTGCAGACATCCTGAGACAAGTCGTGTGGCATTCCTTGAAGCTCACCAGCATCGGACTCGCCATTGCTCTCCCGTTATGTCTCCTCATCAGCCGCGCGGTCTCTCACTATATTTTGGACCTGGTCACCATAAGCCTTGGCATCCCGCTGCTCTTCGCCGTGATTCTCATGGCCGTCGGCGTCATCGCTGCTTATCTACCAGCCTCGCGCGCCATGCACGTCGATCCCATCGTTACGCTGCGCCACGAATAGTGCGATTCGCGTGGCGCTTCCGACACAACGGCGCATCCTTCGCGCGGTTAAACGTGCCACAATGGGCTCACCGTAACCGGAATGCGTTGAACCGCATGATTCAGCTTCCACAGTATTTGCTTTGGATTGCTGCCTCACTACTGGCCGGATATGTTGCGGTCCTCGGTTGGAAACTGGGCGTCTCGCGTCATTTCCCCTTTCTTACCACTTATCTCGTCCTCAGCCTCATCGCAGAGCTTTCGAGATGGGTCATACTCGAGCGATGCGGCGTTGTGGAGTACATGTCCGTCTACTACACATCGGAGTTGCCCGTTGCCGTGGCTCTCTACCTCGCGATCCTTGAACTGCAGCGAAGAGTTTTGCCGGTTACCGTTTGGAGACTTCTGCGCCGGGGCTCTTTGGCAGTTGTCGGCCTTTGGACGGTCGTCTCGTACGCCGAAATTTTGAAATTCGGCACGCAGCGGCTGATGCTATGTGCTTATGAACTTTCAACAAACTTGTGGTTTGTGAGTCTGGGACTGATTTTAGTGCTTTGGGTCATCATCTATGTTCGTGATCTTCCGCGATGGATTGCCGCCCGGATGGTACAGGTTTGGGGAATCTACTTTTTGCTTCTTTTCTCGAGTTACGTTTTCTACTACTTTTTTCACAATCTCCCGCCGTCGGCTCCGCGCCTGCATTTAGAAATACCTGTAATGGCAGAAGTCTGGGTTCCTCTCGGCCTGGGATTTGCTATCCTCAACAAATCTCAGAACGATCCTTCTCTCGCTAATGTGGCTCGTTGAGATTATCCAGGGCGGGTTCGTAGCAATTCCTTGTCTAGCGCGGCCACAGCCAGCCGAATGTTCCTGCTGTCAGCAAGCCGTAGACAAGTCCGTCGATGACTTCCTTCACCGTCATCCCCCAAGGCTGACCCTTCCAGATGCTGTTGCTCAGGCATCCTAGTCCGTACGCCATAAAAGCCGCGGTACCGGCCACACGAAAGACCGCCCGATACGTAGCTCCGGGCGCGACGGTGTGTGCCGTCAGATACGCCACGAAGAAGCCGATGATCAGGCAGTAGACAAACCACATCCCCAGAAACTTCGGCATCGCCGGAGGGCCGCTGGAAAGCACGGTTATCATGCCCACGGGCCCTTGCTTGTATTTTTCCACCATCGCCGGCGACTTCATCTCTTTGTGCGTGGTGTACGGAAAAACATACAGCCCTCGCTTCAAGCCCGCGCCGCGTAACGCCGTTAGTAGCTTGTCTTCTTCGGGAAGTTGCTGGTAATCACCTTTGTGGTAAGGCAGCAGCATGTGCATGATGGAACTGGCCACGAATACGATTATGGCCGACAAGAGAATCGGGAGCCAAAGCGCAGCGAGAACGACCATTCGCGTCCTCCTTCAGTTTGTGGGACGAATGCAGGAAGTTGATGCGAGGCTACACCGTACTCAGAGTGAGGTCAAGCAGGGAACAGTTTCCTGGGCAGGTTTCCTGGGAACAGGTTTCCCCTAGCTGCGCTTTTTTTTAAACCATGTAGTTTGGTGGTCTGATGCCGTTCACGCGCAGATAGATTTCCGCCTGGCCGCGGTGATGCGCTACATGCACATACATAGCCAGCAGAACTTCTCGCCTAGAGAGCCGTCCGTCGGGAGAATTGTGCGCCTTGCTGATCTGTTGCTCAGTCAGGCTTGGGATCACCGTCCCGCAATAGGCAAACGAATCGCTGGTCTCGTCCTTCTCGGTCGGGGTGGGCAGCACCGGCGGTTTGGAATCCTTCAAGCCCGCGCAGAATTGATAATTCGTTGTCGCGATGTGCGGCATCAATTCCTCAAACGTCATCGATTCGGGATGCGGGCGGAAGCGGTATTTCTCCGCTGGCATAGCTTGGGCTACAGCAATCGATAGTTTACTCAGCGTCCCAAAGTGCTTGGAGTATTCCCCTGCCGCCTCCGCCGCCTCCGCGCCACCAACCCCAGCAAACAGCGAACCGGCAATCAGTATTCCGAGAGCAAGAACAATGCGCAATTTCATATTCCCTCCTTGCCCCGGTTAGACGCGCGACAACGGAAATCGCGCTCGCGAATTGTCATCCCGAGCGAAGCGAGGGATCTGCTTTTTCCTTCCGAAACTTAGACCTGAAACTACTCATACCGCAGCGCGACCAGGGGTTCTACCCGCGACGCCCTGCGCGCAGGAATCCAGCAGGCCAGCACGCCCGTCGCAAGCAGCAACACCACGGCCCCGCCTAGCGTCACCGGATCGTATGCGGACACGCCCCACAACTGCGTTTCAAGCACCCGGCTGAGCGCCAGACTGGCCATCAACCCGATCACGACTCCCGCTACCACCAGCCGCAGTCCTGCCTTGATCACCAATCCAAGGACGTCGGCACCCTTGGCACCCAAGGCCATGCGTATTCCAATTTCGTGCCTTCTTCGCGCGGTGGTGTACGCCAGCACGCTGTACACGCCAATCGTCACCAAAATCAGCCCAATGCTTCCAAAGATCGTCATCAGCAAAAATCCAAATCGTGGCCCGGCGTAGATGTACTGGCTCATCATTCCTTCCATTGATCCGCTGTGCGACAACGCTACGCCCGGATCCGTAACCCAGATTTCGTGCCGCACCGCATTCATCATCGACAGCGGCTCCTGCGTCGTGCGCACCAGGATTCCGCTCCCCGCCGACGCTGTTACCGTGTGCGGCACCCACACCTCCGGTTCAATCGGCTGCTGCAGCCCGCGATTCTTCACGTCCGCCACCACGCCAACAATTTCAAACCAGGGGTCCTTCACCGGGGCAGGGAAGCTCTCCAGTTCCGTTATACGAACGCGCTGTCCGATCGGATTCTCATTTCCAAAATACTTCCGGGCGAACGTCTGATTTACTACCGCGACCTTTCGCGCGTCATTCACTTCCGCCTCGTTAAAGCCTCTTCCGTTTTTGAACTCAAATCGCAGCACCGAAAAATATCCTTCGCTGCACAGTTGAAACAACGCGGTAGTCTTCTCCTCGTGGGGATTTCCGCGGACTTCGATCTCCGTGTCCATTCCATCATTCGGCGGCGCTGTAAACGCTTCTGCTACCTCCACAACTCCCGGCAAAGCCTTTAGCCTTCCCAGCAACGGCCGGAAGAAGCCCGCAAGCTGTTCCGAAGTTTTGTAGCGATCCTGGGGCAAGGGCATACGCGTGAACAGCACATGGTCCGGGCGGAATCCCAGATGTTCTTTTCGCAACGCCACAAAACTTCGCATCAGGAGTCCCGCGCCCACCAGCAGCGTCAACGATAACGCGACCTCCAGCACCACTACCGCGTCACGCAATCGGCTGTGCTTCGTTCCGCCTCCCAGTCCCTTGCCGCTATCACGCAGCGGCTCATTCAGGTCGCGCCTGCCCACCTGCAGCGCCGGAGCCAATCCGAAGATCAGCGCCGTTAACACCGCCACGCACAGCGTGAACACCAGCACGGTCCCATTCAGCGCAATCACGGCCTCTGTCGGAATGGTGTCCCCGGGCATTGCGTCCACAATCGATTTCAAACCGCCCCATGCCAGCAGCGTACCCAGCGCCGTTCCGCCCATTGCCAGGATTACGCTCTCCACCAGTAATTGCCGCACGATTTGGAGCCGCCCTGCTCCCAGCACGGCGCGTATCGCGAACTCTTTTTCTCTTCCTGTCGCCCGAGCCAGCATCAGATTCGCCACGTTGCCGCAACCAATCAGCAGCAGCAAAGCGACCGCAGCCATCACGGTCAACAGCGTCGACCGGAATTTTCCTGCCACCTCATCCAGCAGCGACGCCAATTGCACGGTGAAGTGTGCCGGATAATCCTTCGGATTCTCTTTTGCCAAGTGCTCGGCGATCACCGTCAAGTCCGCCTGCGCCTCCTGCTGTGTGACTCCCGGCTTCAGGTGTCCCAGCAGAAACCAATAGCCCACCGAAAATCCGGGACCCACCGACCTCGCTCCGCGCAGCGGCTTGTCCGGCATCATCACGTCCGCTTCATACCAACCGAATCGTGGCGGCATGATCCCGATCAATGTCCGCGGCGTTCCGTTCAGCACAAATGTTTTGTTCAACACCCCAAGGTCGCCGTTGAACTGATTGGTCCACGTTTTGTAGCGCATCACGAATATCGGAGACGCGCCCGGCTCGAAATCGGCTGGCTCCGCAACGCG